>Ga0208957_1001819_pt1 | contig 10211 bp, 7 predicted proteins | sample RifOxyA1_FD_184029 | JGI IMG/M metagenome (GOLD analysis project Ga0208957, IMG submission 184029) | Groundwater microbial communities from Rifle, Colorado - Rifle Oxygen_injection A1 (SPAdes) | ecosystem: Environmental > Aquatic > Deep subsurface > Groundwater | place: Rifle, Colorado, United... | reverse complement strand
GATAATTCTGATGGTAGGCCTCCGCATCATAGAAACCTTTCAGCGGCACGACCTGGGTGACGACGGGGCGCCTGAACACGCCCGCTGCCTGGAGCTGGGCGATGTAGCCGTCGGCCACGCGCTTCTGATCGGCGTTGGCATAGAAGATCGCCGAGCGGTATTGCGTGCCGGCATCCGGCCCCTGCCGGTTCAGTTCCGTCGGATCGTGCGCGACGGAAAAGAACACCTTCAGTAGCTGCCCGTAGCTGATGCGCGCCGGGTCGTAGAAAATGTGCACCGATTCGGCATGGCCGGTCCGGCCGCTACTCACCTGGCCATATGTGGCCGTATCCGCATTGCCGCCGGCGTAGCCCGACACCACCCGGGTAACGCCCTTGACATGCTCGAACACCCCCTCCATTCCCCAGAAGCATCCGCCGGCCAGCACGGCCGTCTGCATGCCGCTCGCACCGGCGGGCGAGGTGTCGACGACCGGGTCGGGCAAAGGTGCGGCGGGCGACGCGTACGAACACCCCACCCACGCAATACCCAGGATGGATGCGATGACTGCAGCAACAAGACGATTCATGGTGCACCTCCTTTGCCTCGATTCGGAAGACCGACCGGGTCGAATGCCTGGCCGGCACGCGCATGCCGGGATACCACGGCTGCATCCTATCCCTGACCATAGCCCTTGGGGGGTCGGCTTTCTTTCGACTGCGCATCCGGGGACATGGTTTCCTTGGTCATGTCGTGCGGACAGGCTCCGGTGCGTGTGAATCCCTGTTGATCTGGCTCGATGGCCCGCTAGTATTCAGGCCGTTACCCGAGAACTTTCTATTGTCTTACTACCCCAATGGGCACCCCTGCCCGGATTTTCTTTCATGCGCCGAAACAAGAATGCCCTGATGTCCCGCCTCGCCACAGTACTGGGAATGAATTCGGGTACGCTGCCCGCGCTCGCCGATATCGAGGGGTCCGTCTTTGCCGGTTTCAGGCAGGTGCTCCAGAAGGGCCTGCTGATCTTCGCGCTCATCATCACGATTCTGTTCGCCATGATGTTCTATCAATACCAGCGTTCGGCCGAGGCTGTCCACTCGGTGGAGCATACACGGCAGGTCATCGCCTACATCAACGCGCTGCGCACCTACCTGCTCAACCTGGACAATGCGGTCCGCCAGTACGCCGACTCGCAGAACCGCACCGATCTCGACCCCAGCCTGATCTGCCGCCCATCATCGTGCCCCAGTGCCGGGCAGCTGATCGCCCTGATCGGCAACGACGGCTCCCAGGCAGCCCGCCTGGCCCCCTTGCCGGCCCTGCAGGCCGCCCTGGAAACCGGGTTCAGCGCGCTGCAGCAAGGCGCGGTGGGAGGTGCCACTACGGCGTCCGGACAAGAGTTGGGCGGCTTCGACAAATCCGCCATCGAACAGATCCACCGCATCCTGATCGAAGCCGAACGGGAGGAGCTGAATCAGCTGGAAACGCGCGAGGCGGCACGCGTCCACGGCGAAAGCCTGTCGTCGGCGCTGCTGGGAATCGCCGGATTATGGACAGGCCTGGCATTGTTCGGGCTGTACCGGGAAACCGTCCGCCTGATCCGGGCCGGCATCCATGCCGAGCAGACGATCCGGCAGCTCAGCCTGCGCGACCCGCTGACGGGACTTGCCAACCGGCGCTTCCTGCAGGAAAACACGCGGCACATGATCGCCGGCGCGCGACGCGCGCGAACGCAGATGGCGGTGCTGGCTGTCGATCTGGACAACTTCAAGGCCGTCAACGATCAGCACGGGCATGCAGCAGGTGATACGGTGCTCGTGACAGCAGCCCAGCGGATGAAGCAGTTGCTCCGCGAGGCGGACGTGATCGCCCGCTTTGGCGGAGACGAGTTCGTGATCGTGCTGGTCCAGGTCGACGATGCGGAGGCCGCGCGCGAGGTGGCACGCCGCGTGGTGGACAACCTGCGGCAACCTATCCCGCTGACGGGCGGGGCCAGCGCGCACATCGGCGCATCCGTGGGAATCGCCATGTGCTGCGAGGACGGCGATACGCTGGATGCCTTGCTGAAGAAAGCCGACGCGGCACTTTACGCCGCGAAACGCGACGGCAAGGGCACGTTCCGCCAGGCCGACGTCCAGCCTGTATAAAGCCGTTCGTGCATCGATATGTGGGCCACCAGGTAACGCTCACTTAAGACAACGATGAGTATCCAGTCCAAACGATTCGGTCTGCAGCCGCTGCCTGATCTATGCGAGTTCATGGCCCGCTCACGTATGACGACGCGCGGAACCTGACATGGTCCGGGCGGCTGATTTTCATGAAGCACGGGTATGAGGTTGCCAGCTTGAGCCGGTTTATTTGGTGAGTGCCATGAACAACTGCGGCAGCCGTTCCGGCAGGCGCTCGACGTGGTCGATGACGGTGAACCGGCGACCGAAGATATCGCCGACGTATTCGTCGGCCTTGGGATCGAGGCTGATGCAGTAGGCGAAGATGCCGTCCTGGTCGAGTTCCTTCACTGCCTGCCGCGCGTCCTCGATAAGCAGGCGCTCGTCGTGGGCATCCACGTCGGACGGCTTGCCGTCGGTGAGGATGAGCATGAGTTTTTTGTCGGCCTGGCGCGCGCCGAGGTAATGCGCGGCGTGGCGCATCGCGGCGCCCATGCGGGTGGAATAACCCGCCTCCATCGCCGCCAGCCGCGCTTTCACGTCGTCGTTGAAGTGTTCGCCATAGCCCTTGATGTGCAGGTAGCGCACGTCGTGGCGGGTGTTGGAATGGAAGCCGGCGATGGCGAACGGGTCGCCGAGTTTCTCGATCGCCCAGGCCAGCAGCGAGACGGCTTCCTGTGAGAGTTCGAGAATGGTCTGGTCGGAGCCCGCCGCCTTGTCGTTGAGCGACTCCGACAGATCGAGCAGCAGCATCACGGCGATATCGCGGCCGTCGGTGCGGTGACTCATGTTGATGCGCGGGTCAGGGGTGGCGCCGCCCTTGAAGTCGATCAGCGAACGGATCGCGACGTCGAGGTCGAGTTCGCTGCCCTCCTCCTGGTAACGGATGCGCACCTTGTCCTGCGGCTTCAAGAGGTCGAGCATCTTCTTCAGCCGCTTGGCGAGCGCGCTGTGCTTGGCGAGCAGGCGGTCGATGTCGGCCGCGTTGCCGCTGGGATGCAGCGCCTCGTAGACGCTGGCCCAGTCGGGGCGGTACCGCGGCCTGCCGTAGTCCCACTCGGGATAGTGGCGTGGCGGCAGGCCGCGGATTTCCTCGCCCGGCTCGATCTTGCGTTCCTGGTCGAAGGCTTCTTCCTCGTCGCCTGCCTCGATGAATTTCCACAGCTGGCGGTTGTCGTCACGGTAGTCGACCACCGTGTCGTCGAAATGCACGCGGGCGAACTGGTCGCTCTGGCGACGGGTCTTGGCAACGTAGGACAGCGCCAGCGCGGCGATGTCCTTCGTGCTGGAGTCACCCTTGTCCATGATGGCGTGAAAGCGGGCGACATAATCATTGAGGTCGGTGTCGGTGTAGCCGTGCTCCGGATCGAGCAGCGCGCGCGACAGCATCGCCATGCGGTGGCGCAGGCAGGACGTGGTTTCCGGGTCGCAGGCGGTCTCCAAGGGCTGGGGATGCAGCGCAAGAAACAGGCGGCGCAGGCCGGGGTATTCGCGGATCAGCAGCGTCTCGATGCGGCAGTCCTCGAAGAACTCGACCGCCATGCGCTGGAACGGGCTCCAGTTGTCGGCGACCTGCGCCTCGGACCAGCGGCGGTGGCCGACGATGTGGGCGAGCGTGGCACGGTAACGGTCGAGGCCGGAGATGTCGCCTGCATCGTCGTACACGTCGGGCAGGCGGATGCCGAGCTTGTCGTAGTACGGCACCGGCTTGCGGAGCTCGTCGAACGCGGTCGAGTACGGCACCAGCTGGTCGCTGTCCTGCCACAGGCCGCGCAGGTAGAGATCGAGCTTGCGCTCGACGTCGACCAGCAAGGTCCCGTGGCGCTCGCGCTGCAGCACCGCGCGGCTGTCGGCCGACTGCAGGCTGAAGTAGTCCTTCTGCCGCTCGGGGTGACTGCGATAGTTGCGGATGCCGTATTCGACCCAGTTCTTCAGGCCGGCCAGCGTGAGCTGGCTGAGCAGGGCCGGCGCCTGCGCGAAGAATTCCGGCAGGCCGGGGCTGGGGAAGGTGGTGTGGTGGCCGTGGATGGAGCCGGTGGTGCGCTCCATGAAATCGAGCGTGATGTCGAGGTAGTGCTGCAACAGTTCCTGCGACTGCAGCCGCCGCGCCACCGGTGCCAGTGTCTGCAAAAAAGGCGCGATGGCACGGCCGTTGGGCGACTTCTGCATGCGCTGGATCAGCGCCATCACCGCCGGCAAGGCGGATTCGCCGACCGCCTTGGCGGTGGACGGCCACTCTTCCATGAACGCCAGCATCGGTTCCGCGCCGCGCCCGAGCTTGCCGATGACCCGGCCCGCTTCCAGGTAGGCGTCGCGGCCCTCGGGCGTGAGCACCGACAGAGCTTCCGCCATGCAGTCCTCGAACACCTCCTCCACCTGCGGAAAGCGGGTGTCGAGCTGCTTCCAGTAAGCAGCCATGAGGGGATGCTGGTATTCGGTTTCGATGCTCACGTTGGGGACTTAAGCGAAGGTCGCGTCAATGGCGTGGTCGAGCGTTTCGCGGATGTCGGCGTCGTCGGTGATCGGGCGCACCAGCGCCATGCGGCAGGCGTCGCGCGGCTCCACGCCGTCCTTGATCAGCGTCGCCGCGTACACTAGGAGGCGCGTCGAAATGCCTTCATCGAGACCATGCCCTTTGAGGCTGCGGGCGACGCCGCCGATCTTCACCAGCTGTGCCGCCACCACTTCGTCCATGCCGGTCTCCTTCGCCACGATCTGCGCTTCCAGCGCGGCATCGGGGTAGTCGAAATCGAAGGCGGTGAAGCGCTGCTTGGTCGACTGCTTGAGATCCTTCATCAGCGTCTGGTAGCCGGGGTTGTAGGAAATCACCAACTGGAAATCGGGATGCGCGTGGATCAGCTCGCCCTTCTTGTCGAGCGGCAGCGTGCGGCGGTGGTCGGTGAGCGGGTGGATCACCACGGTGGTGTCCTGGCGCGCTTCGACGATTTCATCCAGATAGCAGATGGCGCCGATGCGCGCGGCGGTGGTGAGCGGGCCGTCGAGCCAGCGGGTGCCGTTGGCTTCCAGCAAATAACGCCCGACCAGGTCGGATGCGGTCATGTCCTCGTTGCAGGCCACGGTGATGAGCGGCTTATTGAGCTTCCACGCCATGTATTCGATGAAGCGCGACTTGCCGCAGCCGGTGGGGCCTTTCACCATCACCGGCAGGCGGTTGCGGTAGGCAGCCTCGTACAGCGCGACTTCGTTCTTCTGCTGCTGGTAGAAGGGTTCCTGCTCAACCTTGTACTGGTCTTTGTCGATCATGATTTGCTCCTTGTCCGTGAGACGAGAAAGGTTTCCTGTCCCGGAAGAAAAACGCCTCCAGTGAACCGGAGGCGTTTTTCGCTTGCATCAATGTCGTGCTTGATTACTTGTGCACGCCCAGCTTTTCGCGCCAGCCGGGGTACAGCATGTCGGCGTCTTTCGGGAAGGACTCGAACGCGCGGGCGAATTCCTTGTGTGTTTTCGCCCACTCGATCGGGTCGGCTTTGGCCATCCAGCACTCGTAGGACTGACGCAGCGAGATCGCGCCGGCCGCCGGGCTGTCGATGTGGCCGTAGGAGCCGCCGCCAGCGGTGTTGATGACGTTGCCGTGACCGAGGTTCTCGAAGAAGCCGGGCAGACGCAGCGCGTTCATGCCGCCGGAGATGATCGGGGTGGTGGGCTTCATGCCGAACCATTTCTGGAAGTAGACCGGGCCTTGCGCTTCGTCACGCTCGATCATGTAGGCGATGTTGCGGTCGTCGCCTTCGCCTTCCATCTTGCCGTAGCCCATGGTGCCGACGTGGATGCCGGACGCCCCTTGCAGACGCGAGATTTTCGCCAGCACGAACGCGGTGTAGCCGCGCTTGGCCGAGGGCGACGTGATCATGCCGTGACCGGCGCGGTGGTAGTGCAGGTACTGGCTGGGGTACTGACGGCGGGCGGTGGTGATCATGCCGGGGCCGCCGACGAAACCGTCGACCAGGAAGGCCAGCTTGTCGGCGTCCGAGCCGAAGGTTTCCAGCGCGTAATCGGCGCGGGCGCACATTTCATAATGGTCGTCGGCGGTGATGTTCATCGAGAACAGCTTGGCCTGGCCGGTTTCGTCCTGCGCACGCTTCAGCGAGTCGTACACCAGCGGCAACACTTTCTTCAGCGGGCAGAACACCTGGTTGCCCTGCGGTTCGTCGTTCTTGATGAAGTCGCCGCCCAGCCAGAACTGGTAGGCAGCCTTGGCGAACGGCTCGGGACGCAGACCCAGCTTGGGCTTGATGATGGTGCCGGCGATGTAGCCGCCGTTCTGGATCGGGCGACCGAGGATGCGCCACAGGTCGGAGATGTCCTTGGCCGGGCCGTCGAACAGCTGGATGGCGCGATCCGGCACGTAGAAGTCGATCATCTTGGCGTGTTCGATGTCGCCCATGCCCTGGTTGTTGCCGATTGCGCAGGTCAGGAAGGACACGATCATCATGCGGCCGTCGATGACGTTGCGGTCGAACAGGTCGATCGGGTAGGCGATCCGCATGTCTTCGGTGGCTTCGTCGATGAGGTACACCAGCGCGTCGACACCCTTGGTGAAGTCGTCGGTGGTGGAGACTTCGACGTTGGTGCCGGTGGAGGACTCGGCGGCGAAGTGGGCAGCCGCTTCCAGGTAGCCATGGCCGGCCTTCGGCTTCATCTTGTAGGCGACGAGGATGTGCTTGCCACCCTTGATCAGATCTTCCTCTTTCAGGCTGAGGTCGGCGTAACGTGCGGATTGATCCATTGCTTGGCTCCTGCGGTAAATAAACAAAGCGTCAGGAGCAATGCCCCCGGACACGACAGGGGTGGACTATACGCAGGGGCTTATATAATTAAAATTCAATTGTTATGATAAAAACCATATCATTATTCTTATACATCAATGCGTCGCCTGACACTTCGCCAATTCAGGGTATTTGAAGCAGTCGCCCGTCACCTGTCGTTTTCGCGGGCGGCCGAGGAGCTGCATCTGTCTCAGCCCGCCGTTTCCATGCAGGTCAAGGGGATGGAGGTCATCCTCGGCCTGCCGCTCACCGAACAGCTGGGCAAGAAGATCTTCCTGACCGAAGCCGGGCGCGAAGTGCTGTACGCCAGTCGGGCCATCACGGCGCGCCTGGACGATCTGCAGGCCAATCTCGCCCAGCTGCGCGGCATGGACAGCGGTCAGCTCAACATCGCCGTGACCACGACCGTCAGTGCCGTCGCCACCGACATCCTGGCGCGATTCCGCGGCAAGCACCCCAAGGTCGCCATCCACCTTGACGTATCCAACCGCGAATCGGTGCTGGGGCAGCTGGCGGCGAACCGCATCGATCTCGCCATCATGGGTCAGGTGCCGGACGGCCTGGATCTGGAGGCCACGCGCTTCCTGGACAATCCGCTAGTCGTGATTGCCCCACCCGACCACCTCCTCGCCCGCAGGAAAAAGGTGTCCATCCGCGACCTGGCCTCCGAACCTTTTCTAGTGAGGGAATCCGGCTCCGGCACCCGCGGCGCCATGGAGCGCTTTTTCGACGACAAGGGCCTGGAACTGCGCACCAGCATGGAAATGAGCAGCAACGAGGCGATCAAGCAGGCGGTGCAGGCCGGGTTAGGCCTCGGCATCCTCTCGCTGCAGACGCTGGAACAGGAACTGGCGCTCAAGCGGCTGGCGGTGCTCAAGGTCGAAGACTTCCCCATCATGCGCCACTGGTACATCGTGCACCGCACTGACAAACGGCTGTCGCCCGTGACACAGGCATTCAAGGCCTTCGTGCTGGGCCCGAGACACGCAGCGGCAAAAGCCCTGCCTTCCTAGCCGCACGGCGCCCCGACGCGCTAGAATTACCGCATCGGGGCGCCAGCCCCCGATGTCTGAGCACGATGCTCACAAGACGGTGTCCCGTCCAAGCCTGGTTTTCTCTCGATCCATACGACTTGGAGATTCAACCGTGGACACCGACCCCGCCGCCGCACCCGCGCCCGTCACCCTGGGCACATCCTTCAAATACTGGCTCAAACTCGGTTTCATCAGCTTCGGTGGTCCCGCCGGGCAGATTGCGATCATGCACCACGAACTGGTGGACAAGCGCCGCTGGATTTCCGAGCAACGCTATCTGCATGCCCTCAACTACTGCATGCTGCTGCCCGGACCCGAGGCGACCCAGTTGGCGATCTACATCAGCTGGCTGATGCACGGCATCCGCGGCGGCGTGATCGCGGGCGTGTTGTTCTTTCTGCCGTCCTTTCTGCTGCTGTCGGGGCTCGCCGGCCTGTATCTCGCCTACGGCACGCTACCGCTGGTACAGGGGGTGTTCTACGGCATCCGGCCCGCGGTGGTGGCGATCGTCCTCTTCGCCGCGTGGCGCATCGGTAGCCGCGCCCTGAGGAACGACGTACTGTGGGGCATGGCGGCGCTGGCGTTCGTCGGCATTTTCGTTTTCAACGTCGCATTCCCGTGGATCGTGCTGGCCGCCGGCCTGCTCGGCGCCCTGGGCGGCAAACTCGCGCCACACAAGTTCAGGACAGGCGGCGGCCACGGCACCCGCCACGCACAGGCCGGCCCGGCAATCATCGACGACGACACCCCGCCGCCGGCACACGCGCGCTTCAGTTGGCGCAGATTCGCGCTCACACTCGCTGCCTTCGTGCTGATCTGGCTGGGTGCGATGGGCACACTCCTGGGCATGCCCGCTCTCCAGGCCATGGGCGCGTTCTTCACCAAGGCGGCCTTCCTCACCATCGGCGGCGCGTATGCGGTGCTGCCCTACGTCTACCAGGGCGGGGTCGAGCATTTCCACTGGCTCACCGGCCCGCAAATGATGGATGGCCTGGCACTGGGCGAGACCACGCCCGGCCCGCTGATCATGATCGTCACCTGGATCGGTTATCTCGGCGGCGTCTCCGGACAGGTCGTCGGCAACCCGGTCGCGGCCGGACTGGCAGGCGCAGCGGTCGCAACTTTCTTCACTTTCCTGCCGTCCTTCCTGTTCATCCTGGTGGGCGGCCCACTGGTCGAAGCCACCCGTGGCGAGCTGGCCTTCACCGCGCCGCTCACCGGCATCACCGCGGCCGTAGTGGGCGTCATCCTCAACCTCGCGGTATTCTTCGCCTGGCATGCCTTCTGGCCGCACGCCACGGCAGACGTGCCGTTCGCCGGCGGTTTCGACGGACTCCCCGTCATCGTCGCCGTGGCCGCGTTCATCGCATTGTCGCGATACAAGGCCGACATCATGGCGGTGATCGGCGTGTGCGCCCTGCTCGGGCTGGCTTATTCGTTTTTCATGTGAGGATCGTATGGAACCCGTTGCTCAACCCCTAAAGGACTCCGATCCACTACGCACTGAAGTGCGTGTGGAGTCGTATGCCCTGAAACGCTGTGGATGCGGCAGTCCGACCGACAAATGCCCGGACCTGCCGCGCACCATCCAGCCTGCCAAGGTTAATCCCGACAACACGCTGGTGTTCGACGTGCGGCGCGAGGCCGATTACGCCGCGTCAAACGAGATCATCCCGGGTGCGCTGTGGAAAAATCCGGACAAGATCGACGCCTGGATCGGCGCCCTGCCGCTCACGCAGGACGTGGTGATCTACTGCGTGCGCGGCGGCACGGTGTCGAACAGCGTGGTCGACCGGCTGCAGGCTGCAGGCGTCAAGGCACGCTTCATCGAGGGAGGCCTCGAGGCATACAAGGTGGCCGGCGGGAAGATCGCGCGCAAATAACCCTCTCTTCGAAGTGAGTAGTTGACTAATTTGCTTGGTTATTCTATTGTGCGTCATCGCAATTAATTATTTACGGCAAGGACTGCATCATGGAACGCGAAATCAACGGCAAAATGGTCGAGACCGATCCCGAAGGCTATCTGGTCAACCTGGAAGACTGGTCCGAGGAGCTGGCTGTCGAACTGGCCAAGGAAGACAAGCTGGAACTGGGCGAAGACCACTGGAAGATCATCCACTACATGCGCGAATTCTTCGCCCAGAACGGCACCGCACCCAACCTGCGCTTTCTGCAGAAAGGCCTGAAGGAAGAATTCGGCCCGGAATGGGGCGAGAAGAAATTCCTGTTCGATCTGTTCCCGT
>Ga0208957_1001818_pt1 | contig 10214 bp, 7 predicted proteins | sample RifOxyA1_FD_184029 | JGI IMG/M metagenome (GOLD analysis project Ga0208957, IMG submission 184029) | Groundwater microbial communities from Rifle, Colorado - Rifle Oxygen_injection A1 (SPAdes) | ecosystem: Environmental > Aquatic > Deep subsurface > Groundwater | place: Rifle, Colorado, United... | reverse complement strand
AAAGGATTACGAAGAGGGAGCGTCAAAGCACCCTGAGTTGTGGACCGACCCCGGATGGTACGCTTACGAGTTTGCGAATATGGCTCCTCTTAGTCTGACTGCTCTGGCTGTTGGCGCGGCGGCAACTCTTGCCAGCGGCGGGAACTTCATTGTCGGGGCGCTGGCGTCCGGTGCGGTGATGTTCCCCGTTGAATCCCAATCTCTCAAAGAAGAACTTCTAATCAATGGTATGTCGGAAGAGCAAGCTGACAAGATAGCCCCGGTTGCGGGGGCCGTTATCGCGGCGGCGGAGAGCGCAGGACGACTGCCACTTATCAGGTCTGTGGCCCCCAACATTATGAGGATCTTCCGCGTGGAAGCGGGAAGAGAGCTAGCGAAGCTCACTATGAGGCAGATGGCGAAGAAGGGGATTATCACTTTCACAGAAGCCCAATTCGCGGAGGTAGCGACTGAGGTCTTCCAGGAAGCTATCGGTAACGCTGCGGTGAAAATCGCCAACTCCGACAGGAGTTTATTCGAGAATCTAGATGTCATCGCGGCTAAGACCACTGCCGCTACGTTGCCCTTCTCTCTTCTAGGTGGTATGTCAAGCATGGTAAGGGTCTCTAATGTCCAGCAGGAAGGACTTTCTGAGGCAGAGAAGCGGGCTAAAGGTTGGGTAAAGAGCAAGAGAGGACACTGGTACATGCCCATTCAAGGTGCGGCTGATGAAGAGGTTGTACTCCCGAAGGCAGAAACGGAAGCAACTGTCCCCCTAGAGGCGGCTGAGGCTGCTCCCTCTGTTACCCCAGAGGTGGCGGAAATACCTGCTCCTGAAGCTGGGATGCCTGAAGTTGGTGCTCAAACTGAGCTGTTTGGCAAAGCGCCCATTCCTGTGACCCCGAAGGGCAAGGGGAAAGTCACTCAAATCAGCATGGAGGATCAACTCAAACTTGAGCAAGCGAGAGTTGCCGGTCGTGAAGAGGTGGAAGTTAAGAAGGCATTCCGAGAAGCTGGCATTGAAGCTGCCCAGCAGGAAGCAGCCGGGGCAGAGGCCGAATTAGAAGGCATGAAAGAGTTTGTCAAGAATGAACCAGCGGCTAAGGTTGCTAACTTAGTGCAAAAGGTGGGCAAGTTCAAAGGTGAAGTGACCACTCTCACCGTCAAGCAGTTCACGGACTTCCTGGGGTATGCGCCAAGAGAAAGCATCCTGACGGCGGATAAAAAGCATGTGCGCTGGCATGATGCGCTTGACCAGTTAGCTACTGAATTGGGTTATGGGAGTGATGAGTCCCTGAAAACGGCCATTGAGAAGATACAGAAGGCTAAGGTCAAGATAGCGGAACTGGAAGCCAACTTGCCTGGGCTGATGGCTGTGGCGGAACCTATTAAGGAAGCACCGCCATCTGAGAGAACCAAGTTTCAAGAGATAGCCGTAACGGAATCTCCTACTTCCACAACGCTAACTACAGAGCAAGTAGAGGCTACCCTGAAGCTATTCGGACAGGCGCTAATGAGCCCTCAAACTGAGACGCAGCGGGCCGCCACAATGGAGTTACGGAAACATGTGCTGGCGCAGAGAGTGCGTAACTTTCAGGGCAATGTGGAACAAAAGATTATTGAGGGCGTTGAACCGGAAGTAGCTATCAAGCTGGCTGAAATAGAAGCCATGTCGGGGAAGTTGCCGGACCTTACTTCCGAGACCTCTAGTGAACTGACTGAGATTATGAAACAAACCCTGTTTGCGAGAGTCTATCAGGTATTGAAGGATGAACCATTTGAGTTAATGTCCACCTCTGAGGCTTTGACCAATGCACTCTTGGGGAAGACTATCCCTAGAGACCCAGGAGTCAAGGGCGGTTCGGCTTATTCTAGGTTGGTGCGTGTCTTTGGGGAGCAACCAGAAGTATTAAAGGCCCTTGACCAGAAGAAACCGTTGAAGGATTGGGTGGAAGGTCTCTTCAGAGAATCGGGGCAGGAACCGATAGACATTAATCGTCAGGAATCTGACTTCCTCAATACTTTGTGGAAGCCCCAAGTGGCTCTCTTTGAGAAAAAGAGTGGTCAGTGGAAGCAATTCAGTAGTCTAGCAGGCGAGGTGTCATCTGAACTGATTACTATAGAAGATTTGAGAACTGCTGCTGAACTGGGACTAGCTAGGGCTAAGCTCGAACTTGATACCGCGCTGCTCGAAAAGCGGATAACAAAAGATGCTCACGATATTGAGATGGCTATCGCTGAGGAAAAGGTTAATCCTCCTCCGCCTATCGGTTTATTTGAGTCCACTTATGGAGCGGAAGTAGCCGAACAGTTGAAACAGCCTTCCATGATACCTGTGAAACAGCAGCTTCTTATTGTTCGTGCTCTAAAGGAAATGGGCGCCACGGCGCTTGATATCGGTAATGCTCTCCGTGGTATCAGAGCATCCTTCGACTTCTCATTCTGGAGACAAGTCGCCCCATTGATAATGAACAACCTGCCTCAGTTCTTGACTGGTAATATCACAGGTTGGAAAGCCATCTGGAGTCAGGCCACTGCCGAAGCCTCATGGGAGCGTATCTCAAAGCACGACCCTCTAATGCAGATATACGAACAGGGAGCTGATTTCCTTAGACCTCTAGACTTGCCTAAAGGGACAGCGCAACATAAAGGCGTTGAGGAGTTCGGCTTCACTCAAGGGGTTGATAGGCCAATCCCCAAGTTTGTCAATAAGATTCCCTTTGTAAAGCTATCTCAAAGAGGATTTGTAACCGCTATCAATGAGATGCTTTGGGGTACTTATCATAAGTTCTACGCCGCCCAACTTAAAATCAATGAGAGGATAGCTTCAGGGGAAATTAAACTGAAGGAAGGCGAGAGTTTCAGCATAGAGCAAAACATGAAAGCCTTCTCCAGGTTGCTGGCAGATATGTCCGGCAGGGCATCACTAGGGAAGTTTAATGTAGTGGCACCAGCCGCTAATGCTGTGTTTTTCTCCCTTAGATTGAATCTGGGCAGGTTGCTTTCTCCCAGACATTTGATTTCAAGCAATAAGTATGTCAGAGCAGAAGCCTGGAAGAACGCCGTATCTTTTGTCGGGACCTTAGGTGGTGTTATCCTGATGGGGGCGCTTTTAGACTGGTGGGAAGTGGAATTAGACCGCAAGAGCACCGACTTTATGAAGATACGTATTGGGAACACACGTATAGACCCATGGGGTGGGTATCAGCAATATGTGGTTTTCTTCAGTAGATTGATTAGCAGCACTATTGGGGATAAGACCGGCCTGATTTCCGCTACTGGGGCGGAATATCCTATAGACCCCATTAAGGTGATGACCAATTTTGTTAGAACCAAAGGGGCGCCCTTGATAGGGGTTTTCTCTGAGTTTGCCACGGGCAAGACCTTCTTCGGGGAGAAGGTAGATGTCAAAAATCTGAAACAGTGGCTCGATAGGATAGCCCCCTTCGCTCTAATAGATATATGGGAAGCATGGAACGAGCAGCTAGCTATCGGGGCATTGGTCACTATCCCTGCTTTAGTGGGGGCCAGCGTCCAAACCTACAGTGGTGACTGGGTAGACAATATCAAGAGGCTCGGTTTGGAAAAATACACCGATAATTTACCCTATGGATTGAAAGACCCGAAATATGATGCCGGCGACTTTTGGAGTGATACAGCTTCTCAGTTCAAGGGCGTAGACCCAGAGACTCTAACCAGTAAAAAAGGATTCCCTCCAATGATAAAGGCACTGGCGGAAGCCTTGGTTATTCTTGAGACTCTTGAAGACAAACCGAATGTCAACCTGACCTCTATCAATACCGATATTACCGGGGGAACGACTCTCGACCAGTATTACCGGATGTGGCAGGACAGACAGAGAATAGTTGCCAGTGGCGACGAAAAGAAACTCAAAGAGTTCGATAATGATGAGAGAACTCGAAACGCCCAAATTGGGAATATAACCCAGCGCCAGTATGTCCTGCTTACCGAATACCATTCTCTCCCAAAGAAACAGCAGGCGCAATTCCTGAAAGATAATCCCGAAATAGACATGAATCCACGCACCGAGTATTTGCGTACTCACCCTGACGAGAATGCCCGATTAGCTATCTGGGGACAGGCTAAGGTCCTGACACAGGCCGCCTATGACAAAGCTATGTCCTTGATTAAACAGCTTGATATTCCCGATGATGCAGTAAGCAAGCTTCTGCCGCCCAAGGAAGTAGCTACAGACTACTTCAAGTTGAATGATGAATCCGAGAAGTGGGGGCCAAATAGCTGGGAAGCGAAATTGCTCTTAGCCAAGAATGACAAACTCCGGGAGTACACAGGTCGCGAGAAGGTAGACACTCCGGTGAAGGCACTGGAACTGAAGGTGAAGCACAGAAGTATCTTCGACAAGATTGACGCCTTGGGGAACAGGGAGTCTCCGGACTATATCTCTGACAAGAAGAAAAGGGCCGAAGCCATCAAGAAGCTGAGGACGCCTGAGTTCATAGATGACTCGCGTAGAATCGAGGCCATAGAGAACAAGGCCGATGACGCGACTGTGGAGGCATGGGTGGAACGAGGCAAGCTAATGGACGAAAATATGGGGTTCAATGCTGAAGATAAACTCTGGCTGGTGGACCATCCTGAAGTCCATAAGTGGGCAGTCAATGCGAAACTGTTGACCGATGACGGGACTGACTGGAATGTTCCCGTCCTTCGTATTGACGTCAAGTATCGCAAGCAAGATGCTACCTATGACGCCTTGCCTGTAACAGCGAGGGCGGACTACCTGAAGAAGAATGAGGCTTACCGCAAAGACCGCCGACGCAGAGAAGCCTATCAGATGAAGGGGCCGGAAGGCGAGACGTTCACAGACGTGGAAAAGTACGTTTCGTATTACGAGCTCCCGTCGAAGGGATTCCGACAAGAGCGATTCCTGATAGAAAACCCTGAGTTCGGGCAAATGATGCATGTCATCAAGAGTATGGACTTGCCTGACAAGGTGCCGTCGGTCCAATACGACAATATCTACGAACGATGGGAGAATGAGTTCGACAAACTGTGGGGCATGGGAAATAACAGGTCTTCCTCGTATATCGAGGATGTCTCCAGTAGAGAAAGGGCCCGCCAGAATATGAGACTCCAGAACGGACAACTGACACCCTTCGGAGAGGCGGAGATTGCCCTCAACGCTTACAGGAACTTCGTCCCCGACCGGCACGTCCCGAACTACATAGAGTATTACTCCCTTCTCGCAACGGGCAACGTGGGATACGAGGACGACTGGTATCTCATGGAGCACATAGACTTCTACAGAGAGGTTTATCTTGTGGTACTGGGGAACGAACGCAGAGACTTTCGGTTGGTGCCTGACAGAGCGGTATACAACAAGTACCTCCAGTACAACAGACTGCCCTCGTCCCAACGGATGCAGTACAGGGTGGACAATCCCGACCTTGACGACTGGATGATGAGAGCGAAGGGATACAAGAAGGCTGCTGTCACCCAGGCGCAGAAAGCGGCAAACATCAACGTGGAACTGGATGAACTTCTAGCGGAAATCGAAAGAAAGATAACAGCTTTAAGATGAACTGCATCCCCAATGTACGCGGTGGGTTAAAGGTCATGTGCTCTTGTTGTGGGCAGCATCAGGTAGCGGAGATTCGAGACAGGCAGTTGATTATCATGGATCGGTCTCACGGGAAGAGACACATGGCCATTCTCTCGGCGGCGGATTTATTGCCCCTCTTGACTCCATGTGCTAAGATTACAGTAATCGAATAAGGGAGAGAACTCCCGTTTTCAAGGGTCGCAAAGCCCCTCAAAGAGCGATAAACGCTCCGAGAGGGGCTTTTTTGTTGGCAAAAAATATGGAAAGGGGGTCTGGTATGCCGGACGGAACTGCTACCCAAACTGACGCAGCACTCGGTTCTGGGGAAAAGGGAACTCCAACGTTCACACAGGAACAGGTCGACAAGATAGTGCGGGAGAGGGAGACGGCGGTCATGGCTGACGTAGGGCGCTTGAAGGCGGAAGCCGACAAAGCTCTCAATGCAGCCAAGGGAGCGGCGGAGCGCCTGAGGCACATGGAACAAGAGCGCGAGCAAGCCGAGCTCGAATCCGCCAAGGATAACCCCGACAAGCTGAGTCTCATCCGCACAAGGCAGCAGGTAAGGCAGAGAGAGACCGAACTGGCACTGGCCCGAGATGAACTGAACGCGACCAAGGCCGCACTGACGGAGATACAAACGAGGCAGACGGAGGATTCGCGGGAGAAGCACGTTGAGACCATCGCCGTTCGTTTGCAGGTGGACCCGTCACGACTGGCTAAATTGGCCAAGTTCACGGATGGTACGGCTGAAGCCATAGAGGCCATCGCCAAGGAACTACCCAAGAAGACACCTGTTGGACCTGCCAAACCAGACTCGAACGTAACTACTGGCGGCGGCACGAGGATTCCGACCCTGGAGGAAGTCAAGAGCGTTTCGCCAGAGGAGTTTGAACGGAAGATAAAAGCTGGTGACTGGAAGATACGATGATTGACCTTTTCTTGAACCAGGTTCTCGATGACGCCCGCACACATAAAGGGCACATCATCATTCGAGAGCAACGGTGCCTGGGTTGTTCAAAGACCCTGGCCGTGGAGATTACCGATAAGTTGGGGCGTAGAGGGGACTACTGGGTAGTCAAGGGTGCTCTCCGGTTCAAGACAGGTATGGACTTCCTTTACCGGAAAGAGGTCTGGTTCGGCAATCAGATTAGATGCCCGAACTGCGGGCGCGAAGGACGATTGCCGATGGACAAACCCCTCAACGCGGAACGAATGAAATCAAGAGAGGAAAAAGATGGCCAGAAAGCTATCCGTATTGCCGCCTAAGCCGGGTAAGGAGCATTTGCTCATCCGGCCAAAGACCGTATCCGAGGCTACCGCTGGAATGCAAGGCAAAGAAGCAAGGGAAGGTTTTCTCGGTGCAGGAAACATCATCAGGAAGCCGGACTTTGTGGTGAGCGAAAGTCTGAGTGAAAGAGAGCGGATAAGAAAGCGTGCCATCCAGAAGTTGCTTGCGACGGTGATTCAACCCAATGCGCTGTCGAGCAAGTCAACGGCCGAGATGGACAAGAGGGCACTGGTGAACAAGATCAACCGCTCAACACTCACGGAACTGGAAAGGTTCCTGCCCGAACACATATGCGAAATGGACACGTCGGGCATGGAACAGATGACACTGGAGGAAGTGGACCAGGTGGAGATTCAAAACAGGTACATGGACATTAGTCCATAGGAGGTAATTCATGGCTACCGGAGCAACCGAATTCATTGACCTGACTACTGTAGACCCCTTCCTGGTGGAGGTCTGGGGCAAGATGGCCAGCGTTGCGAGACAGAAGAAGCTTGTCTTCGCGGCCCACGTTGACCGTACTCCTGAAGCGGAACTCACCCCAGGACAGATATACCGCCGACAGAGGGTGTCCCATCTGTCGGCGAGAAGCAAGTCTGCCAACACCGCCATTACCTATGAGACGGTCACCGAGTCCGAGGATACCCTGACCATCAACAACTACTACTACGCCGCGTTCGCGGTGGAGGACGTAATCACGAAGATGGTCAAGATCAACCAGATCGAAGCGTACATGCCGGAGATAGGCTATACCCTGGCGAAGCAGGAAGATGACGACGTCGCCGCCTTGATAGACGACGGCACCATCACCCAGACCGTCGGCACGTTGGCAACGGGCCTGACCTTCGACAACTACGTGAGGGCCGACCAGTACCTTCAGGACGCAGAGGCCCCGGATGACTCCAGGGTCATCATCATCTCCCACGCAGAGAAGGCCAATGCCATCAAGCAGGAGCAGTTCATCAACTCCCAATACATCAAGCTCCAAGAAGGGCAGAGCAACACCGGCATCCTGGGTGGCATCCTGGGCTACCCCGTGTTTGTCACAGGCAACACCAACGGCTCCAACGCCGCCGGCCATGACAGCGTGATGATGCACAAGAGCGCCATCATGATGGCCCAGCAGATCGCCCCGGTGATTGAAGTAAGCAGAGACCCCGACTACAAGTGCGCCAAGGTGTCCGGTCTGGAGACCTACGGCATGGCCCTCAACCAGGCGTACACGGATCATGCTGTGTGGCTAAAGGGTTTATAAGTTGACTAATTCTGTCGACATTCAGTTAGCCTACCTAGCAGGACTCATAGATGGGGAAGGTTCTGTAGTGTTGTTTCTCACAAAGAAACAGACACTACAACTCCGCGTCACAGTGTACAACACGAATGAGACGCTGATTGATTGGTTGCGGATAACCTTCGGGGGTTGTAAATACAAAGTGGGACGCAGGCAAAAAGAGAACCATGCTCAAGAATACCAATGGTTCATATCTTGCGGTGATGCCCACGCAATCCTAGCGGCAGTACTTCCTTACCTCATCATCAAGCAAGCCAGAGCTAGGATAGCGATTGAAGCCTGGCAAAATCGTCAACCTACCCCGATTGCAGATCGTAGGGAACCAATCCCTGAAAACGTCTTAGCTTTGCGCAACACCTACATCGCGCAATTCAGGGATGCTCCCGGAGTGACAAGGAACAAGAACTAAGGACGAGCTAGGTCTAATAAACCTACTCCAAGGCCGTCCTAAAAGAAGATTGAGGAGAAAGAGATGCCAAGTCAAATCATCATAAGCGACCACATCGAGATGAAGGGTGATGCGAGTCACCGCTCGAACATGGACGGACCGTGGCAGGAGAAGAAAGTCCACTTCCACGACCACTTCACGGATGATACCCTGTCAACGGCGAAGTGGCTGGCGACCGTTACCAACCACACCATTGCGGTGGACCATGCTACGAACCGGCACTGTGCACTGTTCACCACGGACACCACGGATAACGAAGCGTCGTTTCTGGCGGGGCCTCTTTGCTGGGAGGACGACCAGAACGCCGTGGCCGAGTTCAGAGTCAAGGTGTCCGACGTGTCTGCTGTTTGTCTTTACGTCGGATTCAGCGATGCCACCTTAGAGTCAACCCCGGACATGCCCATTGACTACTCCGGGGGGACGCTCGCGGCAGCAGCTACCAACGCAGTAGGCATCGTTATGGACGGCGACGACACGGTGAACGGGGCTTCGAGCATCGTGGGAGTGGGAGTCAATGCGGGAGTACTGGAAACCGCCATAGACTCTGGGACGGACTGGGCGGACGGGGAATGGCACGTTCTCAGAGTCGAATTGAACCCGGATGGCGACGCCTACTTCTACCTCGACGGTACGGCCTTCGGGTACATGGCGACGGCCATCGCTTCGGCAACCGCCCTCTGTGTCATAGTAGCTGTTGCCAATCGCGGTACGGCTGCCGAGACGGTGTATGTGGACAGAGTGGACGGATGGCAGGACGAGGAATCCTAGAAAGGGGGTAATGTATGAACTTCGTTTGGCACATACCTACCCCTGGGAGTCCTACCCCTACGCTCTACGTAGATAGAGATTGCGAGCCATTGGCTCTCCGAATCTACGCGGAACGTGCTCCTGACGCAACTTTGCTGGTGGACGTGCTCGATGACGGCGTTTCGATAATGAACTCGAACGACTATCAGAAGTGGACGTTCGTGGATGAAGCTGCTTACATCGAGTTCGGCACACCCTCCGGGACATTCACGGTCAAGGAAACCATCACCGGAGGGACTTCGGGAGTCACGGCGAAGGTGTCCGCGAACAGAGTAGGGAGGTTGACTCTCTACGATGTAAGCGGGGTATTTACTCTCAATGAGACAATCACTGGTGGCAGCTCGTCCGCAACGGGCGTGGTCAATTCCTTCGTGAGGGCCAAGAAGAGTGCCAAGCGGACGACCGAAAGCGGCCAGTCTCACGCGAGCCTGGTCAAGGGTGAAACCTCCAGCGACGCGGCCCATGACTTCAAACCCGGAGTGGATATCAGGGAAGGGTCGTGGTTGTCTCTTTCGGTGATAGCCATGGCCGGGGCGCAGAACGTCACCGTGCAACTGGACGTGACCGAGTGTGACCGCGTGGAGGGCAGACGATAAAAGGAGGCAAGCCTATCGAACAAAAAGGGTTCTCATTGTTAACGTACGTACGTAGGAGGTCAACACAATGACTGTTGGAGAGTTCGTAACCCAAATCACGCCGGACAGCGCAAGCGCTGACGACATTTACCAGAAGCTACAGGGTTCCAGGGACGGGGCCCTCTGGACCGCCGACTGGGTGCTGGCTCGATGCGCCGAGGGGCGCGTCTTTTGCGCCAATG
>Ga0208957_1001817_pt1 | contig 10216 bp, 9 predicted proteins | sample RifOxyA1_FD_184029 | JGI IMG/M metagenome (GOLD analysis project Ga0208957, IMG submission 184029) | Groundwater microbial communities from Rifle, Colorado - Rifle Oxygen_injection A1 (SPAdes) | ecosystem: Environmental > Aquatic > Deep subsurface > Groundwater | place: Rifle, Colorado, United... | reverse complement strand
AAGACTTCTACGATACAGAAACGGCGCTAAGAGAATGGTGGAGGGTTATTAAACCCGGCGGACACCTTATTCTCTATCTTCCCCATAAATATTTCTATCCTGATTTTAAAGACGATCCGGGTGTAAATCCAAATCATAAGCATAATTTTATCCCTACGGATATTATTAAGCATATGGATAAATTCGCAACTTATAATTTGGTTAAGAATGATAGTTATAACGAGAAAGACGAATATTCATTTGAAATGGTATTTGAGAAGACGGCTTATCCGGTCAAGGTTGAAGCAAAGATAACTACAGCGCCCAAGGCAATTGTTTTCAGATGGGGTGCAGTAGGTGATTTACTTCAATGTACACCCTTGTTTTCTGTTCTCAAGAAATACGGATATGAAGTTACTTTGAATTGTGCCTCAGATACTAAATTTGTATTGGAGAATAACCCTAATATAGATAAATTTATTTTACAGGAAAGGGATGCTGTTCCTAATTGGGAAATTGGGAATTACATGGAGTATGTCGGTAAGAATTATCAGAAGAGTATAAATCTATGTGAAAGCATTGAAGGTAGATTGCTTTATCTTCCACAGAATAATAAGTTTTATAAGTCCAAGGAAGAAAGGGCTCATGATACAAACTACTTTGACGAGACGTTGAAAATTGGAGGTTTTGATGAAAAAGGTCTCAACCCGGAAATGTACCTGTCTCAAGCCGAAGAATTCATGTTTAATATTTTTAGAAAACGCAATGAGAAATTTTTTAAGATTCTTTGGGCTTTAAAGGGTTCAGCGAATCATAAACTGTTTGCTCAGGCGCAGGATATAATGCAGGCGATAGTAGATAAATACCAGGATGCAAGGATATATGTAGTAAGCGGTGAAGACGCTAACCCGATGGAATTTAAGTATGAACGAATATTTTGTATGAGTAAGGTATGGAAACAACGTACAAGTTGTTTGGCTACTAAATATGTAAACTTGGTGGTCAGCCCTGAAACTGGTATATTAACAGCTTCCGGGTGTTTTGATACCCCCAAGATAGGGTTGTTGTCTCACAGCAATAAGGAAAATCTTACCAAGTATTTCAAGAATGATTATAGCATTCAATCTAAGGCCCCATGTTCACCTTGTCATAGAATGTATCATGGCGCGGAATGTGATTTAGACAAAGATTGGAATTTACCTTTATGTACTACCATGTTTGACCAAAACGAAATAATGGCAACGGTAGATAAACTACATAAGGAGTGGTATGATATATCTGGGAAATAAAATAGAACAGATAGATAATGCCAAAGTAAAGGACCGTAAGAAGAAATTTTACGGCCGCAGGTTCTTTATTAATGGAGAGTTTACTACAATTACGCGTTGTAGAATATGTGGTAAGGAGATACAGTATAAAGGTTTAAAGTCTCCTGCTCATTGTGGTAGTACCGCTTGTACTGAATGGTGGAGGTTGCATTTTAAGCACGTATTTATGTCAAGCAATATGGTGAGAGATAAAGAGTTTTTCGGCAGGAACAATGTAGTTAAAAACATATTGAATAACGCCAAAAACACACGGGAAGTTGAAGATGGTATGAGACGTGAACGGATTATACCTGAGCAGATGATTAAACGTAAGGTTGATAGGAAGCGCATGGTGTTTGCCAATTTTAAATTAAAGGGGAGTGTATGAGAATATTAATTATTCGCATAGGGACAGCATGGGGAGACCATTTGATTTGTACTCCTCTTATCAAACATCTCAAGGAACAAGGCAACGAGATATATTTTATGGGTGGTGAAGCCGCTGAAGTATTAGTTAAGAAAAATCCTTATATAGATAAGTTTATTTATTATAAAAAAGATACTGTAACTATAGAAAAACTTGAAGAATTTATCGAAGCAACAAACAAAGCATATGAATGTACAAAAAAGATTAATTTGACTGGTAGTTTGGAAAATAGTTTGCTCATGCATCCAAATCAACCTCAATACAATGACACTAAGGCAGAACGTATAGCAAAATGCGATAAGAATGTCTACGACTTTTGCGCTGAATTTGCCGGATACCCGGAAGTAAAGGGTAAGTTGCCTGAGTTATATCCTGACCCTGACGAAGAAGAGAATATTAAGGAACAGATAAGAAATATAAGAGGAAAAGATGGATTTGTAGTTATCTGGGGATTGGCGGGTAGTGGTTCTAATAAATGTTGGCACTATTATTCCTATGTATGGAACGAATTATTGTGTAAATATAAAAATGTTAAAATAATATCAGTTGGTGACGAGGCGTGTAAAATACTTGAGGTTGCAGGAAAAAAACATGCAAGGTATATTCCGAAATCAGGTATTTGGAAAATGACTGAGGCAATGATAGCTACCAAGTATGCGGATTTAGTTATAAGTCCTGATACCGGGCTTTTCCATGCTTCAGGTTGTTTTGATACTCACAAAATTTGCCTGCTAGGTCATGGAACTATTAACCATATTTCTAAGTATTTTATGAATGACCATAGTATAGAATCAACAGCTCCTTGCGCTCCCTGTTTTCGGTTGATATATGAGGGTTGGCAATGTCCTAGAGATCAAGATGGAGCTTGTTTATGTATGTCAGAAGGTCAGTCAAGAGAACGAGTACAATCTCACATCTTCTCAGTAATAGACAATATGATGGGAGGAAAATAATATGCAAGTAGCCGTCTGCCCTTTCTGCACAAGAAGAGTTATAACAAATTTAACTATAGACCTTGGTAAAGATTCCAAGGCGGTTTGGTATACTTGTAGTTGTGGTTGTTATTTCAAGAAAGACAAAGGAATAGACAAGAAGGTATTTGATGAGAAATATAAGACGGAATATGCCAAGGGTCATGGGATAAAGGAAAGACTGGATTATCAGCGCAAGGTGTATCTACCTTTAATTTCAGAACTAACACCGGGTAGGGTAACACTTGTAGTGGGTCCGACAATAGACCATGATGTAGTAGAATTAAGGAAGTTGGGATTTGTGGCAGAAGGTATTGATTTAATTAAGAACGATAACCCCAATATTTTTGTTGGTGATTTTGAGTATTTTGAATTCAAGAAGCAGTATGATATTATTTTCATGCAGGACGTTATTCAGAGTTTTGACGATCCGATTAAGTCTATTATCAAGGCGAATAGCCTATTGAGGCCCGGTGGAGTTCTATTTATATCCACGCCAGAACCTAGATTGATAAATGAGACAGGTTATAATATGTGGGGATGTTGGAATAACGTAGAGCATAATGTCTATTTAACTAGCGACAATTTGAATAAATTGTTGCAGAATATAGGTATGGAAGTAGTGTTAAAGAGGGAGAATATAGAGAGAAGATTTAATTGTTGGAATAATCATCATATATTGTCTATAAAAAATTAATCTTCCATTGTTTAATCTTTTTGAAGCAGCAATGATATATACACCATTATGGGATATAAATAATGCTGAAACTTATTGCGAAACTTGTCATAAAAAAACTAATAATTATCTAAAAAATTCTAGTAGAATAAGAAATGAGGAGAAAAACAATGAGTAAACGTACGAATTTGGTCATCCTCAATAGATGCCTGAATAAGATTAACGAACCGGAAGTATCTTCATTTGCTTCGTGTACAGACGGTAATCGCGCGTATCAGGCGTATAACAACCTCATAGAGGCTCAGAGGTTCATCTATAATACAAATAAGGGTAAATGGAGATGGGCTGAGGCACTTGGTACAGGAACATTTGTTACTTCGGCAATAACTTATACACCTCCTACAGATCTCAACATGGAGGATTATGGCAGTTTCCGAATAGCTAATGCTAATTGTTCTAAAGCCATAAATTACTTGGATGCTGATAAATTTGAAGATGCATATCCATATATAGACCCTGCAACAGAAGTTGGTTGGCCTGATTATTTTACTAAATTTGCCAATCTTTATCAGTTTAATAAGTATGCTGGTACGGCTCAGAATAGTGCTAATTATTATTTTAGATACTGGAAATTTGAAGCAGGAATAAGTACAGCATCTGCTTCTTCAACTGCAACAGCCTCAGGTGCTACTCCTACATTTACCGCTACTCTACTATTGCCTGAACAATTTGAAGAATTGCTTACTGATTATGCGGCAATGCTTCAATTGGACTTTGAAGGTGATCCTCAGGCTAATACCTACAGAGTGAAGGTATATGGCGGTATGTTGAATGGCAAGGAAATAAGAGGCGGTATTAATGAGATGAAGGACATATGGAATAGTACGGAGAAATTTACAATACCTGTAGATATAATTTTATAGGAGGTAATTTTGGCGCGCTTACTCGGAATGATCCCGTCGATAATTGGGATGAAGCAAATAGAAGATCCTACTGTAACCCTTAATCCGGGGTATTGCCAACTTATATCCAACTATTATAAGAAGGACGGAGTATGGTTTCAGCGTACAGGTGCAACGAAGGTGTTGGTTAGTGGTGTTACTGGAGCTATCAGTTCCCTGTTCTCTTGTTTATGGCAATCAGGAGAGAATCAATTATTTGCTACAACTACAGATATATATAATGGTTCTACAAATTACACAACCCTAACATCCTTATTAACACTGACCAAGAACAAGATAACATCATTCTGTAATGTAGTTCTTAGCGGAGTTTATTACGTTGCAATGGCATCAGAGGCAACTCCAGTTCTGAAATACAACAAACAAACAGGTTTGAGTTATCTATTTAATACTCTAATTCCTGTTTTAAACAATACCCTAAACCTAACGGGATCAACTGCATCATTAAGGGCAAGTGCGGTGGATAAAAACAATGATTACATGTATGTTGCAAGCAATACTAGCCCCTCAAATGTTTATAAAGTAAGAATTTCGGATTATTCCATAGTTTCTACTTTAACTCTTACCGCTGGGGAAAATATTATAGGGGCATTGGTAATAGATTCAAGTAATACCTATATGTATGGAGTTACAAATACATCTCCTGTTATAGTGGTCAAAATACAGTTAAGTGATTTTACGAGGGTGGGAATTTTAACCCTAGATTCTGGGGAAAATAGCAATGGGTATCAGGGTCAGGATGTTATTATAGATAAGGTTGATGGCTTTTTGTACACGGGAGTTGTTATTGGAACAGTTCCGTCTACATCCAAGGCATCTGTTGTGAAAGTAAGATTAAGTGACTTTACTAGAATAGGGGTATTAAGTTTTGCTACTGGTTCTTATGGGTGTCAGGGGTTTTCAGTTAACACAACACACCTTTATTGTACATCTACTAATGATGCTGGAAGTTTAATAAAAAAGATATTACTGTCTAATTTTACAGAGGCAGCATCTTTAGACTTATCGGCTGGTAATTATGCAACATATTCAATTTGTATGGATTCGACATATACTTATATTTATTGTGTAGCCGCATATTCATCTCTAATAGGAAGTGGTGATAATAAAATATTCAAGGTAGATTTATCTAGCTTTACAAATTCAGCTACATTAACATTAACCGGATATTCAAGTTTGCCAAATAAAATTATAATGGATAGTTTGAACCTACATGCTTATATTTCTACTAATGGGGTATCTTCAAATTTTATTCACAATATAGACATTACAACTTTTACAAGAAACTCCACAAGTTCTTCGTTCGCACAATATACTTATTCTATGAGTTTAAGTAAGGATAGTAGCGAACTTTACATAGTATCAGATAACTTCTATATCTATACGGTAACCGTTAACTATTGTTCCAAGTACATATGTAACCATCAGTCAAAGTTTTGGATGTTTGGAATAAAAAACTCAAGAGAAAAAATGTACGCAAGATATAGTGCAACTTTGAGTCCAATAGATTTAACTACCGTCAATGACGCTGGAACCATTAACTTTGGTACGGTTCTATCTACTATAGATGATCCAACTGGTGTTAAGTCTTGGGGAGACTATATAGTTTTTTCTTTTAATAATATTACGTTAGTTTACTATGCCGGAACTAATCCGAACGATTTTAAGATTGTCAAGAAAATAGCCAATGTTGGTGGTCTCTCTAAAGACTCCATAATAGTTGGTAAGGATCTATGGTTTCCGACTATTTTTGGTATAAAATCTCTCAGTACAGCCAGCCTTAACGGAGAAATAGTTTTTGGTGATAAGGGTCAAGACATCGACCCATTCTGGAATTCAAAGATAACGGCGTATGGCACAAACACAGACCGTATCAGCATGAAGTACGATAAGATACGCAATCAGATAATGGTACTTGCCAATGACTCTGCGAATCAGGGCGTATGCTTCTACGTCTACAGCGTGTCAGATAAGGTGTGGTCAACATATAACGTGCTTGGACTTGGCGCTGCGGTCAGCATAACGGCATTTGAAATTACCCAGGATGGACTGATTTACTTTGGAACATCTGATGGCAACATATACCAGTTGTTTTCGGGTACAACAGACAATGGAACAGCTATATCTTATGTAATAAGACCGACAACTCAATATTTCAGTTCAACAAATAATAATAAGAAAGTTAAATTTGTTCAATTTGGTACAGATGCAGCTATTACATCCGGTTCTATATCATATGATATAGACCAAAAAGGTATACCACGTAGCACACAGGCAGTTGTAGCACCGTCTTCAGGAACCAAGGGCATGCTTTATAGTAAAATGATTTCTGTAATGAATCGTGGAAAATCTTGGGACTTTACCTTTACTAATTGTGGTTTGTTAAGAGAGATCAGTTTTTTTGGAGATGTAGAGGGGCAAAAATGAGCGATGAACAAATAATATTTACAAAAAAATGTATCTTATTTCCTGTACACTCTAAAGATATGGATTTGTTTGTATCTATTATTCAAGAAAACGGAGACCAGATAGGAGTATTTAGAGGAATTAAACCCGAAGAATTAAAACAGGTTATATTAGATAGAATACGAGATGGAGTAATTAAAGTATGGTTAGCAACAACTAAACAAGGTAAAGGTTCACGTCCCATAGGCTTCTTATATCTTACAAATATATTACCATTTAGGGTTAATGTTCATGGTATGATAAGCAAAGTCTTTCTTAAAGACATAGTAAAAGAATTAGAGACGCGCTACACCTACACAGAAGATTGTTACACGGGTTTTATTGACTGGTGTTTTAATAATCTTGGTATAGAACGTCTTGAAACTATCATTAAGAGAGATAATGGACTTGCATATAGGATAGATAAAAAGGTAGGATTTAAAACAGAAGGTGTATTGAAGTCATACATTAAAGAAGAAGACGGTACATATTCAGATATAGTTGTAATGGCAATACTTAGAAATGACAGACTGAAAACCAACTCCGCGATACCCAGCGATAAGGTGGAACAGTCTAAATCAGAGGTGAGATAAATGGGTGAACTATTAAGTATTATTAGTTTAATAGGTCAAGCAGGTAGCACGGTCTCTAATATGCATGAAGCCGAACTTAAAAATACGGCAGATTACCAGGCTAAACAAAAAGCTAAAGAAGAACAGGAGGTATTTAATACTCAACAGAAAGCCGCTGAGGAATCGTATAATCAGACAATAGATCGTCTTAATCAGCAATTTGAAGCCGGATTAGCTGAAACTGATGCCAGTGGTAATCCTACTGATCTTGGATTAGCCATGAAACAGATAGTTAATAATTTTATGGAGACATCAACTACAGCACTTAGGCAATGGTCAGCAGAACGTGGCATGGCAGGATCTACTGTAGAGGCACAGGGAGTAGCAAATGCTGCTACAAAGGCTCAGGAATCAGCGCAGGCGTATAAACAGACAGAAGCCAATAGATTGTATACTCAGAAGGAAGATTTAACTAATAAAGCCAAGACTACATATGATATGAATATGGTAACTCCCACTAATGATCTTAATTTAGCAATTGGAGAAAGGAATGCGGCTAGTAAAGCTAATACGGGTTATGACCCCACAACTGATATTGCAGCTTTTTTGGGTAATATTGGTAAGTTGGTTAAAACAAGTTCTGTACCTGATACAGTTACAGGTGTACCTGATACAGTTACAGGTGTAAGTGCTACTAATCCTACAGGATATGTACAGAAAACAGGAACAGTTTTTGAAACTAACAAAGGATAATAGGAGGAACAAATGGCAGATTCATTAATACCTACATTAGCAGAAAATAATTTACCTCAGAATACTCAAAGTGATTCTATAGAATCATTGATAAGAGATTATACTATTGGTATGCCAACGGCAACGGAATCTGAATCTGATGTATTTAAAATTGCTCCTACAAACGATCCTCATACGGCACTAGCTAATACAGCGGGTAATATTATGGGAGAACAGAACGCTAAGGCGGCTAAACAACAGAAGATAGCCAAAGAGAAAGAGCAGAATGATAAACTTTATAAACTACATCAGGCATTTAATTCGGAGACTACACAAATACTCAACGATACAGCAAATGGCAAAATAGATTATAACGATGCTGTATTGAAATTATCTTCATTACAGATTAAAGCTAGCAATGCCGGACTTAAAACTGCATCAGACACGATAGCAGCTGCACAGAACAATGTATTAAAATTAAGTGGGATAAAACAAAAACAAGATGCAATATTGTCTAAGAAATATGATAATTCAGTACCGATAGAAGATGCTAAGGTTCAAATAGATGCTCTTAAATCGGAACTTGGCAATGATATGCCTACAACGGAATTGATAACTTGGGACCCGGATAAGAAATGGGTTAATAAAGACCAACTTAAAACAAATATAGATACGGCGCGAGCGATAGCCTATATGCAGAAGGAAGGAAGTAAAGGGGTAGGAAGTAAGAGTAAGGATGAAATAGAGAAAATGCCTCAGAATATACTTAATATTAAAACAAAGATAGCTAATAGGCCCAAGACACAAGGATTGAGCGATAAGAAAGCTCAGGCAGCTCTCGACATACAGGAATTAGTGAGCGCCGGAGCAACCATAGAAGATGCATATATGGCTTCTGTTAAGAACAAGACAGAATGGTTAGGTTTTGGTGATACAGTTCCTACATGGCCATTGGAAGACGTATTAACTCCCGATCAGATGAAATTGGCTAAGGAAAATGAAATATCATGGCAACCAGTCAGGGATTGGTTGGCGGGAAAGAAGCAGAGTAAGGGTGGAGTTGCAATACCTAAAGTTAATATATCAAGTCCGACAACTAAATCACCTACTTGGCCCGAATGGAAGGCTAAATATGGTGCAAAAGCAGCAGAAGAAGCTAGGAAACAAGGTGTAAAATTTAAGAAATAGGAGGAATAGTGGTAGATACTAACAACGATATACCTGCTGACCTCCTAGACACGTCTAGTGATATACCTAGCGATTTGCTAGATACGTCTAACGACATACCTGCTGATTTGTTAGATACTACACCTGAAACCCTCAAACCCTATGACTTTGCTGTTCAAGATATGGGCCTAGCAGATCCTGCTGAAATAAAATATTCGGAAGACCCTAAGGCTACTCGTATTGGTGGTACAGTAGCTGTTGAAGATATACCAAGATACACAGAACAATTAGGAGCTACAATATTCTCTCCATTCTCCTTTCTCGTTAAACAAGTAGCCCGTGGATTTGGAGGTATAGGCTCCATGCTTGGGCTTGGAGATTATGCTAAATTAACCCAAGAGAACGAACGTACGCTTGGCAATATAATGAATTCATTAGGATTTGTAGCAAGTGTTGTAGTGGATTATGGCGCGGACAAGATAAGCGGAGATAAAGAGCGCACTAAATTGGATTTCATAAATCGTGTGAAAAATAATTGGGTATCCGGTAAGACACTTGGACAGTCATATATAGATGTTATGCAGCAAATGGGATTTAATAAAGGTGAATACTCGTCTATGTTGAATCAGGTTGCTTCTCAGGGTATTGACCTAGCAACCACACTTGGCACATTCAAATTAGCTAAGGGTGCGGGAGTAACTGAACAGGGTGGAATCAAGTCTGGGATAGAAAAAGCGAATAAGTCTGTAACTCGGGAGATTAACGCTCAAAATGTGATAGTAGATGAAATTGTTAAACTAGAAAAGATGAACGAAGAAGTCAACCGTCAAGTTAAAATAGAACAGATAGCCAAGGGTAAGGGAATAGCCTCTAAAGAAGCCATGGGACAGGCTGTATCACCTATGGAAGTAGTGCAGAATGAAATTAAACTGCCGGGTAAGGTGGTGAAGCCAATCAAGACCATTAAGGGAGATATCA
>Ga0208957_1001816_pt1 | contig 10223 bp, 12 predicted proteins | sample RifOxyA1_FD_184029 | JGI IMG/M metagenome (GOLD analysis project Ga0208957, IMG submission 184029) | Groundwater microbial communities from Rifle, Colorado - Rifle Oxygen_injection A1 (SPAdes) | ecosystem: Environmental > Aquatic > Deep subsurface > Groundwater | place: Rifle, Colorado, United... | reverse complement strand
ACATTGACGGCGGGAACTGTCAATGGTCTTGCCGTTGCCATAATTGACGGGGCGGGAGCGCAAATAACTTCTTTCGGCGGAGGCACGCAATATACGGAAGACGATCCGGCGGCGGCTAATCCTGTTGGCACCGCTCTAATAGGTATTCGCGCTGATGCTTTAGCCGGATTAACGACAGCCGATGGCGATAATGTCGCCGGAAGAATGACGGATAAAGGCGAGCTTTATGTCAAGCATTCAGATAAAATCTCAATTTATTCCATAGACGCCGGAGATACTAATATTGGCAATGTAGATGTCGTAACAATGCCGGTAGTAACAATAATCCACGGAATCACCGGCATAGCACACGGTGTAAAAACGATAACAACCGCCGGAACAGATGAAGCATTGGCCGGTTCAACCGTTTGCAAAAAAGTGATAATTCAAAGCCAGACCGACAATACGGGATTGATAGCGGTGGGAACTTCGGGCGTGGACGCGACCGAAGCGACAGGAACGGGCGTTATTCTTTATGCGGGAGATGCTTTAGAAATTGAAATAGATAATTTGGCCGATGTGTATATTGACGCCACTGTCTCGGGGGAAGGCGTAAGATATTCGTGGTTTTCATAAAATATGGGAATAATAAAATCAACAAAATCAATTATTCGTAAAAACTCCGCCGGTTCTGATTTTATTCGGCGAAGAGTCAATTTGATTGAGGGTTCGGGAATCACTTTAACTGTCGCAGATGATTCGGCAAATAATGAAATTGATGTGACGATTGCGGGCGGAGCAAGCGGGGCAAGCACAGCTCTGGATAATTTAGCGTCTGTCGCTATCAATACTTCCTTGATTTCCGATACCGATTCTACTGATGATTTGGGGAGTACAACAAAATTTTGGGCGAACGCGTATATTGATAAAATATTTTTCAATTCTTATCTCTATGCAACACCATCTGAGAGTTTAGTTTTAGATTTAGGAAGTAATTTTGCTTCAGGAGGATTTACTTTGAATTTAATTGCCGGAAGTGGTTATCATGCGACTATTTCGTATTCAACTATTTCAGGAAGTTCTAATTTTATATTACAAAGAGGTAATAGCAGAATAACTATAGGTAATGGTTTTTTAGAATTCGCCGCGCCAAATGGCGTTTATCCCGATGGAGATTCAACAACGAATTTAGGCATTACTTCTCGGTATTGGTTAGCAACCTACACCGACAAACTCTTTCTCAACGCCACCGCCACAATAGATGGTGCAGCAGCAGGACATCTTAAATTTGTAGGCGATTTAGTTCCTAATACTGATGATACGGAATGGATTGGACAACTGGAAACTCCTTTTAAGGCGATTAAAGGTCTGATTATTAAAGACACAACTGACGGAAAACATTATAAAGTAACTGTCGTGAGCGGAGTTTTAACCACAACCGCTTTGGACTAATATGTCTCAACATTTAACGATAGATGATGCAAGCCAAGCGCAATTAAATGAATTAAAGGGAGGTGGACAAACATCTTTGCATTCTCACGCAGGAGGAGGCGGTCAAGCATTTCCAATTGGTTCGGTATTTATTTCCGTTGTTCCAACCGATCCTAATACTTTGCTCGGATATGGTACTTGGTCGGCAATAGCGGCTGGAAAAATGTTGATTGGTTTGGATTCCGGAGATGCAACAATGGATGCGGCAGAAGAAATTGGCGGAGCAAAAACCAAAACAATCGCGCAGGCAAATCTTCCGAATATATCAACAGGGGCGGGGACTTCTCATAATCACACACAAGATGCACATCTTCACACGCAAAGAAGAAATAATGTCGCTACCGGCGCGAATACTGGCTGGACGACAGCCTTTGACGCATCATCATCAAGTCCCGTCGCTGATGTCAATACAGGTACCGGTTCAACGGTTGCGACAAACCAAGCCGAAGCGGCGCATACTCACTCTTTGGGTGGAAGCGGAACGGCTCTTGATGTGATGAACCCTTTTTTTGTAGTATATATGTGGAAAAGACTTAGTTAATTATTATTAAATAAATAAAAATATGGCTCTTACATTAGACAAAATTCAAGAAGCGCAACAATTCTTGAACAAAGTTCAAGAAGCAGCTTCTGAAATCAACACAATCTTGGTTAAAATTCAAGAAAATATCTTTGAAGATGTCGCCTTGGACGCGACTCAAAAAACATCATTATTGGCTAAATACAATACGGCTAAAATTAAATTAACAACAGCCGTAAATAACTTATTATGACAGATTTGGAAAAATTAAAACTTCAAGCATTTGAACTGATGCGGGAAATGGGCACTTTGCAAAATCAATTCAAACAGAAAGACGATTCCCTCAAACAAATTCAAAAACAAATTGAAGAATTGGAATCGCTTGACAAAAAAAATGAAGACATTATTCAATAAAAAAGATTATTATTATGGAAAAAAAAGAAAAAGATTTACAAAAGAGAGTGGCCGCGGCTAACGCAGAATTGGAAAAAATTTGCAAGAAATTCAATGTAGTTTTGAGATTATCCCTTGTCTATGGAACACAAGGCATTATTCCTAAATTAGATTGGCAAGAACTTAAAAAATAGTATGATCAAGAATAAGAAAATTTTAACCGCCAAAGGTCAAGCGAATATGGCCTTTATTAAGGCTTTGTATAAAGAGCGGGGCGGATACAAACCAACCAAGAATGAAATGCGGAAATTTGAATTTATGAATGTAAAAGATGTGATGAGTTTAATCCTCGGAAAAGGGGCGGTAAAACAACTGATTAACCAGCCCGAAGCCCAAATAAAGCAACCAGACCCCCTGCAAGGCCCTACAATCAATCCTGAAGCGCCTATCGCGCCTGCTCCTATCGTGCCTGCTCCCATTCCCGACCAAGTAGCCCAACTTCTTCAACCGGCGCAACCCGTTCCGCCAACTTTTGACCAAAGCGGACTATTCAACGAAGCCGATGTAGCGGCGCAAGGGGAAGCGGAATACAGCCCGTATTTCTCTAACGCACTGGCTGATCTGGTAAAAGGATATGGACGGAAAGGCCAAGATTTAAAATTTGGACAAGGCCAACAAACCCAAGGCCAAATCAGCGATTATCTCAACCGCGGTTTATCAAGAAGCGGAGGATTTTTAGGAGCGCAACAGCAACTCGGGCAACAGCAAGGACTGGCTACGCAGGATTTACTGGATGAAGAAGGAAGAAAGAAAAAAGAACTGGCGCAACAGAAAGCGGGCGCTTTGCAAGATTACAGGCAGACAGCCTATCAAAATGCTTATTCCAAATATTTAAACCGATAAATTTTATGCCTACACAATACGCAACGGTTTTCAATCCCATTACGGGACAAAGAAAAAAAGTCATTGCGGGCGACCCCAATGCTTTCAAGGGGGGATTTCAATTAGAAACAAAATCTAATAAATTTTCAACGCCGATCACGCCAAATGTGCCAAATGCGCAACCGGCCGAAACTGATTATCGCACAGCGTACGGCTTGCCCGCTTTGGAACAAAAGGCAACACAACGAGAAACGGATTATCAAAGCGCGGGAAGCGGACAACAAGCCTTTATTGACGCTTTGAAAAAAGCTCTTTTGGGCGGAGATACGCAAACGCAAGGATTTCAAGCGGAAAAAGAAAGATTGATTAAACAGCAATACGCGCAACCAACGGATGAAAGACAGCGATTGATTGAAGCGGGCATTGACAATCCTTTTGAAAGACAGAAAAGAATATCCGAAGCATTGGGGACGACTGAATCGGCCTTGTCTGCCGTGTCTTCCCGTTTGGCCGGACTGGGTAAAAGCCGAGAGGATTTACTGCAACAGGGAGTAAAAGGATATGAAGCGGATTTAGCGACAAAAGATGAATCAAGACAGGCGGCGGCCAATGCCCTAAAAGAGGCGATGGGCTTGGTGACCAAGGCGCAAGCCGAAGAAAAAATGAATAAACAAAAACAAGAGGAGGCGCTTTTAGCCAGACAAGAAAAAGCGCAAGAAGCGATTCAAAAGAGAAAAGAAAAACTGGAAGATGAGGCGCGCGGTTATAAACAGAAAATTGATTTTGAGAAGTTTAAAGCGGGATTGAAACCGAAAAAAGGAACAAGCGGAGGAGGGAGCATTATAACAGGCGGCACGAAGTTTACCGCTCAAGAAAAAAGAAAGCTGGAACAGGCCGGCCTTACAGACGCGCCGCGGCAAAAACAACTGGATTTTATTTATGGCAAGGGAACGGAAACAACGCCCAAGCCGACCACTTTGGGAGCGTATGAACCGCTTAAAGGGCAATACGAAGACGCCTATCTTAAATGGCTGGCCGCTCAATCCACTTTGCAAGGAATGCAATTAGATCCGGCTAATCCCAATGTGCGAAAACAGTGGGAAGCAAGCACGCAGAAAAAATCATCTTCTAATTCTTCATCATCCGGTATTCCGTCTTTTGAAGACTTATTAAATCTGCCTTAATATTATGCCGTCTATTTTACAGATGATTGCCAATGCCGGTAAAAAGATAGGGAAAATTCCCGCGCAAAACGCGGCGACTCTCTTGAATATTGCCAAAAAGAATGTAAAACAAACGGGCAAAGGAATAATGGCGGTGTCAAAAGTCGGACAAAAAATTCTTCCTTTTGGAAAAACCGTCTTAATTGAAGCGCCAGCCAGAGCGGCCGCTTCAATCGCTTTAGATACAAAAAAACAGCCATTATTGATTCCTCAATCGCCGGCGGAAAAATTGTTTTTTGGAAAAGAACCAGTAGAGGCATTAAGCAAAAGAATCAAAGAGTCTCCTCAAAAAGCTGAAGCATTGGGTATCCCAAAAAAAACCGCTCAATTTGTCGGCCCGATGGCGGTTGCCGGATTTACCGTACTTGATCTATTGCCGGCGGGCGGAGCAAAGAAGAAAGCGGTGCAAATCGTTAAGCCGTCAATTGCCAAAAATATTATTGAACAAGGAGCGAAACAAGTGGAAAGAATCGCGCCAAAAACCGCCCAAGCGATGAGAGCGATTGATGTATCTAAGAAAGCCTTTTCTTCTTTAAGTATTGCAAGAAGCAGTAAAAACGATTTCTTGGATTTAGCGACAAAATCGTATATACCTAAAAGAAAAATAATTCACGACAAAATTATTTCCTCTGCGATAAAGAACTCCCCAAGCGTTGAACATCCAACCATTACGATCGTTACGGGGCATTCTGCTTCTGGAAAAAGCAGATTCGCTAAAGATGTACTGGAAAAAGAGCGTCCAAGCGCGGTTGTTATTGACCCCGATAAAATTAAAATGCAACTTCCGGAAAAAGACAAAATATATCTTCACGATGAATCAGGAGATATTGCGACACGATTATTCAAAGAAGCAATGGGGGGTAAAATGGGGGGTAAAAAGGATATTATTTTTATTGGAAATATTAAAAATAATGAAAAATATAAAACAATGCTTGACAATTTTCAAAAAGCAGGCTATAATATGGATATTAGAGCCGTACAAGTAGATAGACGCACCGCTTTACAGCGTGGAATAAAAAGATCGCTCAAACAACCGGTACCGGCAATAGAAGTTGCAAAAAGTTATGACAATTATAAACAAGGACTGGAATTATTAAAAAAGTATTCTAATATAAAAGTATATGAAGGAACAAAAGATTTTACAAAACAAGTTGGAAGAACAGAATTCCAAACAACCCAAATACGGAAGTCTGGAATGGGAGGATTCAGTTTGGGAGGACGCGGCTTACCGAGGGACTCTTCCGGAACAATTGAATCAACCTTCTTCCAAGACGGATCAAAAATAAAAGATGGTTCTTTAAGTATTGGTAAAACCATAAAAGAACGGGGATTTTTTAAAACTGTAACGGAATCCAAACAGACACCTTCAGAGCTAAAAGGACTGCTTAAAGATACGGGCGCGGGAATTTCCACAAAGTCTAAATTTTACGATGTGGCTACCGATAAAGCGGCATTAGACGCGGCCAAAACGAAAATCAATCAAAATATTGATGAAGCGTTTTCTTTTGTCATATCGGAAAAAAATCCCTCCAAAGAACACATTGCCACCGGTATTGAATTGATGAAAAGATTTTCCGGCGAAGGCAACCAAATAAGGGCGGCTGATATTTTTGAACATTTAGCCGAACAATTGACTAAATCCGGTCAAACAATTCAGGCCGCTTCCCTTTGGAATAAACTTACTCCTGAGGGACAAATATTAACGCTAACCAGAAAAATTAACAGTTATAATAAAAAAATACAAGATACGGGCGGGCTTTTTGGCTTGGGCAAAAAACTTCCCGGATTATCCAAAGAACAAATCAGAGGATTATTGGATGAAGCCAGAAAAATAGCTGAAATTCCCGATGAATTAGCCAGAAAAAAAGCGGAGTATTTTTTTCAAGATAAACTCGCCTCATTTATTCCTTCATCGGGTTTAAAAAAAGCAGTAACGGTTTGGAAAGCCGGTTTATTGACGGGATTAAAAACGAGCGGACTAAATATCGGATCAAATATTTCTCATAGTACCCTTTTAGAACGGGTTAAAGATATTCCAAGCGCGGGAATTGATATTATTGCCTCATTATTTACCAAAAAACGAACCTTGCCGGCATTTGCCGGAGGATACAGAAAAGGACTTAAAGAAGGAGCCGAAAAAGGCTGGGAATATGTCGCTACCGGATTTGATGAACGAAATATCGGAGCAAAACTTGATTTGCAAAAAGTTAATTTTTCCAAAGCCCCCATTGGCCGATTTCTTCAAAAATATACCAATACTGTCTTTCGCGTTATTGGCGGAGAAGATCAGCCGTTCTTTTATGGTTCTTTAAGCCGCGCAATTTTTTCGCAAGTCAAAGCTAATGGAATGAATCAGGGTTTAAAGGGTACAACCTTGAAAGAATTTATAGAAAACGGCATTAAAAATCCTTCCGAAGATATACTGAAAACCGCGTTAAAAGAAGCAGAAATAGCCGTCTTTGCCAATAAAACAAAATTGGGACAATTAGGCCGCGGTATTCAAAAAATGGGCGGCGGTCTTGGAGAGTTTGCCGTTCCTTTTTCTCGCACGCCATCAGCCGTAGCAATGCAAGTAATCAATTATAGTCCGATTGGATTCATAAAAACCGTGGCGGAAAATATCGGTAAGGGCAAATTTAATCAAAGAGCTTTTTCACAAGGAATAGGACGCGCCATTACCGGCACGACTATTTTAGGCTTAGGCGCCCATTTAATGAATAAAAACAAAATAACGCTTAATTATCCGACGACCGATAGAGAACGGCGGCAATGGGAATTAGAAGGGAAACAAGCCAATAGCATTAAAATCGGCAATAAGTGGCGCTCCGTCGCTTCTTTTGGGCCAGCCGGATTCGCTTTGTTAATCGGCGGACATATTCAAAAAGCCTATAATGATACAGGAAGCGCAGTTAAAGGAATGGGTCAAATTATCGGCGGCGCGAGCAAATCTTTTACTGAGCAAACATTTTTAAAAGGAATAAATCAAATAACGGAAATATTAAATGATCCGGTGCGCAATGGTCCGGCTTGGTTAAAGAATTTTGTCGCTTCGTTTATCCCCACACTTTCAAAAGATATAGCCGTTTCTCTTGATCCTTATCAAAGAAAAACAGAAAATATTCCGGAAGCGGCGGCGGCGCGTATTCCTATTTTACGAACTTCCGTATTGGAAAATAAACCGAAAATAGATGTGCTGGGCGAACCGCTAAAAAGACAACAAAGCGCGATTGCTTCGCTTCTTGATCCGACCAGACCGTCAACTATCCAGTCAACTTCCGTTATCAATGAATTAAATCGTTTAACGGAAGCGGGTTATAAAGTAACTCCGACTCAATTTGGCGAAGAAAAAAAATTTGATATTTTAACCGATGAACAAAATATTAACTTGCAAATGGCGGCGGGACAAAACTTAAATAAGGTTTTGGGAAAAATAATAATCAGTGATTGGTGGCAAACCGCCGATGATGAAATGAAAGAAAAAGCGATAAATAAATACACGGAAGACGCAAGATTTTACGCACGAATGGGAATGCTGAATTTTCTCTTGTCAGATATAAAAGACCAAAATCAAAAAATATTGAAATTAAAAGAACTCATCAAAGACGGATTCGTCAACAAAGAAATGTATAATAAATTTATGCTAAAATAACCATTCTTTCATATAAGGAACGGTATAATAAAGAAATGCTAAAAACATCCAAATTAAAAATACGGCGGCTAAAATAGTTGATATTCCGTCAAGAAATTTATCCCATTTATTCATATAATTACAAGCTAACATAAACTAAAATAAAAGTCAATAACTTATGGAAAATCAACCGATAGATAAAACTCAAATCATCATTCACGGCATTTTGGCCGCCATAGGCGGAATAGTCCGAGTATTGGCGGAAAATAAGAAATATTCAGTCTGGTATTATTTGTCGCAGACGGTTATTTCTTCTTTCTCCGGTGTGATTGTCGGTCTGCTGTTAAAAGAATTTATGAACAGCGAATATTTGATAATGTCATTTAGCGGAATGGCGGGATATTCCTCATCCGGTATTTTGCACATACTCTCCGTAAAATTGCAGAATTATTTAAAAGATAAACCTTTGTGATATGAATATCCCGCCTGTGGATAAACCCCTTGATTTCTTCACATTAACTATTATACTTATTCTATTGGGATTGATTGTCGTTTCTTTGATTCAATTTTTAGGAAATTAAGAGTTTAATCGGGTAATTTGACTTTTTTTGGATATTTGATTGAACTTTTTTAAAGGTAATTATAAACTTCTTACGAAGTCGCGATACGGAAATGATAGGATTTGCAATATTTTTAATACTGATTTTTGCAATAATCGGCGGCATAGTCTGGCTGTATTTTATCCTGGATTTCTTAAAATTCCTTAAAATCACGATTGTTTTTCTTTTTTTCTTGATAGCAAATTGGCATATTCTGAATGATAAATTATGAAAAGTAAACTAGAAATACGGCCATTAAGCGTCAATGCTTGCTGGCAAGGACGCCGCTTTAAAACTCCGGAATATAAAACCTATGAAGAAGAAATGCTTTTGCGTCTGCCAAAAGAGAAAATGATAAAAGGCAATGTTGAGGTATATATTATTTTTTTCTTTAAATATCCAAAAAAAAGAGATGTGGATAATTGTATTAAACCGATTTTAGATATTTTTGTAAAAAAAGGATATATAGAAGACGATCGTTTCATCACACATCTGGATATTTCAAAAGAAAAAAGCGAGAAAGAAGGCTTTGCTTTTGAAATTATTGAAGAAATTTTATGAAAAGAAAAGGTCGCCATAGAATTAAAAAATATTATTGGTTAATCAAACATTTATTATCATTGATAATTAAAAATAATATTATGTATTCTAAAATCAAAGAATTAGTGTCATCGGTTCGTTTTCTTCAACTGGTGATCGTAGCCATTTTGCAGATTGTCGCCAAAGAAGTGCCGGATAGCAAAAGCATTATTGACGCGGTATCGGCTTTATTGGTCGGCTCGGTAGCGATAGGAACAATTGATCGCGCTTCAACGAAAATAGGCGGGAAGTAAAAACAAAATAACCGCTCGGTATCGCGGATATCTTTAGCGATATCGGGACTTTAAGACCACCTAATCACTGGCTATACGGGAAAACATTAAGGACTGGGAATATACTCGGGCCTGAAATGACAAAGCCGCTATGATGGCGGTACAATGGCCCGTATATTTATCTTCTGTATAAGTTAGACGCATTTTGTACACATCTTGGACACATCTCTAAAATGCGTACAAAAAACCATAAAAAAAGGACATTAAATGCATAGATTTACTGTTCTTTGATAAAATAACCAACAAAAGGAGGTGAAATGAAAACTTTAAAATGCGAGAAGTGCGGCGGTTTCACCGAACATCTTTTTAACGGCAGTTGCGAAATCTGCAAATGGTGTCTGAAAATTTATCAATTTTCAGATGAGGAAATTTTAAATGAGATAAGAAAGCGAGGGTACAACAATGAATAAGTCATTCATTGAACACAAAGACGAGGTAAGCTTGGAAGAAGTCAACCAAATGCTGGAAGACTTGGATTCTCTGCTTTACGAAGTGGAAAGATTTAATGAAGTCCTATCGGAAAAGATTATCAAAAGACACCCGATCTTCTGCTCATTTATTCGCGCTCTCTTAATTTCCAACTGCCACGCCACAAAAGCGACCATTCAAATCCGGCACATCTTGGAAAAAACGCTG
>Ga0208957_1001812_pt1 | contig 10234 bp, 7 predicted proteins | sample RifOxyA1_FD_184029 | JGI IMG/M metagenome (GOLD analysis project Ga0208957, IMG submission 184029) | Groundwater microbial communities from Rifle, Colorado - Rifle Oxygen_injection A1 (SPAdes) | ecosystem: Environmental > Aquatic > Deep subsurface > Groundwater | place: Rifle, Colorado, United... | reverse complement strand
TGCTGCATGTAATCGTCTGGCTGCGCCGAGAGTAGCTTCGGGCTAATCAACGAGAATACTTCTGCCCAAGACAGATTTTCATTGCGATCTCTACTAGGGCGGTCATAACTAAGTTTGTATTCCATCCGCACCGATACTTTATCCTGAAGATCAGCCAGTTCAATCTGACCACCGGCTAGGCTCGTGACTGGAGCCGCCGCCAACTTCGCTTTAAGGCTGGTATTTTCTTCAGATAGTGTGGACAGTTGCTTTAGCAAGGGAGGCATATCTGGAAGCGAGTCTGAGCGCACCCATCCGTGCAGCGAGTATCTTTTTTCCAAAAGGCGGATCGATTCAAGTACCCCGATCTTTATGTCCTTGCAGTCTTCGACTAGTTTTGAAATTTTCGAGAGCACTTTCTGTCTGAAAGCTGAGTATTTCTCAAGGTTCCTTGCCTCTTTAGCCTCGTCACCTAGCTCGGATTTTTTCGATTCAATCGCGTCTTCAGTTAAGACGAGTGCGAAGAAGGGCTTTCCATTTTTCAGCGCATATTCATACTCGTGCTCGGTGTAGCTAAACCCAGTACTTGGATGCAAGGACCCGTAGCGGCCCCCGAGGATTAGCATATAAATATCAGAATCGTCGATCCATCGTTGAATTACCTCCATTTGGGACTCGTCACCTGCAGCGAACAGCTCCATACCGGCAGGGATGTGCCCAGCTGCAAGAATTGCCTCGACTGCTGCTTGTCGCTCTGCCTTGAGATCAGTGAAGGTTGATGAAATGAAAATCTGGTGCTTTTTTTCCATATTTCCGGACTAGTCAAAAGAAAGATTGCAGACGGGTGAGTGCTTCCTCCCCATTCAAGTAACACGGGGGGCTATGAATACGTCAAAGTTTGTTCGTTGAGGTCTTAAGTGTTTGATGTGGCCTTGCGTTCACAGCCATGCACTCCCCCTTTTTTTATTTATTACCCCTACGAGTTACTTCGTCTAGCACAATAGAAAGCGCCCTCAGGCTTCCTTCCGCTGACGGGCAGCGAGCGTCTGCTGGGAGGGCTTGCGCCGTTCGAAGTAGCGCAGTGCGTGATAGGTGCCAAAACCGAGCGCGCCCATCGCAAGGATGAAGGCGCCGTAGGAGATCGGCCAGGGAATGCCGACGGTCATCATCGAGAATTCGGACATGCCGCCGATGCCGGCGATGATGTTGATCGGCACGAACACGATGGAAATCGCGGTCAGCTTGGACACGCGCTTGTTCTGGTTGATGTTGATGAAGCCGACGGTAGCGTCCATCAGGAAGTTGATCTTGTTGAAGAGGAAGGACGTGTGGCCATCGAGCGATTCGATGTCGCGCAGGATCTGCCGTGCATCCTCATGCTGTTCCGTCGTAAGCAGGCGGCCGCGCATGAGGAAGGAGAGCGCGCGGCGGGTGTCGAGCACGTTGCGGCGGATGCGGCCGTTCAAGTCCTCGCCCTTGGCGATCTCGGCGAGGATTTCGGCCGCTTCGTCGTCGGTGACCTGCGGCGACAGCACCTGGCGGCCGACGCGCTCGAATTCGCCGTAGACGTCTTCGAGCGCGTCGGCCGAGTATTCGACGTCGGCGCCATAGAGGTCGAGCAGGACGTCCTTGCCGTCGGAGACATAGCCGGGCTGGGTGCGGGCGCGCAGCCGCTGCAGGCGGAACACCGGCAGTTCCTCGTTGCGCACCGAGAACAGGATGTTGCGGTGGAGGATGAAGGCCACCGGGACGTTGCGCGAATCGCCCTGCTTGTCGAGCAGGAAGTTCGAGCTCATGTGCACCGCATCGTTGTCGTCGATATAGAAGCGCGCGCTTTCCTCGATGTCGGTGACTTCTTCCGGGTCGGGCAGGTAAAGCTCGAAGAACTCGCCTACCCAGGCGCGCACGCTTGCGGTGGGCGCGACGAGGTCGACCCACATCGGGTTGACGTTGGCCAGGTCGGCGCGGCTGTCGATGCGCACCTGGCTCAGCCGGCCATTCTTCAACTCGAAGGCCGAGAGCATGTTGCGCGCGCTGCTGTGGGGACGTGCCCCCAACAGTTCGGCGCGCACGTCGTCCGACACGATTTCCAGGACCAATTCGCAGCGGTTCTCTTCGACCTCCTGCCAGGCGGCAAGTCGGTCTTCTTCCGGCAAGGCCTCGATGACCCGCGCGATCTCGCCGGCCGACAGGCGGCGCAGCAGGTTGTGCAGCTCGACCAGATGCTGCCGGTGCACCAGGCCTTCGACCAGTTCGTGGCGCGGCATGTCCTGCTTCTGCACCAGGGCTTCGACGCGCCGCTGACGCGCGAGCAGCAGCTGCACCTCGCTGAGGTGCTGCTCCAACTGGTTCTGCGCGCGCGGGCGTTGATCGACGGGTTCCGACATGGCGCGTATTCTACGCTCGACGACTCGTTCAAGGCACGGCTTCGGACTGCGAATTGGCGACAAAATGCCGTGCCGCCGGCAACCCGAACCGGAGGCGCCCATCCCGGCAGAATCGACGCCAGCGAACCATGGCGCGTTACAATCGCGGGGCTTTTCAATATCCACCCCATGACCGAAAACCCCGAAAACCCGTCGCCCCACATCAGTCAGGAACGCGTGAAGCACGATCCGGCCATCGGCGCGCCGGTACGGCTCGCTGTCACCCCTGACAGCATGGGCTTCTTCATCTTGCACGGGCTCGCCACCCTGTTGCTGCCATGACGCCCGCTCCCGACAGTCGCGCGCTCTATGGCCGCCTGCTCGGCTATGTAAAGCCGTATTGGCGCATGTTCGCGCTATCCCTTGTCGCGCTGGTCCTCACCGCCGCCACCGAGCCGATGCTGCCTGCCTTGTTCAAGCCGCTGCTGGACAAGGGCTTCGTTGCCAAGGATCAGGCTTTCATCCGCTGGGTTCCGATCCTGCTGCTGGCCCTGTTCCTGGTGCGCGGTATCACCAGCTTCATCAGCACCTATTGCATGGCCTGGGTCGGCAGCCGCCTGGTGATGGATCTGCGCGCCACCATGTTCGACAAGCTGATGACGCTGCCGACGCGCTACTTCGACCAGAACCCGAGCGGCCAGTTGATCGCCCATCTGGCCTTCAACGTCACCCAGGTGACGCAGTCGGCCACCAGCTCGCTCACCACGCTGGTGCGCGACACGGTGACGGTGCTGGGGCTGCTCGGCTATCTGCTGTGGCTGAACTGGCAGCTGACGCTGATCGTGTTCGCGCTGGTGCCGCTCACGCTGTGGGTGGTGCGCGTCGCGAGTAAACGGTTACGGGGCCTGTCGCGCAAGGCACAGCAGAACATCGGCGACCTCACCCAGGTGGTCGACGAGGCGGTGGGCGGACACCGCGTGGTCAAGCTGTACGGCGGCGAAGACTACGAGCAGACGCGCTTCCGCGAGGCGGCCAATCTGGCGCGGCTGTTCGAGATGAAGCGCGTCGCCGCCAACGCGGTGTACGAACCCGTGATCCAGCTGATCGCCGCAATCGCGCTCGCCGTCATCGTCTACATCGCCGCCGACCAGGCGAGCGACAACGCCACCACGGTGGGCGGCTTCGTCGCCTTTTTCATGGCCATGCTGCTGCTGTTCGCGCCACTGAAACGGCTCACCTCGGTCAACGACCAGCTGCAGCGCGGGCTGGCCGCGGCCGAGACCATCTTCATCATGCTTGACGAGGACGCCGAGCGCGACAGCGGCACGCGCACGCTCGAGCGCATCGAAGGCCGGCTGGCGCTGCGCGACGTGGCGCTGACCTATCCCGGCAAGACCGCGCCGGCGCTGGCCGGCATCATGCTCGACGAGGACGCCGAGCGCGACAGCGGCACGCGCACGCTCGAGCGCATCGAAGGCCGGCTGGCGCTGCGCGACGTGGCGCTGACCTATCCCGGCAAGACCGCGCCGGCGCTGGCCGGCATCACGCTCGACATCGCCCCCGGCGAGACGGTGGCGATGGTCGGTGCGTCGGGCTCGGGCAAGACCACGCTGGCCAACCTGGTGCCGCGCTTCTACGACCCGGATTCCGGCTCGATCCAGCTCGACGGCATCGACGTCCGCGACATCCGCCTGCAGAACCTGCGCAGCCACATTGCCCTGGTTTCGCAGGACGTGGTGCTGTTCAACGATACGCTGGCGCACAACATCGCCTACGGCCACAAACGCGACGCCACGGCCGACGAGATCCGCGCCGCCTGCGTCGCCGCGCATGCCTGGGATTTCATCCAGGCCATGCCCGACGGCCTCGACACGCTGATCGGCGAGAACGGCATGCGACTGTCCGGCGGCCAGCGCCAACGCATCGCCATCGCACGCGCCATCCTGAAGAACGCACCGCTGCTGATCCTGGACGAGGCCACCTCGGCCTTGGACAACGAGTCCGAACGCCACGTGCAGGCCGCGCTCGAAGCGCTGATGGAAAACCGCACCACGCTGGTCATCGCACATCGCCTGTCCACCATCGAACGCGCCGACCGGATTGTCGTGCTGGAAGGCGGTCGCATCGTCGAAGTCGGCAGCCACGCCGACCTGATCGCCCGGCAGGGCCGTTACGCGCAGCTACACGCGCTGCAATTTTCCGCATGAGCCACGACCTGCCCCCCAACGCCGTTCGGCCTGAGCTCGTCGAAGGCCCTGTGTCCGCCCATGCTTCGACAGGCTCAGCACGAACGGACACAGGCTGGGTGAAACCTTCCCGCTCGCTGCTCACCGCGGCCGGCCGCGCCATCGGCGACTTCCGCATGATCCGCGAAGGCGACCGCATCCTGCTCGGCCTGTCGGGCGGCAAGGATTCGCTGTCGCTGCTGCATACCCTGCACCATCTGCAACAGAAGGCGCCGGTGAAATTCGAGCTGCTCGCGTGCACGGTCGACCCGCAGTCCGACCAGTTCGATCCCTCGCCGCTCACGCCCTACATGGCCGCACTCGGCGTGCCCTACTTCCTTGAATCGCAACCCATCCTGGAAGAGGCGCAGAAGACGCTGACCAAGGACAGCGACTCGTACTGCGCCTATTGCTCGCGCATGCGGCGCGGCATCCTCTATCGCGTCGCGCGCGAACAGGGCTGCAACGTCGTCGCGCTGGCGCAGCATCTCGACGACCTCGCCGAAACGCTGATGATGTCGATGCTGTTCGGCGGCAAGCTCCGGACCATGTCGCCGCACTATCTGAACGACGCCGGCGACCTGCGCATCATCCGGCCCTTCGCCTACGCGCGCGAGCGCCAGACCCGCGCCTTCGCCGCCGATTCCGGCCTGCCGGTGATCTTCGAGAACTGCCCCGCGTGCTTCGCCAAGCCGCAGCAGCGCTACGCGATGAAGCAGATGCTGGCCGAACAGGAGAAGGCCCACCCGCGTATCTTCAACAGCTTGTTGACCGCGATGCGGCCGCTGATGGGCGAGCCGCCTGCCTGATTTCCAGGCACCGTCGTTTCCCCGTAAAATCAACCCTTTGTTTTAGTTGACATTTTCCACAAAGAGAACAAGGTTATGACCGCTTCCTTCATTCCACCCAAGCGCATCCTCATGGGCCCCGGCCCCTCCGACGTGCCCCAGCGCATCCTCGATGCCATGGCACGTCCGACCATCGGCCACCTCGACCCCGCGTTCGTCGACCTGATGGAACAGATCAAGTCCATGCTGCGCATGGCGTTCCAGACCGAGAACGCGCTGACCTTCCCGGTCTCGGCGCCAGGTTCGGCGGGGATGGAAATGTGCTTCGTCAACCTGGTGGAGCCGGGCGACAAGGTGATCGTCTGCCGCAACGGCGTGTTCGGCGGCCGCATGCTGGACAACGTCAAGCGCACCGGCGGCGTGCCAGTGATCGTCGACGACGCCTGGGGCGCACCGGTCGACCCGAACAAGGTGCGCGATGCCTTCAAGGCGAATCCGGATGCGAAGATCCTCGCCTTCGTGCATGCCGAAACCTCGACCGGCGCGCAGTCGGACGCCGCAAGCCTGGCGAAGATCGCGCAGGAGTTCGGTGCGCTCACCATCATGGACTGCGTCACCAGCCTCGGCGGCACGCCGGTCTACCTGGACAAATGGGGCATCGACGCGGCGTATTCGGGCAGCCAGAAGTGCCTGTCGTGCACCCCTGGCCTGTCGCCCGTTTCGTTCTCCGAGCGCGCCATCAATCGCATCAAGGCACGCACAACCGTCGTGCAGAGCTGGTTCCTCGACCTCAACCTCGTGCTCGGCTACTGGCAATCCGCCGGCAAGCGCACCTACCACCACACGGCGCCGATCAACCCGATGTACGGCCTGCACGAAGCGCTGGTGATCCTGGAGGAAGAAGGTCTGGAGAACGCCTGGGCGCGCCACCGTGCGATGCACGAAAAACTCAAGGCCGGTCTCGAAGGCATGGGCTTGAAATACGTGGTGGATGCGTCCGCGCGCCTGCCGCAGCTCAACTCGATCTACGTCCCCGAAGGCATCGACGAGGCAGCGATCCGCGCCCGCCTGCTGACCGAGTTCAACCTTGAAATCGGCGCCGGCCTCGGCGACATGGCCGGCAAGATCTGGCGCATCGGCTTGATGGGCTATTCCGCCAAGCAGGAGAATGTCGACTATTGTCTGAAGGCGCTCAAGGCCTGCCTGTCCTGATCCAGGCACGGTAAGCCGCGCAGGTGTTCAAAATAAAAACCGGTTCGATACCGGTTTTTATTTTTCTTCAGGTGTCGTAGCGCTTTCCGCTACCTGTGTCGCCAGAACCTGATCCACCCGGTTGCGGTCGACGTCCACCACTTCGAACTCCCAGTCCGCCCAGGTGAAGCGCTCCGCCTTGCGCGGAATGCGCCCCAGCGAGGCCAGGACGAACCCGCCGACCGTGTGATAGTTGCCCAGTGATTCCTGGGGCACATGGCGAATTTCCAGCCGATCTTTCATCTCGTCGATGGGCAGCAGGCCATCCAGCAGCCAGGATCCGTCAGCCCGGCGCACGGCCAGGGCGTCTTCGGCGTCATCGGCCAGGGGCATCATGTCGCCCACCAGCGAATACATCAGGTCGTCCAGGGTGACGATGCCTTCGGTGAGGCCGAATTCGCTCACCACCAGGGCGAAATTGGCGCGCTGCTGGCGGAAGGTACGCAGCAGGTCGATGAGGGTGAGACTGGACGGCACGAACAGGGGCGGCGCGAGCGGCAGTTCGGCGAAGTCGATGTCGCCTTCCATGGCGGCCTTGAGAATGTCGTGGCTTTCGGCAATGCCGATCACCTGCTGCAGGTCACCCTTGCAGATGGGTAGGCGGGAATGCGGCGCTTCTTTCAGGGTGCGCAGGTTGTGCTCGCGGGGCGAGAGCAGATCCAGCCAGGCCACGTCCGCGACGGGCGTCATGATGGTGGCGAGACGCCAATCCTCCAGGCGCAGCACGTTGCCGAACAGCTCGCTTTCCTCCGGGGCGATGGTACCTCTCCGCTCCCCCTCGTCCACGAACGCCAGGATGTCCTCGATGCTGGTGACTGCGGGTGCCGACTGAATCGGCAGCAGAGCCAGTACACGGTCCGCAGCGAAGGACAGAAAACGAATCGCCGGGGACAACAAGCGGATGAACAGCGACATGAAGGGCGCGCAAAATGCCGCCACCTTTTCCGGATGCGCGAGCGCGATCCGCTTGGGCACGATCTCGCCCAGGATGATGGAAACCGCCGTGACGATCACGATGGTGGCGCTGAAGGCAATGGACTCACGCCATTCAGCCAGGCCGGGAATCGCGGCCCGGATGGCCGATTCGATGGACGTGGACAGGGCCGACTCGCCGTAGATCCCCATCAGCAGCGCGGCGGCGGTGATCCCCATCTGGCTGGCAGCCAGGAGCCTGCTCGGATGCTCCTTGATGGCCAGCGCCTTGGCGGCCCCCATGTCGCCGGCCTCGGCTAGCTGGGTCAGCCGGCCGCGGCGGGCGGAGGCGAGCGCCATTTCCGCGAGCGAAAACATGCCGGAAAGCAGGATGAGCAGGATCAGGATCCACAGGGCATTCATGATCAGGAAGCGGGAACGGGGAGGAGGACGATTCTACCCGTCGCTTCGGACAGAGGACACGGCACACACGACAAGGCCCGCTGACAGCGGGCCTTGCGTAATCACATCAGGTCAGAGAAATCACAAACCCAGTCGCTGCCAGATGGTGGTGCTCGGTCCGGCCTGGTTCATGGTGTAGAAATGCAGGCCCGGCGCACCGCCGGCCAGCAGGCGGTCGCACAGGTCGGTCACCACGTCGAGGCCGAAGGCGCGGATCGACGCCAGATCGTCGCCGTAGGTTTCAAGCTTCTTCCTCAGCCAGCGTGGGATCTCCGCGCCGCAGGCGTCGGAGAAGCGTGCCAGCTGCACGTAGTTGCCGATCGGCATGATGCCGGGGACGATGGGAATGGCGACGCCGAGCGCGCGCGCGTCTTCGACAAAGTTGAAGTAGGCGTCGGCATTGAAGAAGTACTGCGTGATCGCCGAGTCGGCGCCGGCGTCGACCTTGCGCTTGAAGTTGGCCAGGTCTTCGATGGCGGAACGCGCCTGCGGGTGGACTTCGGGATAGGCGGCGACTTCGATCTCGAACCAGTCGCCGGTTTCCTTGCGGATGAAGGCCACCAGTTCGTTGGCGTAGTTGAACTCGCCGGCGTCCAGGGTGCCGGAGGGCAGGTCGCCACGCAGCGCGACCAGGTGGCGGATGCCCTGGCTTTTGTATGCGTTGAGGATGTCGCGGAGGCTCTCTTCGGTCGAGCCGATGCACGACAGGTGCGGCGCGGCTTCCGAGCCGGAGGCCTGGATCTCGCGCACGGTTTCCAGGGTGCGGTCGCGGGTCGAGCCGCCGGCGCCGAAGGTCACGGAAAAGAACTTGGGCTTGAGCTGCGCCAGCTGCTCGCGCGTGGCGCGCAGCTTCTCGGCGCCTTCCGCCGTCTTGGGCGGGAAGAATTCAAAGCTGTAAGTACGTTCGGTCATGAATCAACCTTTTTTGTTGGGGATGAGCGCGGACAGCGCCCAGGCGATCACGCCGTACAGGATGGCTCCGACCATCGCCGAGACAAGGCCCTGCACCTGGAAGCCGGGCAGCAGCGCACTGGCGAGCCAGAACAGCAGGCCGTTCAGCACCAGGTAGAAGATGCCCAGCGTCAGCACCGTGATCGGCAACGTCAGGAGCGTCAGCACCGGCCGCACCAGCGTGTTGATGAAGCCGAGCACCAGCGCTGCAAGCAGCGCCGTGCCGAAGCTCGACACCTGAATGGTGGGCAGCAGCCAGGTCACCGCCAGCAGGGCGACGGCATTCAGAATCCACAGCAGCAGCAGGCGCATGGCGCGCTCCTTTCAGGCGAGGTCGATCAGTAGCGGTAATGCTCGGCCTTGTAGGGGCCCGTCTTCGGCACGCCGATGTAGGCCGCCTGCTGGTCGCTCAGTTCGGTCAGCTGCGCATTGAGTTTCTTCAGCTGCAGGCGCGCGACCTTCTCGTCGAGATGCTTGGGCAGTGTGTAGACGCCGACCGGATATTTGCCGGAATCGCGCTCCAGCCACAGTTCGATCTGCGCAATGGTCTGGTTGGCGAACGACGACGACATCACATAGGACGGATGGCCGGTGGCGCAGCCCAGGTTCACCAGACGGCCCTTGGCCAGCAGGATGATGCGCTTGCCGTCAGGGAAGATGATGTGGTCGACCTGCGGCTTGATCTCTTCCCACTGGTATTTCTCGACCGAGGCGACGTCGATCTCGTTGTCGAAGTGGCCGATGTTGCAGACGATGGCCTGGTCCTTCATCTTCGCCATGTGGTCGTGGTTGATGACATGGAAGTTGCCGGTGGCGGTGACGAAGATGTCGGCCTTGTCGGCAGCGTATTCCATGGTCACCACGCGGTAACCTTCCATCGCCGCCTGCAGCGCGCAGATCGGATCGATCTCGGTCACCCACACCTGGGCGGAGAGTGCGCGCAGCGCCTGCGCCGACCCCTTGCCTACGTCGCCGTAGCCGGCGACCACCGCGACCTTGCCCGCCACCATCACGTCGGTCGCGCGCTTGATGCCGTCGACCAGCGATTCGCGGCAGCCGTAGAGATTGTCGAACTTCGACTTGGTGACCGAATCGTTGACGTTGATCGCCGGGAACTTGAGTTCGCCGCGCGCATGCATCTGATACAGGCGGTGCACGCCGGTGGTGGTCTCCTCGGTCACGCCCTTCACGGCGGCGAGGCGCACCGAATACCAGGTCGGATCAAACGCCAGCTTGGCCTTGATCGCAGCGTAGAGCACATGCTCCTCCTCGCTGCCGGGATTGGCCAGCACCGAGATAT
>Ga0208957_1001810_pt1 | contig 10243 bp, 15 predicted proteins | sample RifOxyA1_FD_184029 | JGI IMG/M metagenome (GOLD analysis project Ga0208957, IMG submission 184029) | Groundwater microbial communities from Rifle, Colorado - Rifle Oxygen_injection A1 (SPAdes) | ecosystem: Environmental > Aquatic > Deep subsurface > Groundwater | place: Rifle, Colorado, United... | reverse complement strand
GGAAAGTGAACCTGTGGTAAGAGTACCTGCGGTAATAAGAATTGAACCACCTTCAACTCGTCCTACCATACCGACAGTATCCATGTCGGCAATTGTGCCTGTGGTGACAACTATTGAACCTGTAGTAACATTGGTAGTACCTGCCGTGACTACGATAGAACCACCCTCAACACGGCCTACTGTACCAGATACGATATCAACATCGACATCGCCTGCCGTTTTGGTTTTTATAGGAAGTGGTGTAAATTGGTCAGCGATATTAACCTCCAACAAAAAAAGATGGCCTCACGCCACCTTAGTTCGTTCTTTATTTAATTTTAGTTATTTTCTTTTTTTTTGTCAACTTGATCTTGTAGCTTTTTAACTTGAATCTCCATATTTACTATTTCCTTTTCTTGGGCTTGCATATTAGCGTCTATACGTTTTTTTTCTTCCTCAACTTCTAAAAGTCTCAATTGTTGCTTTTGAATGGAAAGTTTCAGTTCATCTCTTTGAACTTCCAATTGTTTTAAACCTATTTCAATATTGGGTTCTAAATCTGCCATACTACTCCCCGATTATAACTCCCTGATAATTTACGCTATTGCCATTTTCATTATCTACTTTTAGAAATAGATTAGTCGAGGATGCTATTGCTTCGGGATTAGATAAAATTACTTGTGCGTTTTTGTCGGCAACCGATGTGCGATATACATATTTTGTAGTTCCCGCACCGATTTCCAGATAATAGAATCCTTGTCCTTCACCTGATGCCACAAATCCCTTTAATTTAAAGTTGGCAGGTGTTACATAATCAATAATCGTACCCGTTACACCATCGGCAATCGTACCTGTTGTACCAAAAGTATTGATGGCATTAGCAGTTGTTGCCGAAGCCGAAACCGTACCACCCGCAATATGAACATCTACGGCACCTGCGGTATTTTGGGAAGTAACTCGTCTTGTTTGTGCTGTACCTGCCGTACCGCTATGGACAATTAAAGCGGGAACATGGTTGGGGTCTTGTCGGGAAACTTCGTCTGCCATTTCATTTTATATCTTTGTTTAAATTCTCCAATTGTTTTTTAGGTGCAGTAGCAGGAAGCATTGGTTTAGGTTCTTGAATTCTTCTTTTAAGAATCCAAGCAATTTCTGCAGTAGGTGCATCTGTATCAACAGGGTAATAACTAGCCTCGATACCGCCACCTGCAAAAAACGCTACCCAATCATCAGCCGTCTTTAGCCCTAAGTCATCTGAGTTATAAAGAAATCTAAATAACTTGTTCTTATTTGAATTTGGTAAATAATTACCCTCAGCCATGTTTTGCCATCCTTATTGATTCCATTGAATAATTCTTTTTAGAAGGTTTCTTTTTCTTTTTCATTATTTTGTTACCGTATTTTGCCGACCATCGCTTAGCTATTTCGGGATGTTGACTATACATGAATTTACGTTGCTTTTCGCTGCGGAACGGCACTTTCCCCCCCTTCTTTTGGTTGCTTGGCTTGAATAGTTGCAACCTTCTTTTGAACTTGTATTTTAGCTTCTGATTCCTCCTCTTTAATCTCCATATCCTGTCTAGCCCCGGCTCGTTTAATAGTAAGTTCCGTATCTACTTTTTCCTCTTTTAAGCCTAAGTCTTGGCGAATCTTTTGCATCTCAAGTTGGTGCTTTTCAGCCTTTTGCTGCATTTCCTGGTCTTTTGCCTCAATTTCCTTTTGCATCATTGGGTTTTGAGGTTTACCGTCTATCATTCCCGTATCCCTAAGTGCCTCTGCCGTTGCCATTTTACCTTCATCAACCCTTTTTTGTTCATCCGGGAACATTTCCGAACCCTGAAGGTCTTTAAATACTTGTGCTACTGCCGTCATAACTGTTTGTTCTAGGTTCTCTTGTTGTTTTTGTGTAAATTGCGGTTTATCACTGTCAAATGCACTCATTAACTCCGCAGTTGCCCCGAATTGGTAGGTTTCTGCTACCTTTTCAACTATAGTTTGGACTGCTTGTGGTGGCATAAAACCCTTTTCGGCCAAAGGCAGGAAGATTTCACTTACAAGTTTCAACATGGCCTCACGTTTACCCGTCTTTGTGAATCCAAGCCCCGCCTCAACCTCAATATCAACATGACTTTCGGAAGAAAGCGGTATAACTTCACCTTCAACAGGCACTCCTAATTTTTCCCTAGCTTGCATTGCCTTTTTCCCAATAACATCAAAATAATTAGGTTCACCCTTTTCCAAAAACCGTACCTGTTGGGGTTTAATAAAGTAGTCATCCGCTATCATTAAAAACTTTTCGGCAATATGCTTAACGGTTTGCTTAAACCGGCGTTGGGGTATAGCCAAGGAGGCGTATTCTGATTCTTTTAAAGATTCAATGGCGGCGTTAGAACGAACTCCTTTGGGGATTTTAGAAAGAGTTGTGGTTGTAACTCCTTGTTCTTCGATATAGTTGGTTAGTAAGTCCATAAAACTGAAAACAAAGCCCGGTACGGGAGAAATGTTCCCTTGTGTTGGAGGGGTTGAGAGGTATTCGTAGACTACCCCACCTGCTACATTAGTCGGTTTGAACTGTTCACCCTGCTTTTTCATCCAGAAACCCGTAACCATCGTGTTTATGTAGCGTTCGATTCGGGAAACTACTACGTCTAATGACTTATTTTGGGGAATAAAGCGTTCAATTAGTGGCACTTGATAGATTGGGCCCGGTTCAAAGCGGAAATCCACAAAAGGATACTCATAAACGTCTAAATACTCATCATAAAGCCATATATCACCTGCTACAAAAGCGTGCCTGATAACACAATCCCCGTCATTGCGGTACTTCAGAAGGTCGGGATTCATTCCCCTAATGCGTGTCTTGTTGTTTTCACCGACATATTCCTTTAAAAAGGCTTCTTTTAATGTAATTGTTGCAACCGCATCGGGGTTGTCGGTAACACCCGATCTGGCTCTCATGTAGGCCGCTTTAATTTCACTTGATGCCAAACGGTTATCAGGTGTAATTTTGGATAGTTGGTCTTTGTCAAATAGTTCATTTGCCTTAATTTCGGCTATTGTTTTTGGGATTCCTTTAATAAGGTAAGGTGAGTCGTAAATAGACTGATAAGTACCTTCTAAATAAATATCAAAAGCGTCATAGACTTGAGTGCGTATCTTTTCTTTTACGGCATCAGGCCATATCTGCATAAATGAAATGCCGTGTTTGGCGGCAAAGATCAGCATTAGGGCAAGCTGTTCGGATATCTCCTGGTTTTTAAATTCTTCTTGTATCCAATGCCCAATTAACTTTGCCGTGCGGTTGTTTTGTTCTTTGGCTTTTTTAAATTCTTCAGGGTCTTCAAATGCACCTTCGTTTATGTTTTCGGGATAGACTACGGGTACGGGGTCATTTGTAGTAAGTAGGTTGGCAACACCCCTAATTTGTTTTGAGGCTTTGGGAATAGCCCGCATAGGGGAAAATATGGAAGTGTCGTTAGAAACATCAACCACCTTACCTGCGGTTCGTGACCAATAACGAAAATGATAACCGTCATCGAAGAATTGGTTGTCGTACCATTTACGCTCAAACGGCCTTCGGGCGTTGTAGGCATGTTGCATTAATTCATCAACCGTCTTGCCGATGTTTTCCGTCTTAACTACTGAAGTTTGATAATCTACCATAAAAAAGACCGCTTTTCAGCGGCCACCTTAGTTCCGTATATTGTTATTATTATTGCTTAGAAAGGACGTTTTCGTCAAACTGTTCGTCTGTTAAGTCTTTTAATTCGGTTAAGTCGGCACGAAGATCGGGTTGGGGTTCTACTTTAACTTTTTCGGTCTTATCGGAAAATTCGTGGTTTAGAAATTCTTGAGAGTTTTTGGCAATTAGGGCATTAATTGTCTTTTGTTTTTCCTTGCTTTCAAGATAGATATAGTAGACAAATGCACCTAACGTACCTAAGTTGGTTAAGGCAAGGACAATTAAAGCACCAAGTTCAACACTCATCTTACAATAAACCGTGTAGGCCAGTATTTTATAAAAGGATTAGCCAAACGAAAATCATCTGCCATTTGCCTGCCCCCATATTCGTAATAGACAATATCGGGATTTTTGAAAAAGTTATATCTTCGTTCCAGAATTTTAAGTTCAACCGGAACACCCTTGTAAGTAAAAGATATTTCTTTATCGTTGAAAATGTAGTCGGGAATTGTAGCATCAACCGTCATCTTGTCGCCCGTGGCAGGGCTTCGTTTCCAGTCATCAAGATATTTTTTAATTACAGATTTGAAAGTTGCGTTGACGTGTCTTTTGTGTATCGCCCCTGTTATTTTGTTTCCATAAAGGGGTTGTTTGTCACGCAGGGCTCGTGCGGTGTCGTGGGTGACGTACCATTCAAACCAATAGGTATCCATCATTGCCCATAGGGCGTAAAGGGCTTCGTCCAACTGTTGAGTAGTAAATTCTACTTGGTTAAAGTCTTTGCCATTTATCATAACCGCTCCCATTCACTCAACTGTTCAAAATATTCTTCGTCATTGCCGTGCATATTTTGTATAGCACGTTGCTTATAAGTTTGCAACCAATTAGGTTCGGTTTCAACAGTCGGCTTAATTATTTCATTTAATTCCGATAAGGCAAGTGCAAGTGAAATTACTATATCATCGTGGTATTTTAGTCCATCAGGAGCTTGATAATGAATAGTACCCAAGTTACTTAATTTATAGCTAAAGTTCTCTAACTCAAAAATTGTTTCTTCTAAGGGTAGAATCTTAAATTTACGCTGTTGTATCCATATCGCTAACTTTTCAATCATCATCCGCTTTGATGTTTGTGAAATATGGTAGGGGACAACCCCGACTCCACGCCTGCCTAAAGAATCAATTACAGGATCGCCAAGTCCCGTCTGGTCGACAACACAAAGTGCACCATTATAAAGAGCAGATATCTCAACAATTCTATCTATTTGTTCTTTCCAAGGTAGTTGGAATCTGTCTTGATAAACTTGGTTATTACCTGCCCTGTCAAAAACCGTTACAACCGTCCAGTCCTGTACCCGTGCCAAATCTACCCCACAGACATAATAATGGTCACTAATTGGTTTTTGGTAATTTGCAGTAGTTACTCCCCTGACACCTTTGAAAACCTGTCCGACCCCTTCCTGCCAATAACATTCATATTCCTGATTATAAAATTCTTCGGATATAGCGGTTTTTCTAGCTTCTGCTAAAACCGCAGGTGAAAGGATTTTAGAATCAGATGCCTTTAACATCCACGACTTCCATTCCGCCAGTTTGTTACCTAGCCCTAAGTTGTAAAACTCATAAAGGTGGTTTTTGCCGGCAGGGGTACCGATAAACCACGCCCACCCGTCTTTTGCCCTTAATGCAGGTTCTATCGTTTGCCATACCTCTATCTTTTGTTTCTGGAACTCGTCAAAAACAACTCCTCTTGGGCCAGCACCTCGAAGAGCGTCAGGGTCATCCCCACCCTTTAATCTGATAACGCTATTGTTTTTTAAAGTGACGGATAGTTCGTTCTCGTTTCTTTTGGCGATAAAGTCACGGGGAAGGATACGGAACAACATATCGGGGTCAACCCACACGGATTCCTTGGCGGTTGAATAGGTAGGGAAGATATGCCAATAAACTCCAACATTCTGTATGGCTTGGTTGATTATCTCGGTTATAGCGGTACTGGTTTTGCGGGCTCTGCGATGCCAGACAAGAATTTTAAATCTATGCGGGTCATAGATAATTTGCTTTTGGTGAGGCAAAAGGTCTTCAGGTGGGAATATGATACCTTGCATACTTAATAGTATACCAAGAAGTTAAAGTTGGGAGTTTACAATCGCTGTGGGGATAACTTGAGGCTTAGATTGCATTTCTTCTAAAAGTTGATCGAAACCAGCCATCATTTTAGCTCTACGCCAAGAGCCAAAATGAGCCCTAAAGGTTTCCGTACTAGGTAATTAATTATTATAGGGGCTAAAGCGTAATGTTATCTTTTTTTTAGAATTTAGGTACGTTTGAAGTTAGACGAAGACAGGTATACCACCCACAAATTCTAACACCACTCCCCACCGTCTGACCAGTGACTCCTAACCCTTTTACCTAACCATGCCTAGTGCGTCGTACAATGGTGATTATGCAACGTAGTATTGAGGCTAATACACCACATCATAGTGTTATAGATCATATGTCCAATAGTGATATTGTCTAATTGTCCAGTACAGTAACTTGCTTAAGAGGTTGATAACCGCTTGGAGTATGTACTACATTAATAGTCATCTGTCCATCTCGCTTATCTACCATCTTACCCTTTAGCTTATAACCTAACTCTACTGCCTTAAGGCGTATAGCGTGATCAGGTATCTCAATAAAGTCACTATCAGTACCATGTACCTTAGTTGCAGTTAATGCTTCTTCGTGAGTCTTTAAGAGTTTTTCGTCTGGTAGTTTCTCTCTTACAAGCTCTTGGAAAGCTTTAGAGTTTAATACTTTATGTGGATTATGTTGTATAGCCTTAGAATACCCCGCTTTTGCAAGTAATTTCTTATCTATCCCACCATTAGCAACCAATTCTTTAGCTACTCTAGCTTGTCTACTTGTCATGTCTTGATATTACCATATTAATGCAATCTAGGCACGTTTTGCCTACTTGACAACTAAGCGGTTAGTATATATAATGTAGTTAATATGACAACAGAAATGCAACAAATGTTAAGTATGAAAATTACAAAGACCTTTATAATCCAATATCCATCTGGTAGATGGGGATTTGTTGGAAATGTACCAAATGAGCTATGTCATCCGCAAGGTAAAGGATTTTATGCGAACGAGTTAACTTCAAATGTTTATGAAACAAAAGAAGAAGCCGAACAAGCATTAATTAAATTGATATGAAATATAATAAAAATGAAAATCCGATTACCGAGTGGATTAAAAAGCACCCGAAAGAATGGGCAAAGCAAACAAAAGCAACTCATAAAAAATATCCACGTTTAAAGCAAATTGAAAACGAAGCAATAAAAAAAGGACTTAAATGCTTAACCTAATCCTAAACGACCTAAGTTACTATCTATTCGCTTTAATCTGGCTGGGGTTTGTTATTGTAGCGGTAATTGAATCGAGAGGGGGTGAAAAATAAATGGCAGATTATAATGGCTGGACGAATTATGAAACGTGGGTTGTAAATTTATGGCTTACTAATGAACCGGCGACATATGATGATTTAACGGCAATCGCTAAAAGAAACGAAGAAAGTTATATCAAAGCAGATCGCTTGCAGGAATACGTTGCTAGTTTAAATGAAGAGATATTAGACAAGGCAGGTTTAGCAACCGATCTATTAGGAAACGCATTGGCTCAGGTCAATTGGCGGGAAATTGTCGAGAATCACGAGAACGATTGAGCCTTGCGGGTTTGCTCGATTCCGCAAGGGTTCGAGCAAGCCATCGAGAACTCAATGCCGAATGTGCAAGCCTTCGGGAGTCGGTCAAGGGATTAAAATGACAAACGCAAACGCTAAAGCTCTTGGTAAATTGGGTGGGGAAGCTACAAAGAGGAAGCACGGGCCGGAATACTATAAAAAACTATCAAAGATAATGGTTGATGCTAAGCGTCTTAAACAGTCCCAAAAAGCAAAGTAGTTGTTTGTTGAATTAATACCGGTGTCTTTCTAAATGCTACTTGTTTACAGTTCCCGCAGATTAATTCAAATTCATTCCCTTTAATATAAAGCGGTATGTTTTCGCCTTTAAATGTCTTATAGAATGTCCTAATGCTTAATATGCCTTGTGGCAGATATTCTGCTAAGTTAAATGTGTCACCTGTGGTTTCAAAGCAATATGGACATGATATAATCGCCCTCATTTGATTTTCAATTGATCGCTTTGGCAACAATCCTATTATGCTCACCTTTTTTTATTTTCGGATATTGATCATATACTACTATTTCTTCTCTACCACAATTAAAACAACTAATAGTTAAGCGGTTTAGTTCATCATGGTGTATATTTATATGCTGATCTTTTCTCTTTTCACAATCCCTACACCAAATACCAAAATGTTTAATCATATATAATCTTTACCTTGTCCTTTAATTATCACCTTAATGTTTGGGTTTAATTGTTTGGCAAATTCACTAAGTAGTATCGGTTCGCCTATTGTAATGTCACGTTTTGTCGGCCATTTCTGAATAATGCCATCTACTATTTTAACAAGCTCATCAACATGGATATATCTCATTAGTTTGTCTTCTTGTATTGTTATCTCGTCACTCATTATGCAGGTTGTCGGGAATCTATCCGGTTTCTCGTACTTGCCCCAAACTCCAAAGCACCTGAGATTGACCATTTCGGGTTTTACTTTAATTATGCCCCTGATTACCCGCTTGGCTTTGCCATACCATGTATCAAACTGGTCTGCGCCGGAACCAAAGTTGATTAAATATTCAAAGTGACTTTGGTTATTCAGGAGATTCTCAAACATATCAAAGTTATCATCAAATATCTTAATATCATCCGGATCATTTCTCCTGCCCCCAATACAAGCGGTGTGAATGACATAATCAAAATATAAATCCTTTAAAAAGGCACTGACAGCCTTACTATTTGTTAAATCCAATTGTTTGTGCGTGGTTGTAATAAAGTCATAATCTAATTGCTCCAATATATTGCGGGCTATAAAGCTGTTACGTGCCGTCACCCACACCCTAAGCCGTCTTGGAATTAAGAAAGGTTCGGAGGGTATCTCCGATATATTTAATGTTTGCATCTGTCAAAGTAGGATGGCAGGCAATTAAAAAAGCATTTTTCATTAAGTAATCACTAACTGGTAATTTACCAATAATTATACCTTTGCCCTTAAATGCCGGATGTCTTGTAATATTGCCGGCAAAGAATAATCTACAGCGTATTTTTTTAGATTCAAAGTATTTAACTAGCTCATCTCTGGTAAATGGTGCGTTTTCTGATAATACTACCGGATAATTAAACCATGAGGGTTGAGCTTGATCGTAATGATCTGGGTGATAAAACCATTCTTCCTCTCCCGTAAAAGTAGATATGTCCTTTAAATTCTCAACATTTTCATTACGCCTTTTAATGAAGCTTTCTAATCTATCCATTTGTGCCAGACCAAATGCACTATTCATATCGCTCGGTTTTAAATTGTAGCCTACATGGCTATATGAATATCTATAATCATAGTCAATGCCATCAATTTTTGTGTAATACTTGGTTTCTGTGGTGTAGGCATTGTAATATTCTGGTGTTTCGTGCATCTTGCCCCAATCACGTAAGGAAATTATATCTTTGGCATATTGTTCTTTGGAGGTTAAACACATACCTCCAAGCCCACCTGCTGTTATGTGATGGCTTGGATAAAAGCTAAGACAAGCAATGTCACCAAAGGAGCCGACTTGCTGTCCCTGCCAAGTGGCTCCCAAGGCATCACAAATATCTTCAATTACAATCAAATCATTAAACTTTTTAATTTTCATTATTTCTTCCATATTGGCAACATTACCTACGGTATGAGCAAATACCAAAGCACAGATATCAGGATATTCGACCAAAGCCTGAATAATTTGAGCAATATCAATTGAATAGCTAATCATTTCAGCATCTACAAACACAGGGATTAAGCCAGCATGAAGTATCGGGGCAACTGTTGCAGGAAATCCTGCCGCACAGACTATAACTTTTGAGCCTTTTGGTAGATTGAGAGCCTGAACTGCCAATAAAAGGGCAGATGATCCGGAGTTTGTTGCAATACCATATCTTTGGCCTACATATTTGGCTACACGCTTTTCAAATAGGTTAGTATATTTGCCGACCCCAAGCCAGCCTTCTTTTAATACTTTATTAACAGCATTCTGTTCCGGTTTGCCATATAAAGTTTGGCCGACAAGTATATCTTTCATGTTTTAAAATGTTTTCTTGCTATTTCCAGTTTCTTTTTATCTGCAGTATCAAAATAATCAGCATTACTATAGTAAAGATTAACAGGAATATCGGCTTCAACCAAAACTGCCATTAGATGTGGTATATCCATATCATCTTTTACATATTCTAATATTTCCTTGTCAAAAATATAAGTACCACCGGTATGAAGTGCATCATGTTTGGTAAATACCGTAGCTATGTTTTTATTCATTAAATGGAATTCAATAAACTCGGTTAAATTTAGGTTAGTTAGTGTATCGCCATTGGTCACTAAAAATGTTTCCTCTAAATAATCCTTATTATCAAGTAGAAATTTAGCTGTAGGTTTTAATTTC
>Ga0208957_1001807_pt1 | contig 10247 bp, 19 predicted proteins | sample RifOxyA1_FD_184029 | JGI IMG/M metagenome (GOLD analysis project Ga0208957, IMG submission 184029) | Groundwater microbial communities from Rifle, Colorado - Rifle Oxygen_injection A1 (SPAdes) | ecosystem: Environmental > Aquatic > Deep subsurface > Groundwater | place: Rifle, Colorado, United... | reverse complement strand
ACCACTTAGCGGATCGTGAATCCCCGTAAGTGATAGTAAAACCGTTTCGCTTCCTGGTTGAATCATTAGAGAATCCAATGATTCGCCGTTCCTTTGCGTCCGATAAGGCGGGTTATGATTACCAAATGGCTGGCCTTAAGTACTACTATTATCACCACTTAGCTGCGCTGCGTCTAGCGTTACGTTAACCACGGCTGACCCCACCATGCGCTGCCTGAGCGCCTCCAGTTTCTCGTCCAGGCTAACCCGTGAGTCCGCAATGACCTGCGCGAAGACGCCCTCATGCTGGATCTTCTCCGGGGCGTTATGCCCGAGCATCTTGGCGCGATGTTCGAGGGCATGCACTAAAGCTTGCGCGGCTCTGGGGTCGTCCTTCTCTCGCATGCGCTTCGACATAGCCGAAATGACCTTTTCGGTGCGGTCGAGGTCGATGTCGAACAAGCGCTCGGCTAAGCGGAGGCGATACGCTTTCGCAAGGTCGCCCGCTTTCATGACGTCGTTGATCGCGGTCGTGGGAGCGATGCCGAGTTGCTTGGCGATGGCTCTGAAGCTCAGGCCATAGACTCGGAGTTCCCACGCTTTGAGCCGACGGGCGAGGATCTGTTGGTTATTGGCTGCGCCGTTCTTGGTTCGGGTCTGACTGTCGAGACTAGTTGATGGTTGATAGGCTTCGGCCACGTCAATGACCCGTTGCACCGCTTCAGGGGGAGGAATCTTCTCGGGCCAGACGGTGCGTTCGACAGGCTCAGGCATGGGTCCACCGTCGCATCAGTGCTGATACCCCCATGTCACCGTCGCGGTGATGGCAAGCGCCGAGAGCCAATAGCAGGTGTCGGCGTACCTTCCAGCGATCGCCCAACGCGCAGCGTTCAGGCCGTACAGCCCCATGATCAGGTAGTTGAAGACCTTCGGGTCGAGCAGGAGCACCATCACGATCGGCCCGTCGGACGTTCATCCCACGTCCTTCCGTCTAGTAGCCGGCCAACTTGTGTGCGAAGGCACGCGACGTCTTCACGCTGAAACACGAGGTCGTCGACAACCACGCGGGTCCGCTCAATCTCGATATCAGAACGGGCCAAGGCCTCGGCCACGTCGAGACTGGCGCCGAGGGCTTGGTAGGCGGCTCGTATGCGCTGGAGGCGAGGGTCAGGCATGCACCTGCCCCGTCACGGCCCACCACGGACGACGCCACAGGCTGGTATTGAGTCGCGACACGAATGTTTCGAGAATCACCAGCCGTGCGGCCTGCTCAGTTAGCGTGCCGAGGGCAGCTGGCCCTAAGGCCCGCCGTAAATCACGTTTCGTGGTGTGCGCCACGGACTGATTCATGGGTCAGATGGTGGAGGCCACTGGCCTTGCACCAGTGCGCGCGCTCAGGACAGACCATGTGTGCCCTACGCAGGGCGTCCCGTGGCTGAACCCCCTAATTACCGAATAGGATAGCGCAGATCGGCGCAGGTCGAACTACCACTAATAGCGGTGGTTGATATTTTTCTTCGCGGCGTGGGACGAAGAATTTCGATGGTGTTGAACCGCTCATGACACTGTGAACACTCACGGCGTCGATCGATGAGGAAGATCCGGCTCTCGTTGGGACGAGAGTTTTTCACCGCCAACGTAGCCTGGTGGCCGCAGTGGGGACAGATATGCTCAGACACGCCGGAAACCAATGATCCGCGTCGTCGTTGACGAATGGACATGCCCCAACTCTGGCTCATACCCGTTGGTCGCGTTGCGCTTCCAAATAATCAGCGTATTCCAGTCATCAATAGTCTGACTGGTCATGGCCTTCGTCGAACCTTTTGGCGGATCTCCTTGTAATACCTCAAGGAGCAGGCGTACATGATCCTCCATCATCATCTTCGAGAACGGCGCCGGCATGACCTCCGCGAACGCCGCCGGCCACGTCCACCCGCTGGCGATGTGACGATCGGCTTCCACGCCGCTCAGTCCTGGCACACCAACCAAGAGCGGCGTAGCCAGATACCCGAAAAACGCACGTCTACTGGAAATCATGTGATGGCTCCTTCGCGATGCCGGCGCTGTTCGTCCTGAATCGACGCCTGTAACCGCGTTTCCCGTTGTACGTCCGCCTCATAACAGGCCGTCGCCCAAGCGGCCAAGCATTTCCAGGAACAGAAATGCCGCATCTGAACTTCTACCCACAGATGGTGCGTAAGGAGAATCTTCGTCTTCTCGGCGAACTGCTCGCACCCGGTAGCATCGCAATGTGTCTGGATACTCATAGTTAGATCCTTTCACGACTCGGCGTCACGCCAGACCAACGCACTTCACAACACTACTCGGCGTCATCTCGCATCACAACCGGCCACAACACGTCACTACTCGGCGTCACGGCACCGCGGCACACTTCATGGCAACTCATTTCTCGGCGTCACGCCAGGCCACCACAGTTCACGGCACGTCACCACTCGACGGCATGTCAGTGCATCTCAGTGCATGTCACAACTCGACGGCACAACATTTCACCACGCTTCATTGCTCGGCGTCACGGCATCTCACCACGGGTCACGGCACTCCACTGCTCGGCGTCACTTCTCCGGCAACAGCGCCCGCACGTACTCCCCGTCTTTCGGCGAGATCGCATCCGGCAGCCCGATCACGTTCCGTAGGAGCGGCGACCGCGGCACTGGGGCCTTCCGCCCCCACTTGGCCACGAGGCTCCAGTACTGCATCTCCAACTGCGCCACGCGCATGATGCCCTTGAGCGTCTGGTTCATCTGCTCAGCGATCTTCCCGCTGATCGTGGACCGTTCGAGTCCGTCCTGAATCTGCTCGTGTTTCTCGACAATCGCCGCCGCCGTCCGAATCTGTGGCGCGTTCGCCCTAAGCATCGAGACGCTCGATGGTGTAGCTGTACTTCCCTTCGCCGTCGCCGCGTTCCCCTGCGTAGCCATGTGTCCCTCCATATTCAAACAAGTGGTGAAGATCCGTCTCAGATACCGACCGACCGAGCACTTTCAAGATGAACTCGGTGACTGAGGGCGGCTCGATATACTCGAACCGCTTAATCGCGTTCAATACTTCGCCGCGTGGCCCGCGAACATGAATTGCCTTGTCGTAGGCGCCGTCCGCCTCTTGTACTGGCGTCCCGTCTTCCCGCATGATCGGAATCCAATACGTATGCTCATCTGGATAGATGCCGTTCTTCACGCGATTATCGAGCGTGAGTTCGCCCTGAATCTTACCGATATAGATGCGCCGCAGTTGAAACGCGCAATCCTTCATGTGCGCTTTCGTGGTAGCGGCTCGTTCAACAAGGCCGCCGTTATGCCGCTGAAACACCAGCATCGAAAATGATCGGTCGACTTCGCCCTCCCCACGTTCGATACTGGCGAGGACTTCCTCGTTCACCTCTTGGATGGATAGCGCTCCGGCTGGTTTCACGCGCGGCTGGCGCGCATTGATCCACGCCTGCATGATGTCTGGATCGGCTGGCACCGACGCACATAACCGCGTCAAAAACGTCCAGCGCACACGATAGCGCGTCCACAACGGCGGGAGACTTCTGACAACGGGCGGATCGACCTTGTCTTTCACAGCTTTCATTTCACTACCTCCTAAGAGGCCAGCCACTCCCGCACCGTGCGGGGGTCACTTGGCGTGTTCATCGCGCGCGAGACTTTCCTGGTGTTCTCGCATCATGGAGTCGTGCAGCCATTGCCTCACGGTATTCGTCTCGCCGACCTTGCCAATCGCGCGACACCACGGGCAGCGCACATACCCACACCTCACGGTGGTATCCCCGGCCATCCACGTATATAGACTGGTCAGGGGCAGCCGTCGAAGGCAATGCGTTTCCGCGTCAACGACACAACCGGCCCATCGCTCCACGATTTGCGCGCGGACTAGGAACCACAGGATGCAACAGATGGGATAGGCTGATTCCCGGCCAATGCGCCAATGGTGGCTCGCGGTCCACTTCGGACTCGACTCATCATGCAACGGAACTAACGGGCGAGCCATGCTTTCACTCCCTCTAAATCTTCAACGGTGTCCACCGATAATTTCTTCGGCCCTGTCCACGGCTCCGGGTTCATCAGCGTCACGCAGCGCATCCCGTTCTCAGGCCGCTTGAACCAGCATTCGAGATGTTCGCGGTCCTGCGGATCGGTTGCCTGGGCCGCGGCGGTTTCGAGCGCGGCACGGTCAATCACGGCAACATCAAAACCGTCTGGCCACCCAGACACCAGCGTATCGTTCGAGGCGAAATGGCAGGGCTGCGAATCCCAGAACAGGGTGAGCACTTGGTTCGCCACCGCAGGATTAAGCACCGGGCAATCCCCAGTTACCCGGACAATTTCCTCTGCGTCATGCGCGCGAGCCACGGCCACGAAGCGCCCGAGCACGTCCGTCTCGTCGCCACGGTCAGCGTAAATCTCGACCTCTGACACGGTAGCCCTGAACACGGTCGCATCTGCCACGGGCACTGCAAGTACCACCTCAACACCAGCAATGTCCTTCGCCCGTTCCACGACATGCCAAATCATCGGATGCCCGTTCAAGTCGGCTAACGCCTTAGATGGGAATCGCTTAGAGGATAATCGTGACTGGACTACGCAGATTGTCCGCACAGGGCCGGCGCCTCCTTCGCGGGGATGTCCACGCCCCCGAACCCGCGACGAAATAGTTCGATATTCTTCCCCTTCTCATCCATCGCCTGACCTTGCCAGCCCATTTCGAGATAGCGCACGCCTTTCGCTTTCAACGCCTTCATCGCCGCCCAGATCAGCGCATGATTGAGATTCTTATCGAGCGTCACGCTACTGAAATAGTACGCCCAGTTCGCATTGACGACGGCATAGACGTAGCCGCGAACCGTGGAAATGCACTCCGTTCGACGGCTCACGTAGACGACAAGTCCGTGCCCGGCCGTCACCCATTTATCCATCGCCTCCCACGTCGCCAACGGGCGAGTCTCGCGGCCAGCCGATTCGATATGTACCGGGCGACAGACCTTCTCGGCCACACGACACCATCCGCCGCGTTGCGTGTCCCACGACAGTCCGTGATTCTTCTGCGCCGCATTGATGAGCGCGTGGTAGCTTTTCCTGACGCCCTGCCAGAGCTCGGCCTCGCTCAGCGACAGGTCGATCACACGTGTCTGAAAGTCCGCCGACGCCAAGAGCCGCGAGCGCGTGCCGGGCTCGTCGCCGCAGAGGCGCTCGTACGCGTGAAACGTTTGCGAATCCCAGAATGTCATCTCCGGCCAAGCGGTCCGCCACCAAATGCTGCGGCGAGTTCAATATCGCTTGCGCCGCGAGCATTGAGGTCGTTTATGATTGCCTCAAATTCTTTTTGAGGAATCGGATCTGCGTTCATATGGCATCGGTCGCAAACGTAACCATAACCTCCGCACCATGCGCCAGTATATGAGCGTGGGTAATGATTCAGCGCAGCACAGACGAATCGTATCGCACGTAACAACACGGTTTCGTGTGCGTAGCCATTCGGCGGAGGATCTGGTAAATCCGGCAAATAATAAGACGGGTCCGATCCGTTTGGATACCCGTACTCTTTCCGCCACATCCACGTGTTTTTGTCGTTCGGATCGTATTCCATATTTACATCCTTACCTTAAATCGTTCCATATTTCGCTCGCAGTCTTGGACTCGCTTCTGCCCGTCGCCTAATGCCGCCTCGCAGTCACGCACGTTCTGAATGTATTCCGTGAACTCGGCTGGCGTGAACGCGACGGCGTAGTCCTTGTTCGCGGGATCGCAGTCGTCAAGACGGAAGTGGGTTTCGAGTGCTCTCGCCCCGCACGCAACCGCCCATCCACCAGTTCGCGTGTCGTGCGAATGATCGCTGTATCCATCGAATCCGTAGCGACAAATAGACGCGAGGTTCAGACCATCTAACCCGCATGGATACGCACTTGAACACCCGAGCAGTTGTAACTTGTCGTCATTTTCGCGCAGTCGCCGAAACGCCAGATCCTTCTCTGACAACATGCCCGTACTCACGAACGTCGGCTTACTCAGCGCAAAGTGTTCAGTTATGAAGGCCCAATCGCCGGCCTCGAATGCGGCGACCTTATGGAAGTCAACGAACGGCTCCACGAGCGCTGGATCTCCTGGCAGGAATGTCGTCACGCCATACTGCAACCCGAGCGAATGAGCATACGCGGAAATCCGCGCATGATAATCCAACGGAAAGGCTAGGCGTTGATAACTTTCGAGATAGGATGGAGCGTTTCGCCGCTCAACTATGCGCTGAGCCGATGAAGTCCATTGAGGCTTAATAGCTGATGCCCCCGCATCTTTCGCGGCATCCACTAGGCGCAGAAATACGTCCAAGTCTCCCTCTGCTGTAGAGCCAGGCTCAGCCACGAGAAACGTTAGATTTCTGTCCAATGATTGCCGTTCACAATCTGATCAATCGTGGTCCTGTTTACGTTGAATCGCTTGGAAATCGCTACGTTAGTCATGCTTTCCGTCAATTTTCGTATCTCTCGTACGTTATCTGGTGTCAACTTGGCTCGTCCGTTGTGTTCACCTTTCCTGTCTGGCATAACCATACGGCCTTTATCGCGACAATCCCTCATGTTGTCGCCCTGCGTCCCGAGAAATAAATGATCAGGATTGACGCAGGCAGTAACATCACATTTGTGCAGAACCGACAATCCGTCGGTAATGGGACCGATAAACAGTTCATAACTCACGCGATGCGCGAGTCGGCGCCTGCCTCTTCCACCGAGAGGGCACACGCCGTACCCGAAGTAAGCCATTCTGCCAGTCCATAACCAACAACCTGTCTCGTTGTCTCGGCGAACACGTTTTTCAAATTCGGCGCGAAGATCAAACGCACGGTCCATCCTGCATTCGTGTGGTTGCCCCACCCGTATCCACGCTCCGCAACGTCTACACTTCGGCTGGTTGGTACAAATGCACGCGCAACCTAACTTAGGTTTTCGTCCGCAACGCTCACAACGTCCGCACTCATGACAGACCGTAACGCCAGTAGATGTAGAATGTTCGTCAGCCATTGCCGCGCCGCCTCCAGGCGGCAGGTCGTGGTGAGAAGTCGTCGGGTCAGTCCATGACTCGACGGCTTCGCTTATTCTACCACTCATCGGCACTCCCTCACGGTTTCAAACCCCTGCGCCAGTGGTACGCCCACGCGATACCCGTACACCTCCGCGCGCGCGTGCATCAGCGTCCATTCAGCCGTGAGTTCGTCGCCGTAGCACAGAAGCGCCGTATGTTGCTGCTCGAGCTGCGCCTCCGTGACCGACCAGAACGCCGTCGGCGCAAACGGCTGCGCCATCGCTGGGCCTTCGAAGGCATAGACGGCCGTGATCCCATTCTTCGGCCTGACGGCTGGTAGCACCGCCTCGTACACGCGTCGATGATCCGCGTTCAGATCATGCGGGCTGTGCGTGTAGACCACGGAGGGCTTGACCGCCTCAATCGCCGCTTCAATCACGCGCGTCAGGTCCAGCACTGGTACGGTGTCAAGCCGCTGATCGGGCCAGAGCGGAGGAATACGCAGATCGTGCCCTAACGCATCGGCACAGCGCGCCGCACGCTCAATCCGTCGCATCACCGCCATGTCCTCAACGCCGCGCCGGCTCGTTTCCCCATCCGCTAACGGCATCACGACCACACGCTGACCTTCCGAACACAACCGGGCAATCGTGGCACCCATGAAGCACTCGTCATCCGGGTGACTAATCGCGCACAATACGGTGCTCACGCTCGCGCCTCCCACACTTTCAGATACGCAATAGCCGACAACAGTCGCGCTGGACTTTCTTTAGCCAATCCGAGAATGCTGTTGCAATGCATACAGAGCAATCCGCGCACTTGCTTGGTCGCGTGGTTATGGTCAATGCACAGATGACCGCTCACTACAACCTCACAAATTGCACATTGTGAGTTTTGTTCTGCGGCCATTCTGTTGTATTCGGCTTCAGTAATGCCGTACTGATATTTCAACTCCGAGTTCCTGTGTTTACCTGAAGCACGATAGCGTTTCATGACCGCTTTGCGCTTTTCTGGATGACGCTTCGCCCATTCATTCGACACTGCCTGACAACACTTGCGGCAGTACGGATTGAATAGGCCGGTTGCCTTGATCGCAAACGCCGTAAGCTGCTTGTATTCCTTGCAGCGTGAGCACTTCATCTTCCCGTCTTTGATTCGGCGATGCGTCTGAACTGGAAGTACCGGCCGATGCCGTCGTATCCCATCGCTCGGAGAATGTTGGAATGGAAGTGGAGTGGTAAACTTGTCAGCAGCCATGCGGCGACGCCCTCCAAGGCATCTCGTGTGGTGAGAGCGACGACGGCGCTAAACCGCTGTCGTCGCTCGGCTTTCATTATACCACTTCGCCTCATGTTCGCCCCGCCCATAGCGCCTCCATCTCCGACTTCGGAAGCCGCTTGAACGTGACGACCTCACCAACCTGCGGATACGGCTCAGGCTCGGTGTCCACAATCTCGCGTATGAGCGAGACGCACGGCTCGATGAACCGCTCCAGAATCTCGGCCTTCGTTCCGGCCAGACTGACCGGCCCGCGCTGGCCATAAATATCGCCAGCGTCAAGGGTTGCGATCACGCGGTGCGCTGTGACAACGGTGCTTGTTTTACCGGCGAGAATTTGGTGTTCTATCGGGTTGCCGCCTCTAAACAGCGGAAGCGGTGCCGCGTGCATGTTCACGGTTTCGACTTGCGACCAGACGTGCTCAGGAATCATCCAGTGCCAGTGCAACACGAAGATCCATCGCGGCGAGTCTAGCGCAGCCTCTTCTAACTCGGCCTTGGTCTGGACGAAGCGCCAGTCTCCGGCCATCTCGCGCGTGAGGCGCCGATACGCTTCAGCGGTCCACGGCTGCGTCCCGGCGATCACGGCTCTCATGATGTTTTCCGCTGAAAGCTCAGATATAACGAGTCGTGAAACTGACCGCCGACGAATTTCCGCTTCGGCAGCGTGGTACGAACGGCGCCGTGTTTATCAGCCATCCGTTCCCAGAATCCAACCGCAGGATTAGAAAGATAAATTTCGGCCACCGCCTGCTCAAGTCTTAGGGCCTCGAACGCTTCAGCCAAGAGAAGCGAGAACGCTGCGCCACCGTAGCCCTTGCCGATGCACGCCTGGTCCAGCACGAGCGACACTTCGGCTAATCCATTCTCGAACTCAATCGGCGAGAGGCCCGCGATGCCGATCGTTCTCCATTCGGAATCACCAGTACCGCCGAATACGACGTCTGTAATAAATTGACTCCGCACCGCCCAGTAGCGGTACTCGTTCCGATGCGCCGGTAGATCGCGGATGAACGCGCGCTGTTCCTCCACCGAGCGCACATACGGCGTGCGGAGATTTGCCCTAGCGGCTTCACGCCAGCGGGCCGTGGGCTCAGCGTCGGCGTCGGTGAGGGTGGTAAGGCGGACCGTCATGAGGCCGTCCTCACGCTGTCCTGAATCCGTTCGCCCATCGCTTGAAGACTTTCGCCGGCCATCCGAATGACCGCATCGATCTGGCCCTTGCTGTGGGCATATGACACATTGACGCAGTCGGGATGCCAGAGGACCGCCCGCTGCACCATCTCAGCCGCGAAGACACGCCCAAGCGTCGCGTCATCAAAGCGCAGCCTGAGATGTACCGGATTCCCATCCACGTGCGCCGTGTCATGGTAGACACTCGCCTGCACGACCTCGCTGAGTCCAGCCCAGAGCTGCCGTCCACGCGCCCAGAGCGTGTCAATGACCGGCTCCGTCGTGTAGACCTGCACCGTGTCACAGAGCGCCTGCAGCCCAGTCGCGTCACCGCTAAACGTGCCCGAGGCGACCTGCCCGTGCTGCTCCAGAATCTCGCCACCGACGACGCACGCGACCGCTTCCCCGTTCCCAAGGGCCTTGCCGAAACATTCCAAATCCGGTTGCACGCCGAAATAGGCCGAGGCCCCACCAAGCGCCCAGCGCCCCCCGTATATCATGGAATCGAAGACCAGGAGCGCCCCGATGCGATCGCAAAAGGCCCGAACGCTCTTGAGCCATTCGATATTGACCGACTCCCATCGATGCGGCTCGATGAAAACGGCCGCCGTCTGATCCTGATGCAAGACATCATTCAAGTCGAACCCGTGCGGATACGTGACCACCCCGGCGCCCTTCGGCGTTGCGCACCATTCGTACCATCCGTGATACGCCCAATCGCCGACAAGCACGATGTCTCGCCCAGTCGCCGCTTTCGCGATCCGATACGCCGCATGGCACGCCTAG
>Ga0208957_1001806_pt1 | contig 10252 bp, 19 predicted proteins | sample RifOxyA1_FD_184029 | JGI IMG/M metagenome (GOLD analysis project Ga0208957, IMG submission 184029) | Groundwater microbial communities from Rifle, Colorado - Rifle Oxygen_injection A1 (SPAdes) | ecosystem: Environmental > Aquatic > Deep subsurface > Groundwater | place: Rifle, Colorado, United... | reverse complement strand
TACGATCATCCCGCCAACCAGCACGCGCCAACCGCCGAGCGGTTAACAGAAGTCAAGAAGTGGGTTGACGAATATTTTCAACGCGACCCGCAGACTATCGCGCAAGCAGAACTGTCAATGCTGGACGCCTGGATAACAGCGGTTGATTTACCGCAGGATTAACAAGGAGCAGAAACGATGAATAAGCATTTACAAGCCGCACTAAAATCAACACAGAGCATGATTGACAAAATGGACAAACTGACCGCAGACGCGGTGCGGCGCGAGAACTGGAAACTTGCCGCAGACCGAGACTCGTACGCGGACGGAATGAGGCAAATCCAAGTTGTGTTTGAGTTGGCGATCACAAGAATGGAGCATGAAAATGAAACTACTTGACCTCATCCAAGAACTTGACGGGGCAGGCCTCGTCATAACAGACCCGCAGGAAATCGAAGCGGAAATGGCCGCAATTGGATGTGGCTCGCTTGTAGCCATAGACAAAGCCATCATCAAGCAGGTGTACAGTCTTTGGAAAAGCCACTTCCCAAATGACATCACGCTCGATCCGCTTGCAGAACTCGCCGAATAATTACACTGCGTAAAAATCCATGAAAAGGAGTCTAAAATGTTGCAACTTCACGACGACGGCACGCCCGTCATCGAGTCTATCGAGGACTTGTTCAAAGAACCCGTTACGCGGGAGGTGCGCTTGATTGGGCTGGTAGGCGATCCTAACAAGGGCAAAACAAATGCCATCAATCACATCATCAACGTATTCCAGCACAGCGCAAAGGAAACGCAAATCGCCGTCTTTGGAATTACGCGGTATGTCTCTGGCGTCCTGCACATTCACACCATCGAGGAACTTGAAAAACTCCGCAACGCCGTTGTATTCATTGATGAATGGGCAGACCTGGTGGACACCGGAAACCGTAGGCAAATGAGAGACTTTGAGCGTTCCATCCGTACCATCTTCCAGCCGTACAAAAACAACATCGTCATCCTGTGCGGCATGGCAAGAAATTTCAACGGCAAGATCAGCGGGATGTTGAACGCGGTAATTTTCAAGGAAACCACCCTGATTGACATTGTACAGCGTTCCGTGCTGGCAAACATCATGTCGCAGTACAGCGGCGGATTCAAGGTCACAAAGGGCAAAGTCCTGTCTATGGACGATAACATTGCCCTTGTCCATATCATCGGCGGACACTTTGACGAAGTGGAAATCCCGTACATCAAGGAAAGTGACGCTAAACTAGGAAATCCGCCAATTGTCAAATGGGACAACGAAACCGATGTACAAACTGACGCACAATCCGATGTACAATCCAATGTACAAACTCACAAACAAACTGTGAAAAAGAAAGGATAACAACACGAAAGGAATGACCTATCCCAATCTGTTCAAAAACAGATACCGGAAACTCGTCGGCACAGACTGGCTATGTCGCGTTGACCCGGACGACAAAAAAGCCTTTGCTCGCATCGGAATGGAAAACCACGAGTACGGAAGGCAGGGCGGACGCGCAAGAGTCGCAACCGCCAAGCGAGACTTGAAAGGAAGGTTTGTAAAATGATTGCAACCGTTTTGTTCCTGAATTCTCAATCCCTCTACCTGCCCACGCTGGCAGTAGAAAACGCCATTGTAGAATTTTCGACCAGCGTTCCCGGTCTGATAAGCGTCTATTCGCCAAGCCACAAAAAGACGTTTTTCGTCCACATCTCAAATATCATCTTTTGGATTAACGACCCAACGGAGAAACAATGACACTTTTATATCGCGTTGGCTATTATTCCATCTCTGACGGCGGGTATCAAAACCTCCTGCTGGATACGACCAGCAGGACAGAGGCCGAGGAACTCGCCCGACCAGCAGGACAGAGGCCGAGGAACTCGCCCTCCTCCACGATTACGTCGGCCAAGTCGTAATGACTGACCGCGTAGAAATCGCCGATGAATGGACGATTGACCAGGCACAGAATTTAACAGAACGCCTGCGCGTCAAGAAATCTCTCACCGCAAATTAATAACAAATCTGCATTCGCAGGTACAATCAGACAAAAGGAAGCCATGTCAAAAAGAGTTTACGGCCTGAAACGCGCAACGCCCCGAATGAAATACCAGCACATGAACATGGTTATGGACTGGCGCGCAGACCTGGCAGACAAGCAGGCAGAGTACACAGGAAACGGAATCTGCCCACGCTGTCATCAACCAATCGGCACTAGGCCGTTGTGGATGGTTGGTAAGTACGACATTTGCTTCACGTGCTACGAAGAACAGGAGAAAACGAAATGAACATCGACTCTTTTGAATTTGTCAGAAATCCGTGCGAAGATGCCGCAAAGTGGATGAAATCGCAACGCTCCATAAAGTCCGCATGGAAAAATTGCCAACGCGGAACGTGGATGTTATGGGCGATTCTTTTCTCGCCCACAGCGCGAAAAATAACGGACTCGGAAAAAGATGCGCTGATTGTCTGGTTGCGAGAAAATAACGCTTACGCTTACACTTACGCTTACGCTTCCGCTTACGCTTCCGCTTACGCTTACGCTTCCGCTTCCGCTTCCGCTGACGCAAAAATCGCGGACTATCTGCGAAAAAACATTTTCTTTCCGTGGAGCGAAAAATGAACACGGCATACTGCATTTTGCACAAAGAAATGGTCACACTAACGGACGACGGGCATCTCGTAGTAACAGAAACTGAACCAGGACTTCCTGAACTCAACCTGTGTGACTTTCCCGGTGGCCTTGCCTTCGCCCCTCCCCCCGAATTCAACATTGATGAGTGGCTGATCCACGCAGAACCGCCAACAGACGACGAACTCGCCCTCATGGACGCGGAGGCGTATCTATGACCAAAGTCGAACACCTCAATCAACTGTCCGATCCTGTAATGTATTTTACGGGAAAGTCGCTTGACGACGCGCTGAAATCTGCCGAGGAATGGGCGGGGCGCAGGAACGCAGAGATTGGACGCTACTACGTTCAGTTTAGTGGCCGTTCAATTATCGCAGACTACGCCTCGCAAACTCTCACCGAACTCTAACCCACAAAAACAATTACTCAGTGTAAAATGTAACTGTTGGCGGAGGCGAATTGACGTCTTGCAATGGCAGATAGCAAGCGGTCTGCCCGCCAACATAATCTCAAGGAGACAAGATGACAACTGACCACGATAACGAAAACCAAAATCCAGATACCGCAATTGTAAAAGGCGAAATCGTCGATGAGCGCACGGGAGAAGTTATTCCACGCGGCGCACTCGCCCCAATCGCAAAGGCCATGTACACCTTCGATGTCGGAAAAATTGGAACGCTTGAACTTAACAAACAAGCCAACGATGTCCTCGACGAGCCGCTGAACGATGCCGATGTTCAAATCCGACCCGACGGGCTTGTGTACCTGTCTTGGTCGTACTACGCCAAGAAACTTAACAGTGCCTTTGGGCGTTTGCAGTGGGGCATTATCCCAAACGGAAACCCGCAGAGCAAAGACACTGGCTACGACAATGTTTTGGTCGCTTGGGGATTTTGGCTGATCGTGAAGGGCGTCCCCGTCTCGTTCTCGATTGGCGAAACCACGTACCGTACCACAAACTCCACCATGTCCTACGCTGACGCCTGCGAGGGCGCGAAGTCGTCCGCCCTAGCCCGCAACTGCAAGCAACTCGGTATCTCGCTTGAGTTGTGGGACAGGGATTGGACTGAGCAGTGGAAGGCCAAGTATGCCGAGACCTACAAGGGCAAGAACGACAAGACCCTGTGGCGCAAGAAGGGAACTGGCTCGAAGCCCGCACTCAAACCCGCCGAGAAGCCCCAAGAACAAGAAGAAGGCGACTCGGAAGTTGCGGAGGCGCAAGAACTCTCGGACGGCTACACTGGCGCGCAAATCCTCGCCAACAAGAACGGGCAGATGAAAACCCTTGTTGACCTGACCGGCAAGCCCGTCGTGGAAATCTGCAAATTCGCAGGCGCGATGGAAAAGGGCAAAAAGTTTACCCTGCAAGAGATCGCAGGAATGATTGCACAAGGAGAAAAATAAGATGGACGGAAGCGAAATTCAAATCTTCGGAAATATCGGGCGAGACCCCGAACAAAAGTACACTCCGCAGGGCAAGATGGTTACGGAGTTCTCGGTCGGCGTGTCTGTCGGCTACGGCGAACACAAGCGCACGGACTGGTTCAAGGCCGTCGCGTGGGAAAAGCAAGCAGAACTGATTGGGAAGATGTGCCAGAAAGGAACGACAATCTGGTTACGCGGAACCCCCAAGGTGGCCGTCTGGACTTCCAAAGAAGGCGAAGCGAAGGGGCAAATCGAAATCTCCATCCGAGACTGGCGTATTCTCAAAGGCGGAAAACCGCGGGAAGAGGCCGAAGCGACTCCCTATGACGGGGACGCAGAAGCAGACGAATAACGAAAGCAACGGGCGCACTGTGGGGGTCTATTTCGGCCTCCCGCCCGAAGCCCGTCTGGTAGGCGACGCCCCGTATCCTAAATCGGGATTATTGCGAAACCTGAACGCCGCCAGGCAACTCCCGCCACTCGTGGCAACACTATCCGAGTGGCGGGAGTTCCTAAAGTTACACCGTGTAAAGGCAACGAAATGAACGACTGGCTTCAAAAACTCACGTCCTGGCTTGAAGATCATACGTTTGTTTTTTGCGCCAGGTGTGGGTGGTTGATTTTCCGCAAGGACGCAACGTATCGCCAGATGACGAACGGCAGGGTAGTCCCGCTGTGCCGCAGGTGCGATGAGGAGTTGTTTTGGGGCGGTTGAAACCTTGACGGTTTTGTGGTACACTATGTTTGTTCAGCGTGGTTGCTGACGAAAGCCGAATGAGAAGCGGCGAGAGAATCCCGTTACAGGATTTGGTATGCGGTTGAGGTTCTGCCAACTAACCACTGGCAAAATCAAAAGCCGCTTCTCGCCTCTACCGCAGACCAAATTTTGAGAACGGGATTTTTGTATCCCAAAAGGACGACGGCATGACAGAACAAAACACCTATGTCGTAGATGATGAGCAAAAAAGGCGAGAAAGCGCGGCGCAGAGTAAACTTGCCGCCATGTTTGCGACAAGCAAGGACGAGATTTGTATTCCTAAGATTTACGTTGACATGGTTGGCGACATTCCTGCGGCGGCGGTTCTGGATGAGGTTATGTTCTGGACACTTCCTAAGCCAAGAACTGGAAAAACTTCCCTAAGGGTAAAGAAAAACGGCGTTCTTTGGCTTGCTGTTCGGCGCACAGATTGGTGGGAGCGCAAGAGACTGACAGCAAGGCAGTCCGATACGGCCATCGAAAAACTCGTAGAAAATGGGCTGATCGAAAAGGATGTGTGGAACTATAACGGAAAACCAACCGTTCACATCCGCATGAAAATGAGCAAATTCGTGGAACTGTACGCCCAAAAAATGACAGAATTAATGGAAAACGACGCAGAAAACGACGAAGAAAATACCATAAAAGACATCCAAGATTTGTACGAAATGATGGGAATGAGTTCTAATTCACGGATTTGTAATTTACAAAACGGTGAGGGTGCGTTACGGAGTGGTGAGGGTACGTCACCAAACGGTGAATTTATTAACAGCCCCTATCAACCACTAACAGCCACCAATGCTTCGCAGACTTCAAAACCAACTGCTAGAATTGATCGAACAGAAACAGAGCAGGAAGAATTGGACAAGAAGAAAAACGCTTGGCTATTCCCTGCAAATCAAGCAGAGATTGACGCGAATATCTTTGCAAAAGAGGCAGTGAACAACTTTGAGTCCTGCCTGCACTTCAATCCGCTTCCGTGGTCGCAAAATCGAGAGTGGGAACGGTTCGAGAAGTTCGTGGTGGATGAATATCGCAAGGACGCGACTGTTTGGCAACGCTACGATGAGTGGCGCAAGGACAAGGGCAAGTACGCAGGCGCATTGAGCAACAAGGCCATCAAGTATCACCCAGACGACTTCATTGCCTGCTTCCCTGATTTTCTCGCGCATACGTCCATGTACGGAAAGTCAACTAGGGCTAAAATCGAAACCGACTCTACTGGCGCTCCGATAACATATTAACAGGAAATGACGATGAGTATATTTTTCACCAGCGATCAGCACTACGGACATATAAATATCCTAAAGTACTGCAACCGTCCGTTTCCTTCTGCAAAAGAAATGGACGAAAAAATGATTGCCAATCACAATCAGATTGTCAAGTCAGATGATGTCGTCTATATTGTTGGCGACTTTACGCTTGGCAATTTTGACTTTGCAGTTTCAATCATTAAAAGGTTGAGCGGAAATCTTGTGTTTTTGCAGGGAAGCCACGATGGGAGGTGGTGGAGAGACGACTTATACGATGGTCGCGTTCGGGCTGTTTCTCCCATCCATGTCATTGAACCAGATAAGGCAAACGGCCTTCTTGTACCCATTGTTTTGTGCCACTACGCGATGCGCTCTTGGAGCAGGTCGCACTATGCCTCGTGGCACTTGTTCGGCCACCATCACGGAAGACTTCCTCCATTTGGCCTGTCCTTTGACGTTGGCGTGGATACCCACCATTTCTATCCGTGGTCGCTCGATGAGGTCGCGGAAAAGATGAAAACGCTTATGCCAATTGTTGACTATTCAAAGAGAAGCCAATGACGTTCATTTCAAAGCCCTACGTTCACACAGCAAAGCAAACGTATGATCTGAAATTAAAATACGATAAGTTCCTCGCGGACAATCCCCATCTCGCGGCGCAATTCCACATCACCGGCCTTGAGGACATCCTGCCTCCGCAGTTCCCGTCGCAGGTGGCGGTTCACTTTGCAAAGTCGCACGAAGGAAAGTCAACCGCCCTGCGAAACGCCATCTTCAAAGCACAGCGCCGCGTGGAAGGAACAGACAGCATGGTGGCTATCGTGTCCCTCGAAGACTCCGCTGAAACAACAGCGGCAAAGTTTGTCCTGCGCTACAAAGGCCACCCAGAGCAGTATCAGGATGACCAGATGTTGTTCATCGGCAACTCGTTTGGGATGAACTCGAAGGACATGGGAATGCTTAACATTGACAACATCTTGTCTGCGTTGGAAGATGGGCTTAAAATGTATCCTGACATCAAACGCTACGCCCACATTTTTGTGGACTACGTTCAGATCATCCCGCAAAGCGACAACGCAAACTCAAGAGAACGCCGAGATCAGGCCATGTACGCAACCAGAAGGTTGTTTGATGCGGCCAAGCAGTTCCAATGTCCGATGGACTTCGCCAGCCAAGCCCTGCTCAAGCACTCCAACACAAACTACGGCGGAAGCAAGATGCGTATTCCAGGCGCAGGCGATTTGAAGGAAGCCGCAGAGTTGTACGAAATCCCGCACATTGCCATTGCGTACTGGATGCCGAAGCGACAGGAAGATACGCCCGTTGGGACGCACGTTGACGAAGGCAATTGGTCGTTCAACGTTGAAAGCAACATGATTTTCATTCGGGTCGAGAAGTGGCGAGATTGCGAACTGCTGAACGACAAGCGCGGAAAGCCATTTGATGTGGTGGGCAGGATTTTCCCCTGCCGAATTATGCCCGATGGCGAGATTGCCTACGATGCGGACAAGCACCGCCACATGTGCCTCAAGCCCATGCCGACTAATTACACTGCGTAAATTCTAATCGCCCATTAATCATATTGTTGTAGAATGATAGAAAAGGAGACGGCAATGAATGCGTCCTATGTCGGAAAGATTACAGAGATTTTCCCAATTGAACTGGCCGACAGGCTTGAGTCTGCTGTCGTGGTTTGCGGAGAGGGCGGCAAGTGGCAGGGCGTGGTGGAAAAAGGAAAATGGCAAATTGGCGACCAGTGCGTCGCGTTTTTGCAGGATGCAATCATTCCTGCCATCCCCGGCCTTGAGTTTATGGATAAAAGCAAACGGCGCGTCAAGATGGCTCGTTTCCGTGGTGCGCCAAGCGAATGTGTAATCTTTGACCTCATCGTTTCTGGCGAGGTTGGCGACGAAGTGAGCGAGCAACTTGGTGTGACAAAATACGAGAAGCCTATTCCCGCTCAGATGCAGGGGCAGGCAAAAGGAAACTTCCCCACCTTCATCCCGAAAACATCGGAAGAAAACTTTCAGCGTGTTCAAAGCGTTTTGGAATATCTGGCATCCGTTCCCATTTACGCGACTCTGAAAATCGACGGCACATCTGCAACTGCTTATCGCCGCAATGGGGAGTTCGGCGTTTGTTCTCGGACAATGGATTTGAAAGACGGCGAAAATATCTACTGGAAAATGGCGAAGAAATACGATTTGGAAAACAAAATGCCAGATGGGTACGCGATTCAATTCGAGATTTACGGCGAGACAATTGGCGTCCCAAAAAATCCGCTTGGAATAAAAGGACAAGATATTGCTGTATTCAATCTCTACAACTCTGAAACGCTTCGTTATTGTGACTACGCCGAACTTGTTTCGTTCTGTGACAAACACGAACTTCCTCGTCCGCCCGAAATTGACATAAAGGGCGCAAGAACCCCAGATGAATGGCGCGCCCTTGCAGAGATTGCGAAATACCCCAATGGAAAACCGGCCGAGGGAATCGTTGTTAGATCGCTTGTTGAGACGCGTGTTGGCAGGCTTCGCGCCAGTATGAAAATAATCAATCTTCAATACAAAGATTAGGAGACAAAAATGAAACATCTTTGGAAATTGCTGGCTTGGCCGGAACTGCACCAACCCGTGTTTTGTTTTGTTTGCAAGGCGTTGTTGTTTGTGAAAGATGCAGAGTACGAACTTACGTCACTGGGCGTCGCCGTTCCGCTCTGTAAAAAGTGCCACGAAACCCTTTACTCGCCATATACCCACTCAATAAGGAAACAAAGATGAGCAATGAACAAAATTTTAGCATACGACAGCGAGTTCTTGATTTGCGCCATTGGAATTTTGTCGTCCGCCAAATTAAATTAGAGGCCGCGCAAAAACTATTTGAAGAAACCAGACTAAACCAAATATATTCTTTTCGGTGGGATTTATTGGAGGAACGCGACGAGGATGGCGAGTGGATTAAGTTAAAATTATGGCTCGGAGAGATACGGCCTTTGGTTTATCGTCCAAAACCAATTCGTAAAATTTCGTTCTTGGCACGTCTGCGCGTTTTGTGGACGGGCGAATATCCGATGGGAATAGAGGCAGAATGAACAAATTGAAAAATCTAATCGGCTCTGCCTGCTTCCTGCTCTCCGCCTGGACAATGATGTGGAGCATGAACTGGATTACGGACGACAAATCCCGCCTTGCGGTCTTTGAGCAAACCATCAAACTTGGCAAGATCGCAGAAGAAAAAAAGGCAAGATGGCATACTCTCACCAAGAATTAATCCACAAATCGAAAATGTCAAGTAGAATGATTTAGGAGTTACGAAACAATGCGCCAAGTCCCGCTTCCCATTGAGTTTGCCCCAATCGCAAGCCTTGTCAACAATGTTCAAAGGGTGACGAGAAACGAATATTCTTCGTCTTGTGTCAAGTGTGGCGGAACGGACAGGTTCAGGTTGTTTGTCGTCGGGAAGCATGGGTCTCCTTTGGCAATTTGCCTGAGAGGATGTGGTTACATTTGGACGCCAGCCAGCGACCACAAGCCGAGCAAGGAAGAGGTCGAAGAATGGCGCAAGAAACAGATCGTCGTTGAGCGGGCGAGAAAAGAAGCGGCAGAACGCGCTCTTGCCATGTTGCAATGTGACCGCATGTGGGAGAAGTTTTACGCCCACAACAACGAATTCAGCCAGAACGAATGGCGCAGACGGGGAATTGCAGGCAGTTGGGTAAAATATGACCAACTTGGCCTTATTGAGGATTACACCGTGTATCGCCGCGGAGAAGAGCCGTACCACTCTCCGGCCTTCACAATCCCAATTTGGGGCGTGGGCGGTATCGTCCAGAATGTCAAACTCCGCGTAGCCAACCCAAGGAATGCCGCCACAGACCGCTACAGGACGTTTTACGAGACTGGTGCGTCAAATCTATTCGTCCCGCTCTACGACGCCCCGCTCGGTGGCGCTGGCGTCCTTGTGGAAGGCGAATACAAGGCCATCGTCACGGAACAGACTTTGGACGACATAAATCTGCGTGTAGTTGGGCTTCAAAGCAAAGCCCCCGCCCCTGAATTGTTTGAGCAGTTGAAGGATTTGGAACCCGTGTACATCCTGCTCGACCCAGACGCAAGCAATCCCGTGTATGACAAAGACGGAAAGCGCAGAGAAAGTGCGGTTGAGCGTTGTGTTCGGCTGGTTGGCAAGGAGAG
>Ga0208957_1001804_pt1 | contig 10252 bp, 21 predicted proteins | sample RifOxyA1_FD_184029 | JGI IMG/M metagenome (GOLD analysis project Ga0208957, IMG submission 184029) | Groundwater microbial communities from Rifle, Colorado - Rifle Oxygen_injection A1 (SPAdes) | ecosystem: Environmental > Aquatic > Deep subsurface > Groundwater | place: Rifle, Colorado, United... | reverse complement strand
CACCACGTCACCACGTCACCACGTCACCACGTCACCACGCCATGCGCCACCACGCCTGATCTATTTCATTTATTTTTCACTTTTACTTCATTATTTTAAACTATTTTTATTTGTCTTTTTAAATCAGGTACTTACAATAGCATTATTTATTTGACTTATTGTTTTAATAGCTGTATCTTAACTCATACGATTTATTTTATCAACTCACACAAGGAGATCACGACAATGACACAGATCACGATCAGCTACACCACATCAGTTTCCACGCCAGCGGGTTGGCGTAATGAGACAGTAACCGCAACGGTGGAGGTAATCAGTCCAAAACGGGGGCGTGTGCTATGCGTCCAAGATATTGGCGGTAATGGCAACTCCGGTTATGGTAGCCGGACCGGGGCAAAGCGGCAAGCATATCACGTGGGAGGGATTGCTATGCGGGAGCAAGGCAAAATCAAAAATTTGTCCGCTTGCTGGTAATCTAACAATTTTAAAGGGAGACCACGACTATGCAGAACCAGACGGAGCGCGAAACCATTTTCCAGATGAAGGGGAAAATGGATGGACACGGAAAATAGCAGGAGAGGTAAAAGATTTTCTTGAGTATCATTACGGATTGAAAAGGCAAAATATCAAATTTGAATAGGTAACGCCATGAAAAGAATTTATTATGTAATAGAAGACCATGCCAGAAACGGAGTCAAAGCGGCGTCTGGCATTTTTACGCAAAAGAAGAACGCTGAAAAGCTTTGCAATAGACTCAAAAAGATCAACAAAGATATTGATTGTTTATTTGTTGTTGCATGGCAATGGGATAGCGTAGACGGGCGAAAAGAATTTATTAAATTAAATTAGAGGCTAAACCATGCCAACAATAACACTATCATACAAGGACCACATACGCCACCATCTAAACCCTTTGCATATTATGTGTAGACTGATAGCAATAGGCTTTCCCAGACAATCGGCAAAAGCAATTTGTCGGCGTGTTGTATACTCTAACACTAACGCATCATTGCCTATAATCCGGCAAAGGATTGTTATCTTTGCCGCACCGGAAAAACTCAAGAGGTGTTCTGGGCCGATGAATTGGCGGACTTCTACAATTAAACTACTACTACAATAAAGGGGACGAAAAAATGAAAAACCAGACAATTGAAGCGGTAAAAAGAGCTATCCGGGAGCCTTTCGCGTGGCCGGGGGGGTATCCTGTATATACTATAATGCAGGATGGTGGAATGCTTTGTCCGGTCTGCGCAAAGGGCAATTTCTCTGCTATTGTCAAGGCGACAAAAACGCATGGACAATCAGGATGGGAAGCTGCCGGATCTGATATTTTGTGGGAAGGGGAAGGGCAATGCGCGCATTGCGGAAAGATTTTAGAGACGGCTTATGAAGAAAATGAAAATGAAAATGATAATGGCAACCTTTAAGTTTTTTGTTGTCCGGTAGATATCGCGCTGGCAATCGTTGCCGGGTTGAGTATTGATATATAAGAGGGGAAAGTATGAAAATAAAATCAGAGCATTACCAATACATGAAAAACGCGATAATTGAAAGGCATAAATTCATGCTTGAAAATCATAAAACTGATTATATAAAGTACAGGAATGCTGGCCACTCAAAGGAGCTGATCTTATGGGATCTACTACATGCTTCTGGTTTAACTCCTTGGGTATGTTCAATGCTATACTTGGATATAAAGGATTCGCATATTGAAACGGCTTTAAAGTCAATCTGGCAAGATATCCGCATGGATTGAAAATAAGCACTACAGTCAATTTTAAGCCGTGTTCAGGCCTTGCCATAGAAAGGTATACCTTAAGCTCTAATCAGGGCAAGGTGACGCCATAGAACGCTAAATTTCAAGGGATAAAACTATGCAAGCAATAGGATACTACAATCTCGGTTTGGGGGTGGGGATGGTCAAAAAGCTGGTGTGTTGGGTTGGGGGGGCGAAGAAAGAAAACTACGCGTTTTGTTTTTCTGGTGGAAAAATTCGGTTCTTATGTTTGGTTTGGTGTTGGGGGGGTGTTGTATTGAAATAGCTTAATATCGCCTTATACAATTTTATATCGCCCTATATCACTTCCCTTTAATACCAAGGGAATACGGGCAATCATGCATAAAAACAGGCAAGAAAAACTCACTTGTACATAAGATATTTCTCAAAAATAGTATATTATAACTACTTGATAATATAAGGAAAGTGAGTAAATTCAAGAGAATAGGCGATATAAAGAGATAATTATAATTTACCTTCCACCAATAAAACCGTCTATATGCTCAGGGCAATGCTTTTCCAGATATAGCAATAAGTCAATCAAGGCTTCTACTGGCTTGCTGGCTTTCCGTTTCCCTGTTTCAATAGCTGATAGATTGCACCGATTGATTCCTAATACTTTAGAAAAATCACTTTGCGAAAAACCTAGTGTTTCCCTTACCTTTTTAATATCCATCTTTGAGCATCTTAAATTAAGTTGTATCATATGATACATGTATCCCCTGATATAATCCTATGAAATAATCCTATCCTATCCACAAACAACTGCCCTTTCTCAATTCTGGAAGTCTTATTGATTGCCTTTGTGGATTATGGCGTAGGGTGCAAGGGTGCAAGGGTGCAAGGGTGCAAGGGTGCAAGGGTGCAAGGGTGCAAGGGTGCAAGGGTGCAAGGGTGCAAGGGTGCAAGGTTTGTTTCAATTAATTCTTTTAATTCTTTTAATTTGAGAAAAGGGGTTGAGTAAAACAGGAAACGCCATACGTATGGCCCAACCTATACAGTATACCCTATACAGCTTATTTGCTAAACAATTAAAAGTCTAATCCTAACAAAAGATATTAACAACAACACGTACGCAATAACGTACTACTTTTTACACGTACGGAAAATCGTACGCATGAATTTACCTATTCCAGAAAAACAATTTTTAGGATTTTTCTAATTGTATAACTTTATCCTTTACATTAGTTCAAATTATTTGTATTATCTATTTAACAGTTGAGATCAAGAAGTTATTAACTCAAAACACAAGAGGCCAAAAAATGAAAACTTGCTACTATTGTGGAAAACAGATCAAGGGAAAAGCGATTGTTACTAATCCGTCAATTCTCATGGTTAAGCTCGGAGACTTCGCAAAGGCTTTTCACCCTGCTTGCTACGAAAAAGCAGAAAAAGAAGCAGAAAAAGAATTAAGAGGCCAGTAATGATTACTTATGACGAAATGAAATCAATGGCATTTCCTGAAGTTTTTTCCAGACCTAACGGTTATAATGGCGCATATGGCTAATTGATCATCATCCAAATTTTAAACAATACCGGTTGGAGGTATGAAAATGTCAGCAAAAGAAATTAATAAGCTCAATTTTATCACTAACATTTGTCAAGAGGTTTCAGGCTTGACGGATACTATCTGGACTGATATAAATTATGGGGATATTTTCCCTATTGAGTTTAGCATGATCGGAGGAAGTGATTCTGTTAAGCTGGTATGGGATATTGACCAGTATCTTAAAGATCACTGGAAAGTTGAAATATATCCTATTGATAACACAAATGCAATTGCCACTTATGATTTTTCGAGCAAAGATGACGCTGTTAAAGCCTTTAATGTTTTCCGGGCTTATTACAGGTTGGTTGTCGAAGAAAATTTCAAAATGTTTTAAGTTGAGCAAAATAAACCTTGTATAAATAGAAAATCATTTATACAAGATAACTGTCAGCGGGCAGTTAAATACTTCAAAAAAATTAAAAGGAGAAAAATCATGTTTAATGTCAGATTAAATAGTGTTATTACAATGCTCGTTGACCATTCCTTAAATCGTTCTTTATCTCCGAAGTGGAACAATGACGGGACAATTACAAGAGAGGGTATTTGTGTTCAGGTCCGGCTTTCTGCTGATAAATACGAGAAACCAAGAAAAAACGAGTGCCAGATTATTTATATCCTGTTTTGTGGAAATACTTCTGTTTTCTGGGTACCTGCTTATGACGAAAATGGAGACTTTGCACATACTCCCGGTGGTGTTCCTTGTGATAAATGGGTAAACACTTCAAACCATGACTCATGCTGGAGGAGTGATGGTTTGAATTTTCTGGATACCCTGTATTTTGAATTTTGCAATAGGGTCAATCCCAAAATCGCCCCTATTCAGGTTGATACAAGTGCAGATTTCTTTTGGTCTTGGCCGATTTCAAAAGTTGCTATTACTTATAAAAATGATGGAGATTACCGTAATAAAATTGTCGGGTTGTCTCTCCTGAAATAAATTGCATTATTTGAAATTTTTCACTTGTATAAATAGAAAATAGTTTGTATAAAGAATCATAAGTTTTAAATACTTCAAAATACAAAAAGGAGAAAACGTCATGGCCGCAAATATGGAGCTTCAGATGTTCAGCTCGAAAAACGCCGCCGCTTGGTGGTGGAATGATTCTATGGAAAATCATGTTTTCCCTAACGCCACAAACCGGGAATTGTTCGAATTGAGCAAAGCAGACTTTCCGGTTGAAATTGTCCCGATTTTCAAGAAAGACGGCTCCGAAATTCCCGGCTATTTTATCCTGGAAAATACCAGAACGGGGGCAGCGTTGAGGATGGCAAAGAGTCGTTTTCAGGCCTTGCAAAGTGAAACGCTTTTTGAGAAACTGGACCAGCTTGGAAACATTACCGATATCGGGGCCATCGGTCAAGGCGAAAAGGTGTTCTTCTCTCTTGATGCCGGTCAATTTGAGATAGGGGAAGGTAATACCCATAAACAATTTATTAATGCAGTTCTTCCCCATGACGGAACAATGAAGATTACGCTAGGTTTAGGCGATTTCAGGATCGAGTGTCAAAACACCTTTAATCTTTGGAAACGGTCACTTGATAGTACTGAAATATTAGCTTGTAAGCAGACTGCCAACGCAGAGGCGAAAATTGACGGCTGGGTCAAGGCATTCCAGGAAATGCAAGCCGAAAATGAGACATTGAAAGAGAAATTCAAGCGACTGGCAAGCATGAAATTTTCCGCTGAAAGTCAAGCCGGGATCATTGGCAAGTTGTTTGGCGGAGACAAAGACAAGCCGTCAACCAGGAGCATTAATACACAAAAGATGCTGGCGGAAATCATCGCCGATAATGCAAGTAATGTGAGCCAGGATGTCCGGGGCACTGGTTACGATCTTTTTAACGGCCTAACGTACTGGACTAGCCGGGGAATGGGACTCAAGGCAAACACCTCAGCACTGGAGTCCGTCATGTTTGGAAGTGGCCAGAAGTTGGCGGAAACGGCTCTAAATTTGATTCTGGAAAGTATCCCGGATGGTATCATACCGAACCGTGAAAACCTTGTCAGAACGATAACCGTGTAGGTTAATTTGTTGATTGCTTGAGCCGGTAAGGAATAAAGGAAACTTTACCGGCTTTCTGGAATTAATAAACATCAAAACACCAACTCAAGAGGCTAAAAAAATGGACGAAATCAAATGGATAAAAAGTCCCTTCTACCAGGCAAGAATTCGCTGTGAAGATATTTGGGTAAGGACAATAGGTTTTTGTCCTGCAAAAAATTGGTATTTGTGCCGGAGCGGGAAAGAGAAAGAAATCTTTTTCGCTGATGAATTGGTAGAATTTTGTGAATAGGTGAAAAGATGCTAAAATATTGGTTGAAAAATTTTGGGATTGCTGGTTTAATTATTTCTGGTTTTTACGTTTTCTTTTTATTAATTTATGTTATTTTTTGAGGTGAAAAGATGAATACTGCTGTTCCTCTTTACAAAGTTTTGACCCCTGAAAATACTGGAGGATATTCGGATTTTGTTTGGCCTTTACCTATTAATGGAAAACCTGGAAAATGGGTAAAGATAGAAAACGATCTTAAAATGTGTTCTAACGGGTTTCATCTAACTGCGAATCCAGAAAGGTGGTGGAAGCATGGTGCAAGGATTTTCCGGGCTGAGTACAAGGGCGAAATACTGGTTGAAAACTCAAATAAAATTTGTTGCCGGGAAGCAAGGTTAATTTGTGAAATTACAGAAAATGATCCTTGTTTTCTAATTAATTCCCTCATCCGTTGTTATGTTTTAATCGGGATGAAACAAAGAGGGGAAATTGAACAAATTGACCTGGAAGGCGCAGACCTGTATGGCGCAAACCTGAGAAACGCAGACCTGAGAAACGCAAACCTGAGAAACGCAGACCTGAGAAACGCAAACCTGAGAGGCGCAAACCTGAGAGGCGCAGACCTGTATGGCGCAAACCTGAGAGGCGCAATAAATTATAAAGAGGCCAAAAAATGAACCTGACAAATTACTGCAAGGCCGGTTTTCCTTTACTCTCAATCCAGACAGAAGAGGTCAAGAGATGCGTTCAGTCTATCAGTACCGATGCTCCCTTTACCGTCAACAGGTGGAACGCTGTTGACGGTATCAGAGGAGAATACAAGAAAATTCCTGACCTGATAGAATACAGTACCACCTTAAGTCAATCCATTTTAATTCTTGAGAATTTCAACTGGTTTTTTGAAGACAAGGGAATTCTTCAGGTAATAAGCAATAATCTCGAATTGTATAAAAACAATCAAGTCACTTTGGTTATTGTTGGCAAAGATAAAATCAATCCCTTTTTCGACAAAGCGGCCTGTACAGTAGATTTCCGGTTGCCGGTTGCGAATGATTTTTTGCCGATGATCTTAAATTTTGCTGGCCAGATCGGGCAAAATATCGCGCTTGGTGAGCAAAGAAATATCGCTGAGAATTGTCTTGGTTTGAGCTATGATGAAGCGGAAAACGCTATTGCACTTGAGATTGTCAAGAGCGGCAAAATTACAGTAGAGGCGGTTTATCGGGCAAAAGAAGGGATAATTAATAATTCGGGGTTGATGCAGATTCAGAAACCCGAAAGTTTAGAAAACATCGGCGGTCTTGAGCCGTTAAAAAAGTATTTTGAAGCACGATTACAAGCATACCAGATGGGCAATGAGCATATGCCAAAGCTGAAAGCAATTTTGCTTGTTGGAACACCTGGTTGTGGGAAAAGCCTCTTCAGCAAGGCACTTGCAAGCGTTTTCAATCGGCTACTGATTTCCGCTAATATTAATAATTTGAAAGATAGCTTAGTGGGGAATACGGAAAAACGAACAAAGCAATTTACGGAAATAGTTGACAGTATAGGGGACTGTATCGTTCACCTTGACGAGATTGACCGGATGTTTAGCAATGGCCAAGGTGATTCAGGGACAAGTAAAGGCCAGCTCGGAGCGTTTCTTACATGGATGAACGACAGATCGAGTTCAGCAATTATCGTAGCTACCAGCAACAACCTTTCAGACCTTCCTGCTGAGTTCTTGCGTTCTGGCCGGTGGGATTGTATTTTTTTCGTTGACTATCCGAACCTTGAAGAGAGAAAAATCATCATCGAAATTATGAACCGGAAACACCACGCCAGTTTGCCGTTTAGCCTTGCAGAAAAGCTTGAGTCGTGGAGTGGAGCCGAAATCGAACAGCTTGCAAAAGATTCTCACTTCGATGATATCGATTACCTTGTCAAGAACCAACCCGTTTTGTGGAAAACGAACCGGGACAAAATCGAGAAAATAAAAGAGCTTGCAAAAAATTACAGAAGGGCCAATGGCAAGCCGGTTACTGATATCACTCAAATTCGGAAAATTGGAGGTTGAAATATGAAACCTCTAACCGTCTACGCAAAGAAAGAACCAACAAAAAGGAATAAGAAAGTCACTATAAATTGTTTTAATTGGATTCTCAAGTGGAGGGATTAGAGATGGAACATACATCTGGACCATGGAAAATAAGGTTATGACCGAGATTAATAAAACAACAGGAGAATAAGACAATGCAAAATAAATGGTACGCTGCAAAAACCGGAAACCACCAAGGACTTGTCATTGACGAAAAGACAGGCTATAATATAGCCGTAGCATATGACAAAAAGCACACTAGCTTACTCGCCGCTGCTCCTGACCTGCTGAAACTTGCTAAAGCTTTTGAACAGGTTGTCATGGAAAGCGGAAACAACTTACTTTCAACGGCGACAAAAGAAGAGAAAAATAGATTTATATCAAGTATAGTTTTCGCATGGAATGATAACTGCCAGGCTCTTGACGGCTTTGAAAACGCTTGACAAAGACGAAAATATTTAATAAAATTCACTTAAATCAAGAAAGGCATTGTGCAAAATTTTTCAGGAGGCCAAAACATGAACGTAAACCATCAAAGAAAAGTAGCGGAGCTTGTTGACTCTTTTTCCGCAATTCTCAAGATCGAGTGCGAAAAGCTTTACAGATCAAACATGGTCGAGGTGGAATCTTTTTCACCTGATGAGTATATCCTTGCCAAAATCCTTGTTTCAGCAGCGATTGAAAGGGCTACTACCCAAGAGACAAGAAACAGATCAAAGAAGTTAAAAATCTGGTTTTGAGATAGGTGCCAAAATGAAAAGAGGACAATGGAATTTAAATTTTGATGGTGTCGATGAATTGACGGATTCAGACCAAGAACATATCGCAAATTTAATTAAAGAAGGATATACAAGCGGCGAAATTCTCCAAGAGGAGGAACACGATTTAATTATTATTTCTCTCTTCGATGCAGAGGCAGAATGTTCTTGCGGAAATTGGCATTATTGTTTTACCGGCTCAAGAACAAAAGAAGAAATTAACGAAGAATTCCAGAAACATCTTGAATGGTATAATTGAGGTAAAACTATGAAATGCAAAGCATGTAAATACGAATTTGTTGAAAAGCATAATAGAGAAGAAGGGAAAGGGTATGAAGAAGAAAAGTTTAGGAAAATTAATGGGAATTTTACAATTAAGGGGACAGGGTGGAATGAAGCGATTACAGAAGTTTGGATTTTTGCCTGCCCTAAATTCTGGACATTGAAGGCATTTATTTAAGGTGACAAAATGTCCAGAATTTTTTTGACTGGCGATATTCACGGCGAAATATCCGTCAATCGTCTCTCTGGCAAAAACTGGCCGGAAGGCCGAAAACTATCTAAACAGGATTATTTAATTATCCTTGGCGATTTCGGCTTACTCTGGAAAATGCAACCTGACAGAAATGAGGTTTACTGGCTCAACTGGTTGCAAAGTAGAAGCTGGACTACTCTTTTTATTCCTGGAAACCACGAGAATTATTTTAGACTTAAACAATTAGAAAATGTCAAGATGTTTGGCTCAGAAGCTCAAAAAGTAAGCGATTCCGTTTTTATGCTGAAACGGGGTGAAGTTTATACAATCGAGAATAAGAAATTTTTCTGCATGGGTGGCGCAAGGAGCCACGACAAAGCATACAGAAGAGAATTTATTTCGTGGTGGCCGGAAGAAGAGCCTAGTCAAGCAGAATGCGAAAAGGGACTACAGAACCTTCAGGATCACAAAAACAAAGTAGACTACATATTAGGGCATACATCGTCAACGTCAGCAGTTAAGAGACTTGGCGAAATTTGTGGCCAGGATTTTAGCAGTAAATCAGAAAACCTTAACAAATATTTTGATGTAGTTTGCGAGATGGTAAAATTCAAGAAATTTTTCTTTGGGCACTTTCATGTGGATGAGAATATTGACGGGATTTTTCACTGTTTATATAAAGATATAATTGAAATCGGATAAGGGGAAAATATGAAAAGGACCATTTACCTTCCATCAATTTCCAGAAGTGTCACTCTAAGGGAATACAATCAAGCAATTAAACTAGCTAAGAAAAATCCTGATGTTGAGTTCAAGTATGGCCTTTCTTGTTGGTGGCCGTGTTCAGGAAGGGAGATTATGCGTCAATTCTTTGACGGACTTCAAGACCGGATCAATAGTAAAATTCCCTATATACAGAGAGGGATAAAATAATTGTTGCAATTAGGTCAAATTATTAGTAAGATGTGTTTGCGATGAAGAAAAATCTTCCAGGAGGCGGGAAATGTGGCAGACAAAAGTTTTCAAGACCAAAAAAAAGATGCTTGCTTTCCTGGAGAAAAATCAGAATATCCAGCACCAGGAAATTTTCGTGAATAACGCTTACGGGATCGAGTACCGGAAACTCAACAAAGTATATTGAAAGGTCAAAACATGAACCAAATCGAAGCAGTGACCAAAGCTAAGGAGTCAGCCGAAACTCTTGTAAACGATCTAAGAGAAGCGGTTAGGGGTGAGAATTTTCTCCTTTCTCATATGGTTTGAACTGAAACAAATCGAAAATCTAATTGAAACAAATTAAAGGGAGAAAACAAAATGACGATTGACAAGATCATGGGTATGA
>Ga0208957_1001800_pt1 | contig 10263 bp, 10 predicted proteins | sample RifOxyA1_FD_184029 | JGI IMG/M metagenome (GOLD analysis project Ga0208957, IMG submission 184029) | Groundwater microbial communities from Rifle, Colorado - Rifle Oxygen_injection A1 (SPAdes) | ecosystem: Environmental > Aquatic > Deep subsurface > Groundwater | place: Rifle, Colorado, United... | reverse complement strand
AGATGGGCGATGACCGGAAAGATTATTGCAAAATCACCTTTCCCGCCTACTGAGGCGGATTGGCACCGCGAGATTTGGGAATTTATCCAGGTTGGGGATAAAGTGGGATTTAGTGGAACAACACCAATCATGTCCCCTTGCCCACCTTATTTCAGATTTGAAACAGGAGAAAACAAAGAAGAAGGTAAATTCATTGTCTTCCATGTGGCGGATGTTCTAGGAATCATTGTTGAAAAAGAAGAAGACATGGCTTCGGTTTTGAAAAGATTTAAGGAGGTGTCTAATGGATGAATTTCCCACAACATGGGATATTGTTTCAACCAATAATAGTCTTACAACTTTACGATTGAGAGTTCCCGGAGGATTCTTAGTCGTTATTAGAGATTCGACAAACAGTTCCACAAACCTAATGTTCGTCTCAGAGCCTTCTCATAATTGGACCTTAGAGTCATAATTATATCTAACTATGCATTATTAATCATAATTATGACATCTTGCTAAAAAAGATACGCACGAGGATGGTTTATAGGCCGTTATTTTTTATCGGCAATGGTAAGGGCTAGGTAATCCAGAGATCTTAAGACATGGGAAGGCCTCGTAAGAATGCCGATCTCTTTTAGAACTGTTAAGACCTGTTAAAAAGACTTCTACTCAATCCCGGTAGGCGTTATGTATCCGTCCTTCAAAAGCTGAATATATTCAAGCATATCCAATATCTCAATGGGTTTTGGTTGTGGAAGGTTCAAATCCTGAGTTTCAATTCGTCTTTCATATTCTCTCACAATTGCGGGTGCAGTCGGTAAAGGAGCTTCAGCGCACCTAATCTTTAGAGTCTTTACGCAACCGCCTAAGAATAGAACGCCCAAACCAATCAGGAGAAATCTTTTTACGAAGATCATTGAACTTTTCCCTTGTTTTCTCACGTTTCTTCGCAACCTCGTCTGAATAATTAAGTAATTGTTTTAGCATGTCTTTTTCCGCTTTATCCTGAGCACTCTTCCTACCAGCAAGATAAAGCAGAGTGAAAGTGATGAGATTGATTATCCCAAGACCTACCTTCTTTAATAATCCAAGACCATCATCTTTAATCCATTCCATCCAGCTCGTCATTTCGCTATCCAATTAGTTCCATCCCAAACGTAAATAGTTACCACACCGCCCACGACCTTAAAAACAATACCCTTATTCCCAGGAGGAGGATTATCAGGAGTATCAGTCAAAATATCAATGGGAATCAGATTTCCGGTTGTTCCGAGAGATTGACTAAGAATATCCGTCAATTTTAATGATAGAGTTTTTAACGGAGAAAATAACGGATCGATATTGGCCTTGCCGGTGATGGTCTGAGTTGTCCTTGCCGTTATTCGAGCCTTACCTGTTTGAGTTTTGGTGGTTGTTGCTACGAGATTGGCTATACCTGTTTGTGTTTTGATGGTTGTATTAGTCAGGGAGGCTTTGCCGGTCTGAGTCTGAGTCGTTGTGACACGAATGTTTCCTTTGGCACTTTGGGTCTGTGTTACTGTTTTTTGGATTCGTCCCAAACCTGCGATCGTTTGAGTCGTATTTTTTTGAATATCTCCTTTACCGGTGGTGGTTTGAGTGACTGTCTTTCTTATATCTCCTTTGCCTGTTTGGGTTGCAGAGGTGGTCGCTTGAATCCTTGCCCGCCCGATCGTGGTTTGTGTGACCGATCCGGTGGAAATGTTTGCTTTACCGGTCGTTGTCTGAGTTGTGGTATTTTTAATCGCTCCTTTACCGGTCTGTGTTTGTGTTACGGATTTTTGAATTCTACCAAGACCTGTCGTTGTCTGACTGACTGTCTTTTGAAGACGTGCCGATCCTGTAATTGTCTGAGTCGTTGTCTTCTGAATTGCCGCTTTTCCGGTAGTGGTTCGTGTGGTGGTTTTGAGAATATCCCCTTTGCCGGTTGTTGTTTGTGTGGTCGACTTCTGGACACGAGCTACTCCAGTCGTGGTTTTAGTTGTGGTCACGTTTTGTGGTGGTTGTAGAGCCAGTGTGAGATAGGCTTTCGGAGATGCAGTTCCTAATGTTGCCGTCCATGTTCCTATAGCTCCGGCGGTTGCCAAGGTGCCCTCGACAACCTGAAAACCTCCGCCTGGAGTCCCAGCATTGGTATTAACATCATTCTGTTCAGCAACAGAACCTAAATTGGTATTAGCTTGGGAGCCGTGTTGGGCTGCATTTGAATCGGTGTCATCGGTGCTGATTAACAGCACCATGCAATTAGCAACCGAGGTTGAAACAGTCGTGGCAAAGGATAAAGAGGTGTCTGAGGTGGTTTCGTTTCCTGTTTCTTGGGTATTGATTACGGAAGAGGTGGTGTCACAGCCGGACCACGCTTGTGTGGCCGCTATTACCATATTGGTAGTAGCATTTATAGTTGGACCGGTTGTACCCGAAGCCCACCGACCCCACCATACATAGAGTTTCTTACCCCCGGATACCGAAACGGGGCTGCCTGTGATGGCAGTCCACGTAGCTATACTTCCATTGGCGTTTATAGAGGCTGTTCCAGTATCTTCAGTGGCCGCAACCAGAATGACGATATCATCGGCTACCATTCCCGCAGGTAGTGCCGGAATTACTTGGAACGGGGATGTCCCATCGGTTGCCTTGGCCCCGGCGGCTCTAAAAGCAATAGCCATTTAGTTTATCTCCATAATTCTTTGAATCTGTTTTCCGTTCTCCTCCGCTTGCCATCCAAATCTAAAACACATTGTATGACTCTGCTCTCCGAATTGAAGATTGAAATTATGTGTATGTCTCCGAAAATAAATTAATTTTATTTCGGTCAAAGGATGTTCATGAAAACAGAAAGATGTGCCGTCTATCTCAAAATGACCGTCAGTCAGATCGACAAGATAAGAATGCCCATCACCTTCTAAACAAAAGGTTTTAATTAAATCGGATTTAAGATCGAAGAAGCAGGAACGCTTTGGATCTTGACAGGATATATCTTCAGGATTCTGTTGATAGTTCGTACCGTCTAGATAAGTTGCTTTGAAAAGATACTTGAGAACCATTGGATTGATCTCTGAAATAGGCTGGGTTTAGGATATTTTATAAAATGATTGCAGATTTTACAGGTGGAAATGTACTCATTATTTCTATCTAAACAAAGAGAATGTTTAGTTTCTTTTTCACACATAGAACAATATTCAATTCTTGGTTTTAATTCTTTCATTTAATTCAAGATAATTGTTTTCGTCTTATTAGTTCTCATCATACTGCAAAGTCAAGGTAGCCGTGACTGTGTCACCAGCTGCCGCTGACCCTGTAGTTTGAAGTTGTGTAGTTAAATAATTTGTGTATGCCGGGTTGGAAGTTGTAGAAGCAGCCTTACCGGCTGTTGCCGGTCCTGTCACTCCAAACCATACAGCTTTCCCAGAACCAATCGTAATAACCGAAGTGGCATCAAGAGTTAGATTGGCATTCGCCGCCGTTGCCGGAGTCGCGTAAGCCAGGCGGTTGGCATCCGCTGTCATTGTCGGTGACGCTTTGAGGGTAAGTCCTGCTCCGAAAGCCCCGGCGGTGTGCGCCCATAACCCAGCCAAGATTTGATTATAAGTCCCACTGAAATGGCCATATTGCCATTTATCGAAACTATTATTCCCTGCCGTGATTGGATTGGCCGTATAAGCAGTGGTCGAATCGTCAATATTTTTCCAATTACTTTCGGTTCTAGCATGCGTGACGGTTTCACCCACGCCGTTTGCTTCATCCCATTCGAATGTTGCTGCCATATATTCTCCTATGGGTAAGCATAGCTTGCCCTATCATCCCAAACCTTTATAAAGATATCAACGCCATCCGCATAAGATATTCCAGTCAGATTATTATTGGAATAAATAAATTTCTGAATCTGCCAATTTGGTGAGGCGGTTATCGCTCCTGCTGCTGCCTTACCAAGATAAATTATATTCGCACCACCTTCATAATCAATTCTTATATCATTAGAAGGCTCCGAACCTCCGGTAGTATATCCACCCATATTGTCGCCCTAACATTTTTTGAGGCTTCATCCATTTCATCGATACCGCCTGACAAAATGCCTTGAACTCCGCTGCCCTTTTGGTTTCCTCAATTTTGTGGGCCGCCATCCTTTGTCTATGCCCACAAGCAACCTCATCGCACTTTTAGCCCGTTTGGCAGACTTGGCAACCTGCTTAACCCGCCATGATCCGGAAGACTTAGAATAAATTGTCCGTCCCACACGTTTCCAAGGCATAGTTATTTGGGCTGTGTCTTTCCAACGGCATCACGAAGGAACCACAATCCTGCTCCACCAAGCGCAATCCCAATTTCATCGAAATGCTTCTGAAAATTAACACCTCCGCCGTTTAATGCATCGATCACAAGATTTAAAACGGCTGCACCCACGATAAGAACTGCAATTATTTTTGTGCGACTTACTGACATATCCCCTCCTGTTATTTAATTCCGTTATGAAATATTGAAAAATGATTGCCATCACCAAATCTTCCACCCCATGCACATTTAGCTTCTGGTGTAGATAAGCTTTCCCAAAAAAGACCCAATCCTTCAAAATCGTCCGCCTTAGTAAGCCATTTCCCGTTTCGAAAGAGATTAAAATCAATCGCGAGGCGTTGAGTATGTAACGAATTCTTAATTCCCCTCCCCTGTTTAGCATAAAGAGCCGCCGTCTCAGGTGGCCGCCATGCTTCCCCAAAAGTCAAAGTATAACCCCTCTTCCATGCCTCATGGATGAGAGAAGCAATAAGACGACAAAATACCGCCTGTTTTTCCTGAAGAGTCATTCTCATCTCAATAATTTAAAAACAGCCCGTTTGATTTCTTTTACATCCGATTTTATTTCACTCACATCTTCCTTTAGGTTGGTCACATTCTCCTTTGTTGCGAATGTTTCTCTATTTTCATTTCGAACTGATTCCTTTATTGTGGAAATGTTCTGTACGATTTTCGTGTCGAGCATGGCTAGCTGAGCGTTGATATCCGACAGGCTTTTAAAGTAGCCCACGCCACCTGCGATAAACATTCCTAAGATGGTAAGCAGAAATGTGGGCCAGTTGATTTGTTTCATATTAATCATTAACAACTTTCTTATAACGCTTCGACTCTTTCATTTCTTTTTGTTTCTCCATGATTTTCTGTTGATGAAGCTTTTGTATTTCCTTTGGAATATAATGTATCACCCCGGATTTTTTAGCAGCATCGGAAGCTTCTTGAAGTTTTCTAAGTTCAAACTTTTTATTCTTCATTCTGAGATCGTTCCAATTGAATTCCATACGACTGATTCCGGTCATCCATTTTATAAAAGTTTCATTTGATTCGAAAGCTCCCGACTTTAAAAGACTTAAGGGAGTTACTTTTTCAGGGACGTCACCTTTCGCAAGAGACTCCTTGAATGCCTTCGTGAGACCTAATTGCTCCTTCAACACCCTTGACCACATCTGCTCATTCAAGAAGGAATAAACTTGAGGAGGAACAAGCACACCCTCTTCGACCTTCGCCTCTCCATGATCATAAACCACCCGACTCTTCTTCTTCACGGGCCCCCATCCAATGGATTTTGAAAGTGTATTGATCCAACCCACCGCCTTATCCGGTAAGACGGAATATTCCCTGGGAAGATACTGATAATCCTCCGGCTCGGCCTTACTTCCTTTGATTTTATTCGCTGTCTGTTGAATGATGGTTTTCGCTCCCGGCGAGAACTTGCCAGCCACATCCTCTATCCATCCAGCCCAATCACCTCTTAAGGGTGATTGGGCCAGTTCATAGGTATCCTCTATAAGGAAAAACCCAAGCTTATAGGCTTCCGCCATTCCAAGGGAAATCTCGCTCCAAAATTGAATCCTCTTTGTGTCCCATGTGCTCGCCTCACGCACATCTTCTTCATCAGGCTTTTGCCCCAGGGACATTGCGGTTGTGAGTTTATCTAAGATCGCATATTGTTTAGGATCTTTAACCAATGATTTGACCGATGAAGCAATGTTCTTTCTTGTAAATCCATAGAAAGCGAACCAATGATGAATAAAGCGATCGACTCTATTAAAATCCGTAAAATCAAAATATGTTATTTTGGCTTTCCTGGCCGCCTCTTTAATCGGCATCCCTTTTTTCCAAAACGAATAAGCCCCAAAGATCCGCCCCGTATCCTCCAAATTTTGCGCCCAATGAAGCCCGGCGGAGATCCAGTACCGAAAATCCCATTTGGAAAACCTGTTTAAAATCTGATTTCCGCGTTGAGGAATGCCGCCCCGTGTGAAAGAAGAGGTCGTCACGCCATGCTTCATCATCGTGTCCATAAATTCTTTTCGACTCATCCTTTCGCCTAAATCATTGACAAGAGTTTCAGGCCCTATTCCCAACCTCATGGCCGTCGCATCAATGAAATTTTGCGCATTGAATCCTTTTATGCCCTGTTCTCTTGCCTGAAGTTGAGGATAACCCATTAGGTTTCTGAAATAGAATGTGAGAGAAGGAAGAGTCAGAAAAGCTTTGGTGTAGTATTGCCAAGCACCGTAGAGCTTCGTCGCCTTGCTTGCGTAGAGATCCGCATTTTTTGTTCCATTATAAAGATAGTCGAGAAACTCCCCCATCTGTTTCCCTGCTTTTCCTTCTTTTAAAGAATCAGGAAGCATATTATTAATCACCCATCTGGATTTATCCATCTTCGATTTCAGGGTGTATTCGTAAAGAATATTCCAAATATCTTTTTCAGCCTCCCCATTGTGTTGTTTTGCCCATGCGCTAAACGATTCAGCATCAATGAATGCCCGCTTCTTGCTGTGTCGAGAAATGCCGGTTGAGGATTGAAGTCGTGTAAACGCCCTGCTGAAATCACTTTTATCAAAACTTATCACCCCACCCTCTTTACTCCTAAAGATCCTTGCGACATAGTTAGGCAATAAGGCGTGAAGCCGGTCTCTTCCTACCATTTCCGCTCCTTCTTCCTCCATGACATCCTTGAATGTCGGAGCGAATTTTTGCATGGGTGTGGGAAGATGCTTGAAACCATCACTGGCGATCTTGTCATAAACCTTTCTATTTCTATCCAAGTTCTTATTCCACACCTCAATAAACTTGAGTCTTCGAACATCTTTCACGAAATCCATCTTTTCAAGTTTAAACTCTTTCGATATTTGCTCCTTTGCGCGAAGATACATCCCATCAATCTCTTTCGGTTTCGGCATTCCAAACTTCGCCGCGACAGTTCTTTGATTGAAGACATCCTCGATTCCTTCTATTTCCTTTCCTATAAAGGAACTTTTCTCTCTTAAAATCGATCTCCGCATATCGTCAAGTTGAGTATTGAATTTCTTTTCGACGGCGAGTGTTTCATTCTGAAGAAGTGTTTCTATATCATGAATTCCTTTGTTCCGTTCGCGTGAAAATCTTGCTCTTTCAAACAAAGAGCCTTTCGGTAATGGTTTATTTTTTAAATCTTGAATTGCCACCTTTGAATTCTCTTTGAGATTATTCAGGATGTCCGTCTTACTTCTGAGTAAATTCCCCTGCTCTTCGGCATATTTATGACCAAATGTCTTCACGGAAGTTTGATAGACTTCCTGAGAGGCCTTTCCTTTTTGACGTTCCAAAAGGCGGATTTCCTTACCCGCTTTGTTTGAAACCGCCTTCAAGACCTTGAAGTTCGCCTCAACTTGATTCAACTTAAGATCCCTTCGGTCCTTGGCAATGGTAAACGCCCTTTTCACAATTTCATTTTTGCTGTCCGTAAATACTTCCTTAACATCCTCCGTAAACTTTAATTTAATAACATCACCAATCGCTTGATCTTCCGTCACATGCAAAGACTTTGAACGCCGGATTTTCTTAGCAGTAGCATCAATTCCTGAAACAAGAGTGTGAACCTCTTTCTCGGAATATTTGTCCTTTAAAAGAAGACTCATCATTGATTTAGCAGTATCTCTAAAGTCTTTTGGCAGACGAGTCAGTGTTTGCTCTTCTACCTCCGTAAGAACCTTAAAGGTCTCTTCCTGCATTTTTATTTTGTCAGTCATCCCAAACAAATAGGCATTAAAACCATTCTTGGGCTCCCAGTGAAACTTCTCTGCTATTTTTCTGGTCTGTCTTCGAAAGGCACCCAATCGTTCGACTGGAACCCCTTCGGCTTTCAGACCACTTATAAGAGCCTCCGCTTCCGCCGCAGGGCGATGAACCTCTTCCATGATTGACGTAACTGTCGAAATCGCGTCTTCTTCCGGCATGACTGTTTTGGCCGCTTTTGTAGCTCCGTATTTTGGATCGACAAGATGAGCCCATTTATTCCCAAGCCAGTCAGCGGCTTTTGATGTCACTTTATCTATAAAGTGGGCTGTTGGGGGAGATATCTTGGCAATGCCCGCATATGCCCCTCTGGTGGTCGCCTGAAAAACCGATTTTCCTAACGCTGGGATTAGTTTAAATGGAACATAAGTGAGATAATCTGTGGCAATCTCGATTCCGAGATAGGTCCCCATCGGAGTCAGATCCATAGCCTTCGCAATAGACCTGATCGTGGGAGTCGTGTAGGGGGAATATTTGCCAAAACCAGCCACATTAATAGAGCCGATCTTTTCATCGATCTTATCGGCAACGGCCCTCATTGAATCACCGATGTTTTTGTAATTTTGATCGAAATTATTTACACTCTCTTCTCCGAAAGCCGCCGCGACAATATCCCTTCCACTTGCCCTATCATCTTCCGGTAAGGAAAAACCTTTCTTAAACAGGTCAATCTTATGGGACTGATCGGCAATCGCTCCACGAATTCCTCCAAACTTCTCTTGATATTCTTTCGCTTTTTGGGGATCTTTTAAAGTGGCTCTTAATTGAGCAAGACTGTCTCTCAAGACAAATCGATTTCCTCTTCCGAGTCTATCGAAGAGATAGTCCAGAAAATTATTCACATTTTGTCCAGGATGTACGCCCGCTTCCTCTTGCCATTTTCTCTGCTTCACAAGCCTCGGCAATGGAACTTCTTCACCTTCCAGAATAGCTTCATATTTCGCGGCATCCATCGATGCTTTCAAGGATTCGGACTTAAGTTCGGCTCTCGATTTTAATTTTATTTTTTCTTTTTGCGGGCCTCCCCTGGAGAGAGAGACCAATTGGTCGAGGGTTAGATTGTCGGTATTTTTACTTGATGGCGATTCGAAGGCTGATTTTGGAAATGAAACAGAGGGTGTCGGCTCGGAAGATGAACCTTCTCCGAAAACCTTTGTTTTATATTTATCCAGGAATTCCTGACTCGGCATTTATTTCTCATTTTGTTTTAGTTTTTTTTCTTGTTTTAGTTTTTCTTCCGCTCTTTTCTTTTTATGGCCGTTTCTTTCAATAATTCTTCCAGTCTCTCTCCCGCTCTTCTTTTTTTGAAAAAAAGTTGAGGAATATCCCCAACTCGCTTCTTAATGGAAGGGGTGACATCGATAGGAAAAATAGGGCCTAAAACTTTCCCGGTCACTTTTTCCATAACGTCGCCAGTTTTTCTTAACATATAAGTTTCCGCAATAGCTTTACGTTCAAAATCAGACACTCCTTTATCCTGAAGCATATCTTTCAAGGTTGCGGAATCGGAATTTCCTATGATGTTATAGAATTGCTCCATTTCCGACTCTCTTTCTTTAATCCCCTGAACAGTAGGTTTTATGGTTTTATACCATCCGACAAAGGCATCCCCATGCAATGAATCGCCTGTTTTTTCCAACGCATCCAAAACAAAACCTTTTTCGAGATCTTCCAAAACGTCTTGCGGATATCCTTCTTCTTCCATGATTTTCTTAAATTCATCCACATGAGGGGCTAAATCACTTTTCATAGTTTCAAATTGCTCGTTTCCCACATTTGTTCTTATTTGTTTAAGAGATTCACCGTACGATTGTTTCTTTCCAGTCATTCGTTCCAACATATCAAGCTGAGCCATAAGTAATTCTTGACGATCACGAAGTTCTTCTAATTTTACAGCCTTTTTTCCTTCGGATAGATTCTCCTCGGCTTCGACATCTTTTATCATGAAAGGGATTGCCGGTATTTCTTGGACAAGTCTTGCTTTCAATTTATCCATTGACTTGGCATTCATCCATTTTAAGCCAGTCGTTGAACTTAATTCTCCCCCACCACCGCCATCACCACCTCCTCCTCCACCTCCTCCACCTCCCATTCCTCTCACAGCCCTGGTATTGATAAGCGGCGAAAAACTCGCTCCTGCTCGTATCATTGCTTGAGCTAATGCAGGATCGGCAACAAACTTTGAATTAT
>Ga0208957_1001799_pt1 | contig 10273 bp, 27 predicted proteins | sample RifOxyA1_FD_184029 | JGI IMG/M metagenome (GOLD analysis project Ga0208957, IMG submission 184029) | Groundwater microbial communities from Rifle, Colorado - Rifle Oxygen_injection A1 (SPAdes) | ecosystem: Environmental > Aquatic > Deep subsurface > Groundwater | place: Rifle, Colorado, United... | reverse complement strand
GGTTCCAGCCGTTATTCGACTTCCCTATATGCTTTGTTAGAGGTCGCCTGAAGTTCAAAAATGTACATCTACCGTCATATAATCCCAGCGGAGATTTCAAAATGTCACCAGCACCATTCCCGTCCGCTATTATCTATATTGGTAGAAATACAGATATGGCTAGTGCATTTAGGAAAGAGTTTAGCCAATACGGAAGGATCGTTGGGTGATTCCCGCTAACGCTCGCGCCACACCAAAAGACCCCTTCATGGCGAATCTCCATGGCGTAGGGTTTGTTCATGAGGTATGGAGAGCGCCGGAGATAGAGCAACATTACCTAGATGCTGGCAGCTCGTCCAGGCCCGCGAAGGGAGAGGTCTGGTATCGCGTCGTGTTCTACCCAGAATATCAAGAAGACCCCGACGAGTACGAAGTGGATGGACGACTGTTATCATCAGGCGGAGACAACGCCATCACTTTTACAGAAGATGAACTAGAAATCTTAATTTGAAAGTGTACATAACTATATGAATTTTAGAGACTACGCGCACGAGCTGACACAAATGGGCTGGAATTCGGAAGAGAAAGAATCGCTCCATACAATCATGGAAATATCAGAGAGAGTCCAGTCATCACGATCCGACCCACAGCATCACGATAACCATTGCGGAATAGGAGGGGCGATACCAGATAAGTATTCGTCTCGCTACTCCGATGTCATAGAGGGCGGAATCTCTACGGGGAACAGCCATTGAATAACCTGTACGATGTTCTGGGCGTTCCAATGAGTTCAGGCGATATAGCCATTAAGAGGGCGTATCGCCGCTTGTCTTTCAAGCACCATCCCGATACGGGAGATGGCGATGTGGATGCCCTCCGAAAGATACAGGGAGCCTATGAACTCCTCAGTAAACCAGATAAAAAGAAGAAATACGACGCGGTTGTTGCGCTACTTAAAGATCAGAGTACAAAGAATCAGAAACCATCATTCAATCCGAGTGGATATACGGCTTCTGGGTCGATGGTATACAGCGGCACTTGGACTGGTGGGTCTATACAGCCGCAATATCATCAACAAAACGGCCCTTCTGTATTCTATCCATTTTCCGCTCAGAAATATACTCGGAACGCCACGCTTCGAATTGGAGATGTGATATCCAAGGGACTTTCTGGTTTAATGCCCGGAGATACGGTTTACGTATCCACGGGTGCGCCGTTCGATATTTTTCCGAAGCCGACCAACGGCGCTGTAGCGGCAACCATTTCTAGGGTTAGCTACGGAGCGGCGTATGGCGGCACGGTGTATGCAGATTTCGAGATAACATTTTAAGGAGAAAGATGGGTAAAGAACTTGTAGCAAAGGGGTCTATCACAGACCTTTCCAAAAGTGCCGATACGGCTCTAACCCTGCTTGATGCTAAGTTGGTGTTGATTTGCGACCGATCGTCATCCATGTGTGCCGCAGACGCCATGAACGGAAAAACCAGGGCAGAGATTGAGGATCAGATCGTTTCTGACCTCCAAGAGAAGTATCCGGGACAAATCGTCCTAGAGGCTTTCGCGAATTCGGCTATCTTGTGCCTGAATGGGGTTCTCCCCTATCCAGACGGCAGGGCTACCAATATGGCTCCAGCATTCCAGTTGGCGTCTACCTTGGTAGGAGTTGGTATGAGGGCCATCCTATTAACCGATGGAGAGAGCACCGATACCGAAGCAGAAATGCTCTCGGCGGCACAGCCCCTTAAGGGGAAGTTAGACATCGTGTTCATTGGGCCTGACTTGGCCGCTGGCCGAAAGTCCATGGAGAAGCTGGCTAAGGCGGTAAATGGCGACTTCAACCACAACGACCTCAAGAGTGACCCCAGGTTTCTGGGGCAGACGATTGAAAGGCTCATGTTAAAGGCAGGTAAATAATGATACGACACGAAAAATCTATGTGGAGATTGTTCGCAAAGAAAAACGCCAAGTTGGCAATTCGGATACTTGGGGCCAGTCTAATGGTCGCCTCTGTTTTAGCCGCCTTAGCGATACGGTTCTCCTTCCCAGAAATGACTGAGACTCAACTCCTTATCCACTTCTTTTGTTATTGGATCATAATCGCGATCGCCACTCTGTCTGGATTAGCAATGTCGGGCGCAAAATGAAGGTCAGAAATTTGATTGACATCTTGCAGAAATGCGATCCAGACGATCTCGTTGTTTTATCAAAAGACGAAGAGGGAAACGGGTTCTCTCCACTGTCGAGCATCGATGAAATGGTCTACATTCCCAACTGGCGAGAGGTGAGATACAGAAAACTAACCAACAGCATGATATTGCAGGGGTACTCCGAAGAAGACGTGTTTGATTCATCTTGCGGCGATCCCGGACAGAATGCTGTTGTTTTGTGGCCGTAAAACGCCCCTTGACACCTATCCTGATTCGTGATAGACTAATGGAGTCAGGGATCAGGGATCGTTTTGATTTAGCCTAGTTACCGCTATATTTCTCAGACGATCCGATCCCTGACAAGACGAATCCCGGAGAGATATGGCGGTTTTCTTTTTCACAGGAGAATCATGAACACAAGATTACGCAACGCGCTCATTCGCTTTGGTCTAAAATCGAGAACCGTAAAAGAACTGATGCCTAGCATTGTGGACAACTTGGACGAATACACATCCATGTCTTTGGACGACTTTTACAACAAGACAATCTCCATGATAGACGAGGGTATTCAGTGCGGACTCACAGAGCATGAGGCGCACATCGTCAGAGAAGAGATCAAGGGTATGGCGTACCGCCTGACAATTCCCTATACGGAAATGGAAGAATCCCGCAATTGGGATGAGATGCAGATGAATTCGTTACTCAAAAAGGTTGACTTCGGGGGCTAATATGACAATTCAAGACTTAAGGCAAATCGAATCCGTTATAGCAGATATGCGCCGTAAGTACGGAAAACTGCCGGAGCTTGCCGAGATCATCCGCCTATCCAAATCGGGCATCATATCTCTGGACGAAGCGCTCGACAGGGTGTCGGAATACGAGGCGCATTACGGTCACAAAATCGCCCGCGAGTACGACGAGCGCAAGTACCGAGAATAGCATTATCCACATGGCTAAACCATCCGTTATCAAGTACACTAGCCCCAGGGGGGAGACCCTTTATGGGGTTCTCCTGAGTTGGCCCCGGCCCGGAGTGAGCTTGGCTGAGGTCTTTTGGGATAGCACAACTCACCCACTAGTCAAAGAACTTCGAGTCGTCTATCAATGCTCGGTTCCGCATGAGAGAGATCCGGAAATTGGATGGGTTCGTATTTCCAACGGAGTGACGGACGGCGGTGAACCATACACCTACGAGATACTAGGCGGAGACGCGAAAGTTCAGTGGAAATGCCCTGAAATCGTCAATATACTCAAGAGCGAAGACCACAAGGGGTATATCGCCAAGTTAGATCGAGGTCATTGGCTGAAGAAGAATATGGGCAAGTTCGTGGAGAAGGACTTCCACAAACACGCCGCTGTGGCGAAGGAAGTCGTTCAAGAGGATTCCGAATGAACACCTATTTAGTGTCGCTGGCTCACGAATATTTAGACACAATCAGGATGATATCATCTGGAATGTATAGCGGAGATGAAATTTACGACCTTGAGTCTCAACGCGCTATGCTTCACGACCAAATCATAGATGTTCTAGGAATCAAAATCAGAAGATCAGAGATGCCGGAATATCTAAGGAATAATGTAATATGAGGACAAACTTATCAATCCTAAATCCGTATATCCGTGGACTTCTAGCGCGGGAAATCCTGGGCCACAGGAAGGTGTATTGGATTACTTGTAAATCTGGCCGCGAGTTCACTAATGATATTGGGTGGTCTTATTTCATGAAGGTTCAATCTGCCACAGCGTTTGCTTCTAGGGTAGATCGGCACTTGAGGCTTCATCAACAATCCGTAATTCTTGGAGACCCGTCCCCCCTGTCCAATTATCCGGCGTCGTTTGCGGGACACTAGAGAGATGAAAAATTAGTGGTTGACACCAAGCGATATCCGTGATAGACTAAATAAGTCACGAGTCGTTAGAAACGTTTGTTTTCCATACTTGGCGATAAGCCTCATAGAGCGTTTCGGTGACTCGTGACAAAGCATCGAATTTCTATGAGGCTTTCGTATTTCATGGCAACATCCAAACTACAGAGATACACACAAAATAGACTGAGGGCGTTTCTTGGCGAATACGAGATATTCGAGAACTATCGTCCATTGTGGATGAAATCATCAAGCGGATCAAATCTCGAACTGGATTTCTATATACCTAAATTAGATGTTGCCATTGAGGTGCAGGGGAAACAGCATTACGAATACACCCCGCTATTTCACGGAGACATTGACGGATTCTATAATCAGCTCAAGAGAGACAGAGAAAAGGCGAATATTGTATCGTCTGTCGGCGTAACAATGTTTGAAGTTTCCACAAAAATAGAGGTTGTTTCATCTATAGAGTCCATACTTGCGCTATCTCGCGGAGATATGAGCGACTACCAGATAGCAAAATCCCATCTCATAAGACACCACGCGCTGAGTCGGCATTACAAATCATTTCTATCAACTTACAATTCCAAAAAAGAAACGATCATATCCGTTGCGAAAACGGTTGAAATTCTTGGCAAGCGGGCCTCTTCTTACGAACATACTCAAGCTAAAGCCGTACTTGAAAGATTGGTACACGAGATGAAGCCATACGATAAAACATTGGGCTATTTCTCGGAGATATTACAATGCGATCAAGAGAAGTTCTCCCGCATTCCCGGAGACTTTTTGACTAGGTTTTACATAGAGACTGGGATTAAGTGAATTATATCTACACGGTCTACCCTAATATCTGCGCTGAATCTCTTCGCACCAAGCACTACTGGGCTTATGCCCTGACGGTCGCTTGCAAGGCGTTAGATCCAGATCATCGCGGGTATATCTACGAGGAAGACCTGGAAGTCATCAAAGAGCATTACGGCTGGAGCACGAGTAAGCTCTCTCGCGTGTTCCAAGACGCCGAAAGAATGCTCTGGATTAAGCCCAGTCGGGGCAGGTTGTTCCTCGCTGGCCCATCCGCCATTGCTCAATCTCTAGGCATCTCCTATGTGGGCCGCTCCAGCATATTGCTATCAGAAGAAGCCCTAAATTCTGACGCCGCGCTTAAACAGGCGTTCCTCAAGGCGTTTCTATCTAACTGGGACAGCAAGCCCATTTCTCAATCCTTGATACAGAAGTTCACCGGGATACCCACTCGGACTCAGCGGCATTACCTGAATCGCTCGAAAGACGTTCAGAGAACCGCCATATTCATCGAAACAAACATTCGCCCTCAAGATATTCAACACGCCAGAGCCAATGGGTTTCCGGGCGCGTTCGTTAAAAACAATAAGGTCTACGTTCAGGGGCCAAATATTTACCACGTCATGGACAACGGCATTTTATACCGAAAAGGAACACGTACCGCTTCAGTAACCAACGCCCGCTTACGCGCACTTGTCATATGTGCCACGGGGAAAACGCCTAAGTGCAGGATGGCGAAAAAGTGGTATGATTCCGATAAGGAATATTATGACGACCAGAAGAAAGTCTCTCGCGGTAAATTAGAAAGACGCCCGTCTAGTTATATCCATAAGTGGAGTCGCCGCTGCCGTGGTAGGGAGATGTTTAGGATATACTCAGAACAGATCGATCCGATTGTTGCATGAGCTGCCGACAGCATATGTGCCTTTTAGCAGTCCTAGGTCTGATTGCCTGTCTGGTCAAGACCCGATGGAGGATGATACAGATATAGCTATAATACTAGGGATATATGAAGCAAAAATGTTACCAATGTCCTATAGAGAATGGTGAGAAATGTGGTAAACTGATGTACGGGACACCAAAACGAGGCGAAACATGAAGAATTCACTCTATTCAGTGGGTGTTATCGGGAAATCTGGCGCTTGGTATTCATGCGATCAAGCCCAGCATATCGAAGTGATGCAAGAAAACATTTCGGACGCTCCGTTTGTGAAGGTGAATGCGAACGGCATGGTTTATTTTGACGCTTTCTACTCGTGGTCCAGAGAAATACCGACGCGAGAACAATTTGAAACGCTGATGGATTGGTGTACTGTCCAGGGAGTTTCCTTCGAGGAAGCAACCGATTGCTGGAGCGATCCGTGGGAGTCCTTTAGGGGGTAATATGAAAACAGGAAAAGTTGTCTTAGAAATCATCACCATCTACTGCCCTGAATGTGATAACGCTTTGGTGAATCCTGAAAGTGGCATTACTGACATACAGGAAGGCGAGTACGATGGGTTGAGTTCGGTATTGAAGTGCCAGGATTGCGGGACGTACTTCAAGAAACCGAAGGTTACGTTTGAAAGGGGATAGATGAAAGATACAGAAAAGTGCCCGCAGTGCGGATACGAACACGCAGAGCATTATACGTCATACATGGAAAATACTCTCATGGAAGAGTCGTGGGACTGCCATGCGTGTGATTACCATTATGAATATTGCACCGGAGCACACCGAGAAACCATCTGCTTTCAATGGGGATTCAGAGACAGTCCGCGCAATCGTTCGATTGTGAGCGCGCTAAAGGTGGCTAAGAGATCGTTGCGAGATGCAGAGGATTTAAGCGACGAAGAGGACGATAGATGACTGAATATCCAGAAGACTCCAGCGGCCAAAAGATTTCGATTGACAATACAGTAGCGTTCAATAAGTCGGGGGCTGTAGTTAAGGGAGTCGTTGTTTCAATCAAGCCCAGGACGGACTCTATTGCCATCAATAATAGGAAATGGCCTAATGGAAATAGTGTTCAGTGGGTGATTGGTATTGAGACGCTAGATGGTCGAGTTTCTACCGTGAAGAACACAGATGGAATTCTGGTGCTATACTAATGGCCTCGAAAGAATTACAGCCGCTTACACCGGATCAGTATCGGGAACTCCAGCGACAGATGGATATCACGCCCGACCCTAACGAGGTGTATACGGGGTGGGGCGCGCATCCTGAGTTGGCAGAACTACTGCGCCAATTTGGGTATCTAGCAACCTCCCGATATGAAGCATACGATATCGGGGTCAAACTATTAGAGATGGGAGATACAAGCATGGCATGGGTCGAATTAAAACCGCTTGAGAGAAGCGAATGGACTCTACTGGACAACATGATGCAAGATGGCATTGATCCAGATGAGACGTTTTCAGCGACAGGGTTCCACTACGAATTGGAAGCGCTTCTACAGAGTTTTGGATACAAACCGTCAGGCCGGAGAGGCATTTGGAATATGGCTAAAGAGTTGTGGGGGATGGTTCCTGTGGATGATCGAAATGCGTGGTAGGACTCATCCAGAAATGAAAAACCGCTATCTCAGGGCATTACTGGCAGACGAATTGAGCGGGATTAGGAAGTTTTGCCATAAGCATAGAAAAGACGCGGACACCTACCACTGGATGAGATTTGTGGCGTATTGCTGTCACGAGAGAACCGACCAGCACATTCGCCATTTTGGCATCGGCATTCTAACTGGGGAGTCCGAGGGCGCATTTCCCAATAGAAATATGTAAACTCTCTTATTTGGGATAGAAGTACCATTGTGAGTTGGGTTTCTTGGTGGTATACTCCACTTGTTGACTGGGAGGTCATTGATGGGAGAATATCGTAGCGATTACTACTGCCGAACTTGCCAGGGGTTTGTCGAAGATTCAGAATCAGTACCAGAACACTTTCTGCACGATGTTACATTATCTATGTGGTTGAAGTTTTGCGGAGAATGCAACAAAGTTATCGAGGACAAATGGTCATACTGCGCTTGGTGCGGTCGTAAATTGGGAGACTGGTAGTGGAATGCTCGTATTGCAGGGAAGAATTGAAATACCACGACTTCTACGGAGCTAACCTGCACCTGGATAGTTTCGGCGGCGTTCAACACGGATTCAATAAGTCCGGCGATATTTACAAGTGCGACAACGAAGAGTGCGATTGCTTTGGCGGAACGTTTTACACTCGAAATGGAGAACTGAAAGAAGGATACCCATGTTGACAGACCTTGAAAAGTTCATAAGCATTTTGGATAACCAGAAGGACGAAAGCACAACGAGATATTGTCGATGCAATAACTACACTGTTGATAACCGAGTCGTGACACGAGTTCGTATCCCGGATGATTCCGTCGAATTCATATTCGACGCTCAGGGAAGGTTCCTGGGAATTTGTAACGAGGCGTAGAAAATCTTAATTTGGGATTGTGCATAATATGAAAAACAGAATCGGGTTTATTATTCTCTACGTGTGCTTCATGATTTTGGTTTTGTTCACTATGTTATTCGCTATGTTTTCTCCGTACATCGATGCCTTCTTGACCTCTTTGATGGGAGCGCCAAAGTGACGAACGATAATTCTCTACAAACAAAAAGATATCACATATTCAAGCTGTCGAGAATATACGAAGGACGCCCGTATTGCGGGCCAACGAGCGATGGAGTTCCGGCAGAATACAATTCGTTGACAGAGGCTAAATGTGCGGCGGACAACTTCCTAATTAGAAACGCGGTAGGATGGCAGGTTTTTGATTCTAAAAGTGGAGAAATGCTATACGATACTGGAATTGGAAAACCCCATGACGGGAGCGATATCTGATGTCAGCATACACTTATCATGTTCCGATTGTTGTAAAAGCCTACGGAGACGAGGAGGAGAACTCGCTACCTACGAAGAAATCCATTTGCGATTTCGCGTTACAGCATTTGGCGGCATCTCTATGGCGAGACTTTTTCTCTGATGAGGCTGATAACGTGGTTGTGGAAGGAAGGAAAGATAGATTGAAGGTTCAGATTTTTGACGCAGAGCCATATTCCGTGCTGAATGACGAAATCTATAAAGGCGACTTGCAAAAGTGGTGCGACTTCGGGCACTTCGACGGCGGCAAGAACATTCCGGGGCGATATTACGGGTACAGCCATGACAAGATCGTTGTATACTTGTCTGATGAGAAATTGCCCATTACATCCCATACAAAACGGGACGCCCAGTGAACATTGACTCTGATGTTGCGTACAGGAGAAACCGAGCTACACGCCAACGAGTCCAGATGTGGGTCAGCGAGTTCGGCAAGTACCAGATGTTCGTGGATGGGTGCGCCCTGCTTCTTCACTATTACAACGACCGGGACATGCTTAGGTCTGATTACTGGACTCTGGTGGAGTTGCATCAGCGTTGGTCGGCAGTGGTCAACGCCACGTTCTTCTGGGGAAACCGACACCAGATAGAGAACTTCGTTCCATTCGCGGACGGAATTGTCGCGGATCTCGTGACGGAAATGTTGAGGCGCAAGAAGAAGATGCCTATGGCTCAGGTAGATCGTCCTAAGAATTGGAGGCTCGACGCAAAGCAGGTTAAGGCGTCGATAGACCCTATCAGGGTGTTCGAGTATTATCTCCCTGACATGAAAAAGAACGGCGGTAAGACCTATAAGGCAACATGCTTGTGGCACAAAGACACGAGGCCGAGTCTAGTCGTTTATCCAGAGGGAACGTGTCATTGTTATGCATGTGGGTCACATCAGGACGTTTTCGGCATTATCATGAATCAAGAGCAATGCGACTTCGCTACGTCGGTTGCAAGAGCGATGGAAATTGGAGGGTAAAATGTGGAAAAACAAGAAGCCGGACAGGGACGGAGTGTGGATTTGGCGCTTTCCAAAACATCACGACATAATGGGCGTCATTCTTGTACAAGGAAAAACAGTCATTGAAATGGGAGATTATCCCGCCAAAAAATACGATATAGATATATGGTGGGATATTTCTTATGTGGATACTTTTTATGTGAACGGAGCGCAAGATGAAATTCACGGTTAAGCAAGCAGAGTTTAAGAGGGGACTTAGTATCGTATCTGGCGCAGTTGCCAACAGAACCACGCTGCCTATTCTGTACAATATTCTCATCGTGTCACAACCGAGGAGATTGAAGCTACAGGCGACCAATTTGGAAATTGGGATAACGACTTACATTCCGGCAGATGTGTCGGAAGAGGGTTCCCTAGCGATCCCCGCAAGCACGTTGATCCAACTGGTGAGCGCGATGTCATCTGGAAACGTGGAAATCTCTACTAGGGGAATGTCGGCAAGCCTCAAGTGCGGTCTGGTTAAGGGGAACATTAACGGCATCTCCGCCGCCGACTTCCCGGAAGTTCCAGAGGGCGGATATTCGGACTTCTCGGTAGACAGCGAAGTCATGAAGAAGTACATCGATTATCTGTCATTCTGCGCAGAGAACGATAATGC
>Ga0208957_1001795_pt1 | contig 10286 bp, 25 predicted proteins | sample RifOxyA1_FD_184029 | JGI IMG/M metagenome (GOLD analysis project Ga0208957, IMG submission 184029) | Groundwater microbial communities from Rifle, Colorado - Rifle Oxygen_injection A1 (SPAdes) | ecosystem: Environmental > Aquatic > Deep subsurface > Groundwater | place: Rifle, Colorado, United... | reverse complement strand
GGGCCTCTCAAGGCACGGCTGGGGAGCTAAAGGGTGTCATTGCTATCGCAGAAACCAGATTCCACTATCTCGATCGCACAGGAATCGAGAGGTGGTTCGAGGGGACGGCGGTAGGAGTTTCCCAGGGCGCAGCCGGGGAATTGAAAGGGGTCATCGCCATCGTGGAGACGAGGTTCCACTATCTCGATCGCACAGGAATCGAGAGGTGGGTTGAAGGAACGGCGGTATGAGCGTAACATGGACTACGGGTTTAACTGGGGTAGATATAGCTGCTCACAAGACACGCCACCAGGATGGCGGGGCAGATGAAGTGAACGTTGTGGGGCTATCTGGGTTACTGGCGGATGACCAGCACGTTCTGGATGCGGAGGTTCTGGCGGCGAGCAGCCCCGACTCAATAAAGTGGGCGCTCATCTTGGGAGAATAGGATGATAGCTTTAGACCTTTCCGATAAGATTCGGGGCGATGCCTCAGCCGCTACAGTGGTTGATTTCACTCTGCACGGCATAGTTGGAACCACAGTAACCCAACTGGCTGATGGTCAACTTGCCCTTGCTATCGGCGATCTCTACACGGCTGGCGTGGCGGGCATTGCCGTAACTGGGGTTGTGCTGGTCAATACCGATACAGTAGCCAGGACTGTGAATCTCTACCTTACTCCCAGTGCTGGGACTGCCCGCCGTCTTATCCCCAAGGATATGTCTCTGGGTGCTGGGTATTCCCTTCACTATGACGGGCAGAAAATCATGGTCTTAGATACAAGTGGACAGCTACTTTCTACCTGGGCAGTAGATGATACACCTGTGGATGGTGAGACTTCCCAACCCATATCTTCCAACTGGGCCTATGACCATGTGGCGGCTGCCGACCCTCACACTGGATACAGGCTGGAGAGTGCTGACCATACCCACCAAACTACAGGACTCCAAGCTGGGAAACTTGACCACGGACTGGCGTTGGATGGCCTGACTGATGATGACCATACCCAGTATATCCTCAAGACTCTACTGGATGCTGAGTCTATCCTGTATGCCATTACCGATAACACTCCTGCTGCTTTGACTGTGGCGGCCTCCAGGATAGTAGGCAGAGGTGCTGCTGGGGATATAGCAGCCCTGACTGGTGCTCAGGTTATGGCTATCCTCAGTGGACAGGCTGCTGCTACCTTTGATATAAACTCCCATGAGTTTTCCAATACCAGCGAACTCTTGAGGTCATTCTTCAAAGAATCCGTTCCCTTTGGGCCATTCAGTTATGTGTCTGGGTGGACATCAACCCTGGTTGGTTCTGGGGCATTTAACGGTTATCCTACCTATGGTAGAGTCAGAACAGGAACAACTGCTAGTAGCTCCTCTCACCTGAGTGCGCTTTTACTGGGAGCATCTGCTGCTGGAGTTACAGCAGATGCTATTACCTTTACCAAAAAGTTAGCTATTATGTTCATGGTGAGTAGAAACACCTCCGACACTGAGGCAGTAACCTATGTTCAGATAAAGGCAGCCACGACTATTGCTGACTTGGTAGCTGCTGGTATTGGAATCAAGATAAACAACTTTACACTTTTAGGTGAAAGTTATGGGAGTGCGAGGGGTGAAGTCAACTTATCTACTACTATGGCATCCTTCGAAGCCTATCCTATCCTGATTCTCTTTGACCCTGCCAGTAAGGTAGAGTGGTATGTTAGGGGTGCATTAGCTGGAACCCAGAGCACGGCTGCTAACCTTCCTTCTGGCAATCCTAATGCTCAAGTCAATATCTCTATAAAGAATGGAGCTACTGGTGGAGTCCAGGCAGAACTTTACATCTCGCCCATACTTATTCTCAAGGAGGCATGATGGCTGTATACCTGATTGAACAGGAAGTCTTGAATCCAGTTTCTTTAGAGAAGGAACTAGGATTACCCAGGGGAGCTATTGCCAGAGTAACCATCCACGCTGAGGGAGCAGTAGAGATAGAGACACCTGAGGTCTTTTCGGGCAACGTAGAAAAGATACTTAAAGCCACTCTCCTTAAGTTTGGTCTACCTAAGGGTAAAAAGGAGTAAGCTATGGCGAGGAAAGGAAAGATACAAGGCAAGGCGTCTAAGGCCAAGCCTAAGGATGGTCGCATGATGCCCGATGCCGAGATGAAGAAGCGCATGGATAAGATGCCCAAAAAGATGCAGGGCAAGAAGAAGAAAAAGAAGTAGGAGAAGGGAAATGCCAGTCAAAATCAGAAAAGGTAGCGGAGCAAAGCCCTACAAGATAGTGGAGACTGCTACAGGCAAGGTCAAGGGCAGTTCGACTACTAAGGCGAAGGCCCAAGCCAGCGCCAATGCCAGGAATGCGGCTCGGCATGGGTGGAAGCCCACAGGTAAGCCCGCCAGGGGCAAGGCCAAGAAGAAGTAAATGCCCGACTCTGACACTAGCGACTTGAAGTTCGTCCTGGAACGTCTGGAGAAGCTAGACGCCAAGCTGACGGCAAAGATCGATTCTCTCCACACGCCATTGAACTGTCCTCTTGCCCCGAAGCTGGGCAAGTTAGAGCGTGTCATCATTTTCTGGAAAGGGGGGTTGGCGATGCTGGTTTTAATCGGTGGATTGTCAGCAGGCACTATCGCCGCTTTCATTATATCCTGGATTCGTGGCCGGTGAGAATCGAAGGCTGGCTCGTGGCCCTTCTCAAACTTGTGCTCACTTTAGCGATTAGCTATGCCCCCTTTGAATTGAGTTATCTCATTGTCAAATATGCTGAGACTTATGGAAATGCTCCTTTCTCCCCTGGGAGGCCAGTATTCGAGTTAGCTGTAATAGCCTTTGGCTGGGCAGCAACCCTTTGGCTAATCTGGGGACGGAAAAATCATAGGAGGGGAACATGGAACCCAACGAGACAATCCTGGCAATAGCGGCAGCCCTGGCCCCAGTTCTCACCCTAATCTTCGCCATCCTGCGAAGGCTGGGTAAGGAACCTAAGGCCTCGGACAAGCAACTGGTGGCCCTGATAATTACAGCAGTGGCGGGGGCCTTAGTCGAGGGCCTAACCGGAGAGGCCACTATCGAAAGCGCCTTGGCAGGAAGCCTCCAGGCCATCGGCGCAGTCCTGGCTACCTATTGGGGTGGCATGAAGGGGGCCAGGATCGAGAAATTCATTGAGCGGATAGTCTTTGCCATCATCGGCCCGCCACCGATGCCCCCAAGCCCCTGACATCCCATCGAGACCTGAAGAACTGTGGGGCGAGGAGGCCTCAGATGACCCCTACTACGGGCAGGGGTTTAATCACCGATATTCGCCCCTTAAATGCCTCCCCAGAACCGAATTGAAGCAATGACACACTCTCATTACTGGCTAATAGACCAAGTTTCTTTGGCAGGGGAACGCAAAGTCCAGGGTGAGTGCCAGAGCTGCCATGAAAGACGGCTCTTTGCCGCTTTCTTTGAGGATGCCATAGACCCGAAGAAACTCAGAGCGAGTAGGGGACATAGCCCGTCAGCCCGCAGCGAAGGCCCGCAAGCACCTGAACTCGGCTGGAAGAAAGGATGGCTGTTATGAGAGGCTCTTGACAAATCGGCAGAAGGGTGCTATGTTAAAAGCGCCCTAGCTGGCGACCTGGGAGTAGCTAACTCAGGTGGGGCACAGAATTATGGAGTTGGTGGGGGTGTTCTCCTGACTGGAGAGGCCCCCACTGCTCTTTTCATGGTTTAGCCCTTCTGTTATTCCAAGAGGCGTAGGGTGGTTTCCAGTTCAGGGCTCGAACCTCGGTATGCAGGGGATGTTTGCTACAGGCGAATCTCCCCAGCGGATATGTCCTGTTAGTCCTGACAGGCCCCAGGAAGCGCATAAAACAACCGCAGAGATGACAATTCCTCATGGCCTCTCCCTCCTTGGCTCATCTAATAGGAATCGAACTATCTCGTCTCTCTGATAGTCAGCTTAACTTCGCTTGCGGGGCCTCGCTTCACTTCAATACTCCCTATCTCAAGATGGGCAGGATCGTCGTCGTAAATCACCTCAGCCGCCTTCAGGCTATCTATGGCGCATTTCAGAGCGGCCAAGAGATTGTCTGAATCGGGCAATGCCCCAGAGCCATGTTTGGTCACCTGGATGTGAAGTATAGCCCGCCCGGGGGCTACCCACCCAGCCAGGTTTCGAGCATCTATGGCTAGGATAAAAGCTATGCCCCTATAATTCTGTTTAGCCCTCATCTTTACCGCCCAATAGGACCTATCATTGGGCCAAAGTTCTGTCGGGGGCCAGGGCAGAGTAATTTGTAGCTCGGCGGCAGAGTCCTCCTCGGACTCAGGAAGAGACATCCTCTAAAGGCTCCCATCTCCCGCCACATAGACCATCCAGAACTTTTTGAACATTTAGACCTCCTCCCTAATTTGACCTTGCGAAAATTGTCTTGCCATCCCACGGACAGTCGGGACACAACTCAGCGTGTAGTTTCTCTAGTTTTGGCATGGCAGTTTGTATCGCCTCTTCCAGGAGCTTGTGCTTGGCATCGTAGTCATCATCCAGGAGCTTGCGCTTGGCATCGTAGTCATCATTCAGGGGCTTGCGCTTGGCCCAGTAGTCATCATCCAGGAGCTTGCGCTTGGCCCCGTAGTCATCATTCAGGGGCTTGCGCTTGGCCCAGTAGTCATCATTCAGGGGCTTGCGCTTGGCATCGTAGTCATCATTCAGGGGCTTGCGCTTGGCATCGTAGTCATCATCCAGGAGCTTGAGCTTGGCCCACGCAGTTCTAGCAGGAATCAAGGCTCTCCTAACCGCTACTGGCAATCGGTTATCGGGAATCATACGGAAAAGACGGAGACGTAGAGGATGCTCCCGTCTCGGCTTCCCGATTTTGATATAAGCGACCCGCTTCGAGAATCTCGTTACCACCTCTACCAATTCGACATGGTGGCAATGGAAAGCTACCCCATACTCTTTCATTTCTACTCCTTATCCTTTCAGCCCTAAGAATTCCCGGCCATGTTCTTCTTTAGGATGGCCGCAGTTGGGGCAAAATCTAGGACGAGTCATCTTCAACCTCCATGTCTCGCTGGGCCAAAAGTTCTACTGCCTTACCATGTGGACAATCACACCTTTCAAGGTCAAGATAACTTCTATCGTTGATAGTAACTAGACTTCCACAACCGCTTCTATGTGCTGCCACAGATAGTAGCTCCTTCAATGCCTCTACCCAACGCTTCATTATCTCCCAGTCAGCATCACGCTGGGCTTCTATCCCTTGTGCCCACCCCATAGTGAAAAGGGGGCCTATGGAACCGCTTAAAAGATGACTCAATGGTAATGCTGTGTCTTTATCACTCAATGGCACGTTCAACCTCCTCGCCTAGCTGGGCCAGGGCTATCTTGGGCAGCACCTTGCCTTTATCTTTGTCTATCATGGCTTCACCTTCCTTCCATTTCTAGCCTTATGGTGATTTCTGCGGGCTTCTCTGATAAGCCAAGCCTTCACATAACTGCCGATGGTGCGAGAGCACATATCTGCCTCTGCCCGCCTGGATAGGATAAGCACCACATCAGGCGGCAGCCTTACCCCTATTACCTTATTGCCCTTCATTGCCCCTCCTAGAGCGTCCTAGAGGCATGGTGTTAACACCCATGAAGCTATCCCCCTACTCTCCCAACAGGGCCTCTAGTTGGGCCAGGAGTTCAGCTATGGGCTGGTGGCTGGCTGTAAGCGCTCCCCATGTCTTGAAACCCAACGTATTAGCGGTAGCTTCCCTATCCTTGCCATATTTCGCTCCCAGGGCGGCCACGTCTCCCCAACTTCCTGGTCTGAGGGTTGACGGATTGTCCACTGGCTTGTCCTGTTTTGCCACCTTCCCCCCAGATACAGGGGCCTCGGAGGGGGCGTCCTGGGGATCGCCCACCACTTCGCCCTCCAATATGCCACTAGCCAGGTCCTGCCTTCTTGCTGGGGTTATATTCCCAACCGCCTTAGGCTTTTCCTTACACCACGTCCCATCCGGCATTTTTGTTGAGCAATACCCCCCGGACTTGCCCACTCGGAAGGGCTTATGGTGAATCGGACAGAGGCCCATAGAGGCTTCCTGCCTTTTTTCTTCTCGTTCCTCCTCTTTCTGGCCAATCATCTCCTCTGCCGGTGTGGCCTCATAGCCAGCCAGAACAGCCACCATGCTATAGGCCAGCCTATAGGCCTTGCTGGCAGCTCTAGTCTGAGCCATACTCATACAAGCGTTGAGCTTCTCCGATCCCTGCTTCCCTTTACAGACTGATTCGTCAAGGCCACAGAAAGAGATAGCCGCCGAAATGACCTCACCCCGCCGAACGATATTGACCTTGGCTTCATATCCTATCTTTTGTCCATTGTCCTCTATGGCCTTAACATATTCAGGAATGGGGAGTGCCCTCCCATCAAAATGGCCGATAGTCTGCCATCCTTCAACCTGTATATGTTTCTTTTGCCCTATCAAGACGTAGAGATTCTTTTTCTCTACAACATCCATGAGGGCGTTGGCCCATTCAGTCATCTGCTGAATGACATCCTGAGGCTTGCGTTCAACAAGTTGCCCCGGGGTCTCATATCCTATAAGTTCCTTTCCTGTCTCTGGCATGTTATACCTCCTTCCTTCCGAATAGAAGTTCCTGATCCTCTTTCCACCTGGGATTTGTCGCCTTATACCGGGCTAAGGCCTCGTCCCTTGCTTGCTCCCAGGCTCTCCTGTCTCCTGTGGCCTGATATTGTATCATGGCCCTCTCCAGAGCCTCCTCCAGTCTGCTCTTTCGTGCCCCGCCGAACTCATTGGCTCTACTCATTACTCGCCTCCTCCAATGCCTTCAAAGCCTTGAGTAGTTCTTCAAGACGGACTTCATCAAGGGCTAGGCGAGTGCCATTAGGATTTTCCATATACACCCATACCCAGCCAGATTCAAGGCAGCGGGAAACCCTGATATAGTTCCCGAAAGCCCCTTTGATACTGATTCCCGTTGTAGTGCTCATTGCTCCCTCCAGTCGAAGTCTGGCCGCATGTCCTGGCAAATAGCAGCCCACAGGAGCTTCCCTAGCAGAACCACCCCTGCCGTTGCGAGCATAGCTAGAATTATCCAGGGTATCATGGCTTCTCTCCACAGAGTGCATTATTCTCCGCTTGCCCTACAAGCACTGCTGGCACTATTTCTGTTTTGTATGATAGCCTGCATTCCCAGAAGTAAGAATGGGGGCGGTTTTTATCCTCCAATCTCAAGGGGTCATTGGATAATGACCCCTCAATGGCGACTGCTGCCCAGATAAGCAGAAAGGCAAGAATAAGTGCCACAGTAATAGTTCCTATAACTTTGAATACTCGATCAGCCTTTGTCATGGCTTCACCCCTTCTACTTCAAGTTTAGGAAACCACCGCCCACACTTAGGGCAGTAAACTGTCGAGATGTCTTTTCCCCGATGGCCCCAGTTCGAGGGTTTCTCGTATTCATCATATTGTCCGTCAGGTCTCCCCTCCCATCCGCACTTTGGGCATTTGAGATTTAATTTTGTTATAGTCATGACTTCACCTCCTCTTCCAAACTTTCCCAGGCTGGCGGGCCGGCTTGCTAAGGAGATGCCAGTCGGCCCATTATCCCCCTTCCGATGCCTAGCCCCTATCGTGATACAGGAGCTAAGCCGAGAGGGAACCAGCCCAGTCATGGCCTGCCATTCTGTAAATCATATAGATGTGGGTCGACCAGCACCCTGTCCTCGCCCTCTGCTATGCCGGCAGCATAAAGGCGTTCCAGCTCATTTTTAATAGTGGCTTTGGGAGCATTCCAATCGAGATATTGTTCTAGGAATCGATAAACCTGCTCCACGTCCAAGGCCAATGGCTTACTCATTCCTTTACCTCCAGGGCCTTGACCTTGGCGAGCACTGGACACACAACGCCTAACAGCCACCCAGGACTAATTTCCTCAGATATATTGGCTGCTTTTTCTATCTGCTCCAGAGCCTCCACCAGTTCAGGAACCAAGGCAGCTTTAGCTCGGAGCCTCTGGGGGGCATTCATTCCTTCACCTCCATAGCCTTGGCCTTGGCAAGGATGGCATTTACAGAATCTAGCACTGCCTGGCCCACGTCATCTTGAAAGGCTTGAAAGAGGTCGGCATGGTCTCGTAGCATCAGCAGGGCCGCCACCAGTTCGTCATGGCAGCTTACAGCCTGGACAATGAACGGTGTGCGTGTCATCTCATGCCTCCTTCTTACCGGGGCAGATAGCAAAACCACCTCGAATTGGGCCAGGCCTTCGCCACATCTAGGACACTTATGGGTGATTCTGATGCTCATTCCTCCACCTCCAGGGCCTTGACCTTGGCGAGGACGGCCATACTATTGCGACATGGTGCGAGGTCGCAGATGCCTTTCCCAACAGGGATATTGAAACGCCCCAAGTGTGTTTGATGAAAAGCCTCAGTAACTTCCTCCAGTGCCTTCACCAGTTTGGGGAATAATTTGAGGCGTTCACCATCTTCAGGAGATAACCTCATCAAAACCCCTTTAGTTGATTCTCTAGTTTCACCTAGCTTTTCCATCTCACGCCCCCTTCTTACCGGGGCAGAGAATAGAACCACCCCGAATTGGGCCAGGTCTTCGCCACTTACGAGAAACCCCGAAGCGGTCTGGGCGCTTCAGATTGTGGTAGTGGCCCCCTATGCGGGTTACGCCGCAAGCAGCGCAGCGCTCAGTAACAGGGCCATCGGGATGCCAATCATGCCTTTCCATCTCACACCTCCTCCACTTCGGCGTCGTCTGCTTCGAGGTTATCCTCGAACCACGACTTTTTAATTGGCTTACCCGTCAGGATAGCCTCAAGGACCTCATCTGCCCGCTCTTGCGCCTTCTCCTCATTGGGAGCCTGGACATTATAGCGCAAGGTAACTCCGACGCTGTAACTCTTGTTTGCCATCTCACTCCTTCTCAGTCAATGCCTTCTTTGATCCAGTGAGCCAGGAACATGCTTGGGCCACCCTTAGCAGGTTCCCCGGCCATAAGACGAGTAAGCTCGGCCTTAACCCACTCATCAGTTACCCCGTAACCGAAGTCCCCTAAAGTTAGCCCCATGTTATGAGCTAACGAATCAGGATTCAACTCCCAAGCTCTCTTGATTTGCTCTGCCGTCAAAATCATTTCATGCCTCCGATTTCATTAGCCCCAGGCTTCGTTGTTTACACCAACACGGGGCCGCTTCTCTTCGCCCCCAAGTGTCTATGACCCAGTGGGTTTCACCATCACAGACTATGGTGTGGAGTGCCCCTCTGGATACTACCTTCTCAGCCACGTTACGCCTCCTTTTTTATTCGGTCTCAGTCCTCATCCGCCATGATGTCGTTCCCGTTCTCGTCATACCACTCGTGATACTCGCCATCCTCTAGTTCCTCCAACCCAAAGGCATTTGTAGCGACATTGGAATCGGCCAGGTCTCTATCACTCAGTAATCTTATGAGCCTTCGGGCTTCCTTCGGACTCTCTACAGCATAATAGGTCATGTTATTGGGGATGTTCTGGGCATGCCATACCCGGTAGCGGGGCGTCTCCCTACTTGATTGCTTGAAGCCGATTACCTTGACTTGGACTTGTGCTCTCACCTTCTGCCTCCTTTTTTATTTGGTCAGCCTAGTCGTCAATTCCGTCATTGAGCCAGCCGTGAATGAACATATCAATCACGCCCTCAGGCTTCTCTTTGGCGATCCATCGGTCAACGGCCTGCCGCACCCTGGCCCTTGTGAGGCTCGAATATGACCCAACAAGGCTCCTATGGAAAGCGTCGGCGAGTTTATCTGGGTTTGCCCTTGCCTCAGCTTGTAGCTTCTCTGCGCTTATTGTTGCCATCTCATGCCTCCTTTGGGTGCATCCGTTGAGTATGCTGCCATAGGCTTCCCGTTACCTTACCACACACGGGACAGGCAATCCGCTTGTTCTTCTTTGCCATGTTATACCTCCTTTTAGATTAGACACCCTATTCTCTACTGGTTATCAACCAAGTGGATTGCCTCGTATTCCTCAGAGGAGACATCAAGATAAGCTGCGTCTCCCTCTTGGTTCAGGATGATACGAAGTCTCCATTCTCTCATATCATTATGGGGGAAGGCCTGGAAGATAGGGTAGAACTCTTCTCGTTTAATGGGCAGCTTTTCAAAGTAGAGATTGCGGTTCCGTCCCGCCTTAATGCTGGACTCATTCAGTTGCTTCAGAGTTTCCCATGTCAGAACCTTGGTTGCCATTTCATGCCTCCCCTTTTTTATTCGGTCAACCTCTTTGACCTTTCTGCCAGCTATGGTATCATACTTTGACAACATTGTCAAGC
>Ga0208957_1001792_pt1 | contig 10298 bp, 16 predicted proteins | sample RifOxyA1_FD_184029 | JGI IMG/M metagenome (GOLD analysis project Ga0208957, IMG submission 184029) | Groundwater microbial communities from Rifle, Colorado - Rifle Oxygen_injection A1 (SPAdes) | ecosystem: Environmental > Aquatic > Deep subsurface > Groundwater | place: Rifle, Colorado, United... | reverse complement strand
CACCTTTTTCTTTTAAGTCAGAAATAATTAAATTATATTCCTGAGATTGTATTAATATTAGCGGATACTTTGTTACAAACATAAACATCCTCTTCCCATTATCTTTGTCTCTACCAAGAAATCCCTTAATCTCTACATAGCTATTTAATTCATCAACCCAAAAATCAGGAAGATAACTACCATCCTCAGAATAGAACCTTTGTGGTTCATACTTGAAATGATAACCCTTCATCTCTAGCCACTTAACATAGTTTGCTTCCCATGTAGACCTATATCTTATACCATTATATTTAATAAAGGGAATCTTTGGACACTGTTTTCCATACATAGGATTATTAGAGCCACTAAAGTATTTATTCTCTTTAAATAATCTAGATAAATGCTCCTTTTGTTCTTTTGTCCAATACTTACCATAGTTAGGATTATTAACACCTAAAAACTTTCCCTTTAATGCTAAACTTATTTTTTCTCTAGCCTCTTTTGTATGGGTCTTTCCTTTCATTGTTGAAGGTTTTCCATACATACCATTCTTTGAACCACTAAGTCTTCCTTTCATAAGTCTAGAAAAGCGAATTTTTTGTTCTTCTGACCAAATATTACCTGTGTTTTTCTGTGAAATTAATTTCCTTGCCTGCTCAGTATGATGTCTACCTTGCATAGGATGATGAATAGACAAAGTTTTTTTGAGTTTATTTCTTACCATTACAGCCTTTTCTTTACTACCATAAAATTCCTCCCATGACTTACCTTTCCTTGCTATACTCATTTTTTTCCTTGATTCAACAGAAAAATGTTTTCCTTTCATTGGATGAAGTACCCTTGTATGATGACCTAGAACAAATCTCCTACCCTGACTTGTTTCTCTACCACAACCACAAAAACATGTCATTTCTCTCCCCTACTCATAGACTTCATTCTCATAAGCATACATAACCCACATGAGCACCTGAAGAAAGGATCAGGAATATGAGGCTTAGTAAGCCTAATAGCTAGATTGTTATTTGTCATTTCGGTGTTGCCTCAACACATACATCAAACATAACTGGATTCCATACATCTTCAGTAGCAAATACACCAGCCAATGTCTCATTCTTCTTGAGCAGGTAATTAACAATTACTGGATTTTCTGTTGTAAATAACTTTCTATCAACCTCAAACCCATATCTAATATCATAAAACTGATGGTCAAAGGAAGCATTAGTGAAGTTTCTTAGCACAAAATCATTTCCTCTTCCCAAATTAGCAAACGCCCAATATTCAATTGCTTGACTAGAAATTCCTGATGACTTCTGCTCTGTTTTTACACATTTACACCATCCAGAATCAGAAGGATTTTTAAGGCAATACTCGGAATATACATGAGGCTCTAGCTTATTAGCTTTCGGCTGCCAAGAAACGCAAGGACGTTCAACAATCTTTGCTGCGTTAAATCCATCCTTACCGATAAATCTACACCAGCTATGAGTTTCATTAAAAATTTTTGGTTTTTCCATGTCTAAAGCTCCATAAGTTCTATCTGGGGCATAATCAATGCAGGTTTTTTCAGCACCTTTCCATTCTGTGCAGTTGTGTAGGTCAGGATTAAACCTTTCCTGAGTTAGTTTTATGTAAAAGAAAATCAAACCTACCATTACAACCAGAATAATTACTACCCAAAATATAGTTACAAAACCAATTTGACCCTTGTTCATACCTTATTCACCATCCCCTTACATCTAGTACACTGTATTCCCACAGGCTTCTTAAACACTCTATCATGACCACAACCTAGACATGGCTCATCAGCCTTCTCAGCATCTGGTCTTTCCCTTACCATCATATCCTCCCAAAAATGTAGTCCTTAACAGGCTCAGGAATACTTAGCCTCTGTACTGGAGTATAAAGCAAGGAGTTTTTTGTGTTCCTATACATGTACTCAAGCACAGCAGCCCTGATATCAGGAGCCTCAATAGTCAAGACAATATTCAGAGCATCCCTCTCTAATCCATGCTTTCTCAGGCACCATGCCCTTAATGTCTTCCAGAAGCTGTTCCAGAATGGATACATTGTTAAGCCAATAGAGCTAAAATTGCCTAGCCTCATCTCAGCCTCATCCTTCATGATTTTTGCAAGCACAAAATCAAACTTAGCCTTAGGAAGCCTAGCATCAAGAGGCTCAACATACCTATAGATGTCAAATCTTTTGTTCCTATGCCTCAAAACATTCTCAGTCGTCTTATCAGCGTCATAAATATGAAGACTATCACTGAAGAAAAGAAGCTCTCCAACAGGAATATTAAGCCAGCCAGCAAGCACTTCCTGAATAATGGAAAATTGAAAAGCGTTTGTTGGAAACAAACCTTTGTTCAAATCATTACTGCGAATAATCTGATGCAGATGTAGCTTACCATTCCTAATCTTAAACATACTCAAATTGTTGCATGGTATATCCTTCGTCCTAATTCCATTATCAAAAAAAGGATTCCAGAATGTCATAACTGCCTGTCTTGTGTCCTTGTCCTTCACCAGCTTTTTGTATACCTCAACAAGCTGGTCTACTGGTTGTCTACCACAAGATAAAACTGTTCCATTCTTATAAACACCATAACTCCTCATACGCTGACCATATGCTCCATGAAACCCAGAATATCCCTTATCAGCATAATTAGCCATCTTGCTGTTATAATAAGTGATAAAATCAATATCTCCTCTTGCTGCAAGAATCCACAATGCTTCAGCACAAAGAAAAAAAGGATTACCTCCTCTTCCTAGAACTGTAAGAAATCTCTCTTTAGGATTCCTAATAAGTGTTACAGCAGGATAAAGCTCCTTAGTCCTTAATCCTCTTGGAGAAACAGTCTTACCTTTTAGATATACCTGCTTCAGTATCTTAGGATAAAGCTCATTCCCGTTCCTACCCTCAAAAACATTTATCATCTCTATCACCAAATGTGCCCACCACTACAGTCAATTTTTTGATTATCAAAATAGCATCTAACACTTTTCCTTTCTAAGCTTCCATTCTTGTATTTTACTAAACTAGAGACACGAACATAAGAAGGAATCTCATAATCAATATACACCTCATCCTGTAGATAACCTTCAGGCTGTGGATTCATGTTATCCTTGTATTTTATATATTGAGAATCATATAAATTAGACTGACCAATCCAACCATTATCAATAAATGGATATACATAGTGAGGATTAGACTCATTTTGTAAGGTTGAGATAATAAAAGAAGTAATTATGGTAATAACCAAAAAAATAATATAATGATACCATCTCAATCCTTTTTTACAGTCACAAGTCATCTTGTTAATCCTCCAAAGATTGGGTCTTGAAATTGCTTATCCACAGCTTTTTGTTTGCCTAGCCCTACAAGCTCTAGATACTTCCTAGCAGCTGCTACATGGTCAAAGTTCTTCCTCAGCATCTCATGATTACGTCTAATCAAGCTTCTGTAACTACTGAAATTCTCTATAACATCATTAACTGCACCTACCGTAGAATCTATAAGATAAGCCTCATCAACCACAACCACATTATCATTGTCTGTCAAGTCCTTAATAACAGCATACTTCCTCACAATAGGCACAGCCCCATACTTCATAGCCTCAAGCACTGCATAGTTGATATTCACAAAAGTCTTGAGGTCATTCTGGGAGCTGCCTTCCCCTATGCTGAGGTCAACACATGCCTTTGCCCTCCTCATAGCCTCCTGTACTGTGCTATGCTCAACATAACCGAAAAACTTTGTGTTGCTTGCAATGGCTGTCTCATAAATCCATGAGCCATCAGGATTGGAGTATCTGATGATATTTTCTGTCCTATCCCTCATAGTACCTACCTTAATACCAAGCTTTGTTGCCTTCTCCTCATCTGACAATGTCTTGTCAAGATAAACATCCCTTTGCTTCCTGTATTCGCCCCTCATGAATGCAAGCTCTATACCATCACCATAAACCTCCTTGCTGCACCTCATCCTAGGAATGCCTCTAATGAACTGGTCAACAAACTTCCATGATTTGAACTGGTGAGGGCTAATGACCATGTCCTGCTTCTGCTCTGTATATTCTCCCATACCAGTAAGGTCAGTAGGATGCCTAACGAATGCTACATTAGGAAACTGCTGCATGACGTTAAAAGCCTTCTCCTGTGTTGCTACATTAAGGCTAATCCTAGGCATGACATCCTTAATCCATGCATATCGTCTCTGCCACTGGTTCTCCCACCAAATAACGATAATCGGCTTACTTATGCTATTGTAGCAATGCTGCCAAAGTGTGGTGTTGTAGCTGCTGTTTTTTATAGGACAAGGATGAGAAAAAACAATAAGGTCATACTTATTCATCATTTCTGAGTACTGTTGCCTCTGTCCATCACTCATATAACCAACAGCATACTTGCACCCATACATCGTCTTCAAATACTTCTTGTTCTCTGAGATGAAGAACGTATCAACCTCATGACCAAGCCTCCTGAAAGCATCTACTATGGTGTTGTGTCCTGTCTCTATGCCTCCTATCTTGGTAATCAAGAAAAGATTAACGGCAATTCTCATTTTGTTATCACCCATCTCCTCACATCTTGATATTAGCCTCTGACTTGTCATCATAAAAACAGCCTACTCAGTCTGTCTCCTCCTCCTTCTTTGTTACTGTCTTCTTCTTGCTGCCTCCGAGCCTTATCAGGTTCAGGATGATTCTGTGGTTATCATCCCCTACTTTGACTGCACCATACAGCCCAAACCCTTTATTGCCTGACTTGAAGTCTTTTGCTTTCGCTATGAACTTCTGCCCCTCAATAACTACCTCTACCTGCTTCCTTTCTACTACCATATCCTATCACCTCATGTTGTTTGCTGTCTTAGCCTCCTCTGTGCTTGTCAGAGACTTGACTATGAACTCTAAAAAACATTTAAAGCTACAAAATTGCTTGTCCTTAACAGTAAAATTCACTCCCTTGCTTCCTACCCTAGCATCTAGAGCAAACAGATACCTCCAGCCATCCTCATAAGGAAAATGGTCTAGGTCTTTAACACTAGCAGAACAGTTGTCACAGCCAAACTCACTCCTAATAATTGTTACTGTATTCTTCATTTTACACCTCTATAGCCATCTCATCTAACTGTTTTGCTGTATAATGTACAATAGCACCATCAGGCTCTATCATATGATAATAGTCAGGAAACTCCTGACACACCTCACAATCATCCTTACTTGTCTCTTTACTTTTGCTCAAATCATAAATCATCTTAGCTCACCTCACAAAAACTGTGACTACTGCTAAAAGTATAAGGAAAGTATACAAAACAATAGCAATCCTTCCATCAATTTGATCATACATCACTTCAGTTCACCTCAACTTTTGTTTATATCTACAATCTTTATGATGCTCCCTAACAAAAACAGTCCTGCCTCTACTATGTATCCCAAAAGGATGATATACCCTCCTTTTAGCATCACATACAATAAACTTATTTATACGCTTACCACACGTTGTCATCCCATCACCGACCTATCTTAGCCTCTAAAGCATCAGCAATCCTATCAAGACTCTTCATTATAAACAGCAGCACAATAAAGGTTGCAATACCTAATCCAAAAAACAGTCCTAAAACAGTACCAGCGATTGGCTCTACATTTATCATTCCATTTATCATTCAATTCACTCCACCAAGAGGCATCTGCTTGTTGGTAATATCAAGCCTTGCCCCATCCTTCAGTCTGCTGTTGTTCTTGCTGCTAGCTACATACAGAAAAAACCTCTTACCATCCTTAGTATGCTCTGCCTCTGCTCTCAACACATAATCTGTCTCATACATGACAATCCCAATATATTTAGGGACTTGCTTCTTCACAATAACTATACCATCCTTGATAATCTCCTCCTCCCTAGTATAAGTCGTATAAATGACTCCCTTCTTGGCTGCATTCATAGCCTTCAGATGCAGATTCTTGAGGATGAGTTTTCTCTCCTTCCACATAGTATCATACTGACTGATTGGCTGGAATGCCTTTAGTCCTTTCCTTTTCCTAGCAACAAACTCACCAATCTCTCCATAAATCTCTAGCCCATCTATGACTACCCAGTCAGGCTTGTCTTTTGCTATGTTCTCAAGCAAGAAGATATTATAGAGATACGTCTTGTAGCAGCTGTCAAGCAGCTTGTCTGGGTCATCATCTAGGAACTTGATAGCATCATAAACCCTGATTCTTGGGTCATTCCTATACAGGAACTTCTTGGGCTGGAGACTCTTCCTGTCATAACTCAAGCATGCTACTGTGCCAGGAAAAGCAAAAGCAGCACTTGTCTTGCCATCTCCCTTACCGCCATAGATGGTGAATACTTCCTTAGTGGTTGTATCTTCTGTCTCCTCAAAAATGAAGTCCTTAGCACTAGGAGCCTTTGGTAAAGGAATAGCACTAGCCTCTTCCTTCCTAGCCACTACAACAGCCTCAATAGGCTCATCACCAAAAAAATCCTCTGCTACCATCATCCTCACCTCAGCACATCGTTCAACTTGATTTTACCTAGATAGGATAATTCCCAATGCTTAAAACACAATCCTTTTCCCTCATAAAACACAACTACCTGCTTGTCTCTACACCACCTCACCTCACACATCCTAGTCACCTTAAAAAAGCTGCTTGAGCCTCTCAATTGATACACCTCTCAAGACCGTGCTGTAGGGAAAAGAGTTGTACCCAAACCCCAACACCAGCCCTGAGCAGATGATTACCTGAGAGGCTCAAAGCATCACTCTCCTAAAATGGCTGCTCAGCAGTAGGCACTCTAGCTGCTAATGGCTGCTGAATGACTTGGGTACTAGACTTTGTCTCAGCCCTAGCTGGCTCTATCCTTTCCTGCATCTGAGCACTAGCCAAAGGCTTAGGAGTGACCCTGACCCTTTCAGACTCTGGAGTCCATACACTAAGCACATTCAGCACTATGCTACCATCCCTGTTGCTTGTACCGACAGTAGCAAAAACAAAGATGCTTTTGCTGTCAATATGGAAGTCTCTAGGCATGTCTTTTGGTAGCCAGCATGTTACTCCTAGCACACCATCCCCTAGCCCTAGGCTTAGGTCGTCAACAAGCATGATGTCGCTTGGAGTGTTTGGTCTACCCTCATCAATGCTGACCACATTGCACTCTACCACAACAAGCCTATCATCACGACTCTCGTGCTTGCTCAGAAAATCCTCAAGGTCAGCAAGCTGCACTAGCCTATCAGACAAGAACTTCCTGATGAAGCCAACCTGTCTTGCCCCATTAACCACAGTGTCTCCCATCATGATTTCTTTGCTGTCAAGAACCTCAACAGCACCAGCCCCTGTGATGTTCAGGTCATAAAGCAAAGCTGTCTGACTCCTTCTAGCCTCTGCCTTGACTCTCAGCTTCCTGAATGGAGCAAGCGTTATGTTCCTGTAGTCCCTCACATGAAACCTACCATGCTTGAACTGCTGCTCATCAGCCTTCCTACCAAAGAAATGTACCTGCTGCTCAAAGTTGCCCTCAGGATTATCAATGATTTTGCCCTTAGCAAATCCTTTCTGATACAGAGGCTTGCCCTGCTCACTGACCTCCTTGTTAGCAACCATCTGCCTCCTAAGCTCATCATCAGCATCCTCCCACTTAGCAACTGTGGTGCTAAAAAAGTTGCTAACACCATAATCTGTAGTGTTTGCTCCTAGCACCACAGCAAGATAGTCAGCACCAAGACTTATCTTCCTCTTCAGGCTGGTCTTGAGAATGCCAAGTGCTCTAGGCTCAGGATTCTCATCCCCCCTGCCCTTCGCCGTTGCTATAGCCTCAGCATATACCCTATCTATCTCCTCCTGAGAAAGACCAACACCCCTTGCCTTCTCAAACATCTGCTCCTTAGTCAATACTTCTGCTGTCATCTTTGCCTCACCTCACAACTGTTTCTGCCTTCTGCCTCAGAAACCTCACAGCCTCTGAGTAGTCTCCCTTTATGCCCTGCTGCTCCATCTCCTTCTTGACATCGTCAAGAATACTTACTGCATTCTCATCTAGCGGTACCAATCCCATCTCTATCCCTCCACTCCAGATTTTTTACACTAGTCGCCTCTCTAGCAACCACTGCTGTTCTCCTTACCATCCACTTCTCATCCTGAGTCCCAGCAACATAAACCTGATAAAGCCTTGCTGTCTTGCCTGGAAGATGCCTAAGGATTCTGCCTAGCCTCTGAATAATCTGTCTCTTGACCCCCGAGCCTCCTACTATGATGCCTAGATTAGCATTAGGCACATTAAGCCCCTCCTCAAGTGCCTTACAGCTAATCAACACATTAATCTTATCAGTCCTGAATGCATCTATGACCTCAACCCTTTGCTGCCTTGTTATCCCACTATGGTAAATGCCTGCATTGAATCCAACAATCTCAAGCTGGAGCCTGACATGCTCTGCATTCTCTATGAACTCAGAAAAGATAATAGCCTTAAAATCGGGGGATTGTGCCTCCATTAGCACAATCCTAGCAACAGCAGCCACTTTGCTCTCAGCAAGCCCAAGCAGCTGCTTCCTCTTCTGTATGCATCTCATCAGAATCCTTGCCCTCTCATCAATTGCTATGAACCTAATAATAGTCTTCAAGTCATAATTATATGATGGTAAGTGAGTATCTATGAAGTCACTATACTTTATGTTCTTCTGCTGCTCAACTGCATTCAAACCAACAGCAACATTAACAATCTCAAACCCACTTAGCAGCTTCTCTGAGATAGCCTTCTGGTAATCAAGCACATGAATAACATGCAGACCATAAGCCTTGAACTGCTCATGCCTACTATCCTCCCTCTCAAGAGTACTAGTAAGACCAAGCACAGCACTAAAACTATTATTGGTCAACAAACTAATGTTTTTTTCGCTAGGCAAATGATGGACTTCGTCAATGATAACACCACCAAAGTATGATAATACCTTATCCCTTAGGCTATTGATGATACCTACTGTTATTGGTCTAATGTCATTATATCCTGCTCCTATCCTACCCACTGTCTCATCAAGCTCAAACTCAAGCATCTTATACCACTGGTCAAGCAGATTCTCAGTATGCACAACAATGAGACAGTTGCTTGAGGTTCTGATTATCTGAGCAGCAGCAATTCCTAGCAAGGTTTTTCCTGCACCAGTAGGTGCTATTGCTAGTCCTCTCATGCCTGCCCTGACCCAAGCATCAAGAGCCTCACTCTGCCAACTCTTAAGCACAGTCTGCATACTAACCACCACCATAAACAATCACCGAATATCCTGCCTCTTTCTCCACCCTAAACAAATTTTTACTCAAAAAATAATCTGATATAGCATGGAACTTCCTCATACTCTCACTAACAAACATCTCCCACTGGTTCTGGTTATCAATGTCAAGAGGCTCCCACTTGTTCTTGCCAATCCTGCCTTTGTTGGCAATAGCATCATAAAAGACCTGCTTAATATCATCCTCATCAGCAGAAAAAACACTACTGAACCTAGGAAAATCCTCATCACCCTGAAACTTTCTATTCCTATTATGATATGCATCTCTACCAGCAGAGACTTGTTTATTGAAGCATGAGGAACACCACTGAGTTTTCTTCCATGAGAAGTTATCCTGACTTGGCTTCCTATGAACAACGGCCTGACATCTTCTACATATTTTGGTACTGTCTAAACTCTCCTTAGGACTAGAATTGGCTTGTTGTCTCACCTTTGCTACAGCCATACTATTAATATAACTTATGTTCCTTCTTATACTATTAACACTAGCTAATCTCATTATGCTTAACCAATTGCTTTTAATCCCTAACTTCTCCTGAAACTCAGAAAGTATCTTCTCTTTAGGCTCTAAAGGATAAGCTTTCCTCAGATAGCTTATGACTTCAGGAGTATATTTTTTGTTCTTATAAAACTTCCTTCCTTCAATCCTAGCTTCAGGAGCCATAGCCACAGAAGCTAAAGTAGAACCACCAGATTTATTCCTGAGAAACAAAGCTATCTCCTCTGGAGTCCCTTCCACCTCATTAGTTAAGATGTTAAGCCTCATGTCATGCCTCTCCACAGACAATGTATTTAGTATTTCCCTCTCCTAACTCCTCATGCAGATAATTCTCATTAACAAGCCTTCTCACCAGATTGTATGCTCTTCTCTTACTAATCCTTAACCCTAAACTAGTGTCAGCTACAAGGTTCATTGTGGTGGCTCTGTTACCAATCCCAGCAAGAATATTTAGCACTCTCTTAGCATCAGCAGAGCTAAGACTCTTCTGCTCAGTACTACCTAACTTGTTGATAACAGTATTGCCCATAGCCC
>Ga0208957_1001788_pt1 | contig 10328 bp, 19 predicted proteins | sample RifOxyA1_FD_184029 | JGI IMG/M metagenome (GOLD analysis project Ga0208957, IMG submission 184029) | Groundwater microbial communities from Rifle, Colorado - Rifle Oxygen_injection A1 (SPAdes) | ecosystem: Environmental > Aquatic > Deep subsurface > Groundwater | place: Rifle, Colorado, United... | reverse complement strand
ATAGAAGCGTAGCTACAAAATAAAATCTTTAACCAAAATGCTAATGAATCAACCTTAGGGGAGATCGTTAACAGTCAAAACATTTAACATAAAATCACAATGCTTTTAAGAAAGTTTAATATCCAACTACCTGATATGGATAACTACGAAGACATGAAGCAACTACAACACTGGCTATTGATTGCCCTGGGTGTTGTTATCGCACTGGTCATCATCATTATGATGATCAAATCCGCTGAGGCTGCCAGTGTTGACAAGCTGGCCAACCGCCTAAATGGTTTAACGGGAGACTATGATAAGCAGCAAACAGTCATTGACCTTGCGCTGGGAGAACAGGCCAAGCTAACAACCCTGATCAAGCAAGCCGAGATTGAGCTGGGCAATGCCAAGGTTAAGGCTGAGGTAGGCAAAGTTAAGCCCAACTATGAGGAGATCAACCGCATTGCGGCTAAGAACGAGAAGCTGGAAGCAGAGCTAGTTTTTCTCCGGGGTCAGTTGCCGCCCGAGTCCAAGAGCAACTAGAAATTGGCGTAGCCTTTGCCCAAGAAGGGCTGGACTTAGATAAGCTCGCCCGAGCGGTAGCTGTAGCTGAAACGTCAAATTGCAAGTATGCGGTAGCTAACAACTGTCATGGCATAATGACATGGGTGGGTGGTGAGCGTAGATTGAAAAGGTACGCGAGCAAGGCAGACAGCTTTGAAGACTTCAAGCTACTATGGAAACGCGCCTATCAACGCTTCCCGACCAAAACCGAGGCTGTACGTTACACCGGCAACGACAATGCCGCCCGCTGGCTGGCAATCGTCACAACGAGCTATCACAAGTAACAAACTTAATTGAGCCCTTGGCAAACGAGCTAAGGGCTCTTTGCATATTCTTGAGCTTGTGTTATATAATAATTTCTAGGGATGCTAGAGTCGTAAATCCCTACGCGAATTGACGGCTAGAGTAAGGAGGGAGCCCTTGCATACATGGGGGCTCTCTTCTTTTCGTTGTAAAAATACTTGCATTATAGTAACGTGTATGATACACTGATTACGAATAATAAATAACGCATAAAGTTATGGATGATAAATTCAAGATTAGTGCCTTTGCAGTAGGAGACCCGCAAACTATAGAGCTGGTCTATTCAGATTTTAAGGAAAGTGATAAATTCCCTGGAAATTACAATACCCTTATAATCCATAACGGAGTTAAAAAGTGGTGGAGCTTTAGCAGTATGGTAAGAGACAAGATGATTGGCCAGGGTGCAGAAAAGGGGAAGAAATTTATTGTTACTAGAAAGGAGGGGAAAGAAGGGAGAACTGTAACTGATGTTATAGCGGTTGGTAAGGTAGTTGTTGCTGGGACTAATCAGGATAAGCAACCTACCAACGTAACTCCTGACTGGGACAATATTGCTTTAGGTAAATGCCGCACTCTTTTTGCGGTAGAGGCTTTTAAGTTGGGATTGCAGCCCAATGCTGAAACGGCGGTCATGGTGAATAAATGGGCGCAGTTCTCAGTATCAGGTGAATTTGAAGCACCAAGGAAGGCCATTATAAAACGATCAAATACAGCGAAAAAGAAGGCAGCAGCTGACAATGAGGTTGATTCGCTTCTGGAAACCATACCATTTTAATCAAAAAATTGACCGATTTAATATTTAATTTGATTCTCAATATTTTAGCAACAATATTAGTTGTTTCTTCTGCACTCCTGATGTTTGCAATAGCAGCTGATAATGAATTATTGGCTATTATATTTATGATTTTCTCATCTTTATCCTTGATTGGATTGATGTTACTTATGATCTGGTTTAATTAATTATTTAATTAGATACTATGAATAATCCAATGAAAGACAGAAAGGGGTGGGAGGTAAGTTTTAGTGGTAATGATGTCTTGGCTGGTGAAAAGTTTTATATTTCCTATAATCCCTTTCCTTGTGGCTCCGAGGACGAAGAGACTGCACTCTACTCACAAGAGAAAGAAATTTTCTATATTCTAGATGGTGACTTCCGTAAAGAATATGAGAAGCTTTTTAATAAAGGCTTTGGTGCCTGTAAAGAGTTTTATGACAAAATGAAATCAAAACATAGAAGTTGGTGGTCAACTGACGACTCCGAATAATTATTTAACTTAGAACTATGATGGGTAAATTTAATGCAGAAGAAGAGATAAAAAGTATAAGAGGTCAGATTACTGATCTGATTAAATTATTAGGATTCACAGGATACAGCAAGGGTGATTGGATTGATTCTAAACACCCAGACATAGCTACGACAGATTTAATAAGAGCAGATAGATCAAAGCAACCAGTAACAAGGGGAGACTTTGAGATGCTTCTTGATTATTTTAATCTTGAATTAATTAAGGAAAGGGTCATCTCAGAGATTATTAAGAAAAAATCACCCAAGGAGAAGAAAGAAAAAGCGAACTAATAATTATTTAACTTAAAATTATGAAAGATTTAATATTCAAGATTGCAATGACATTATTAGTCATTTCTTTCCTCACTCTGAGTATTGCATTAATAGTCGGTAATGAATTATTAGCTAGCATAGCCACAATTATAATTATGGCTATTGCTATTGGGGTTATGTTGTTTCTGGTTTGGTTTTACTAATTATTTAACTTAAAACTATGAAAGTATGTATTAAATGCAGCAAGAAATTATCAATTAGAGAATTTCATAATGACCCCAAAATGAAATCAGGCAGAAGAAATGATTGTAAGGCTTGTACAAGTAAATATCACAAGGAGAGATATAGGAGCTTGAAAGAGAAGCGCACCGGAGTATTAACTATGCCGATACCAATATATAAAATTCCTCCGCTTCCGCCGACACCAATAAAGAAGAATGTGGCTGTTGTGAAGGGTGGATTTGAATTAAGTCTTACTTGTCCTAGGTGTGGACATAAAGAGCCTATGAAATCAATATTATTGAAAAATATATTTAACTATGGAAGATAATAATTTAGAAACACTTACTACAATTGATACAATAATAGCCTGGGCTATGAGCTTAATTATGAATAAAAAAGTAGTCCACCCTGCTGTTTGGGTAGAGTGTGGAATAAAGATCAATATTCTGATGGGTGAACTGGACGCTGAAATTTGCCATTTAAGAGCCTGTTTAGCTGATTTAGTGGTTTTATACCTAGATAAAGGTAAAAGCGCAACCGAGTCCAAGCTTAGAGCGAATTCGGGCCCTCATTATGAGCAATACTTGAGGGCTAATGCAAAAAGGGAGCAATGTATTGAATTTATTCGTTTGGCAAAAGTGCGTAGTAAGATGGCATTAGATGAGTACGAAAGAGTTTGATTATTTAAAATAATTATATGATTAAAAAAGATATCATCACGATCATTCAGACAAAATTTCCTAAAAATGGATGGGCTTTAATCCGGACAAGGAGAATGAAACCATTTAGTTATATTGGCTATATGCTTACGATCTACAGCACGAAAGATGATGTGACAATAATACATGAAATCAATGGGCGTACTTTGAGGGGTATAGCGAGCAAACTATTGATTGTCTAAAATAAGTTAGATATAATAGGGACAACTTAACCCAGCGAAATGCAATATTACACCCTACAAGTCCGTTCAGCACAGCAAAAACTCTCGCTGGGTTATTTTGTGCTGAGCGGGCTTGTGAAGTGTAGATTTAACCCAGCGAGCCATGGCCAAGGCACAACCCAATTATTTTAAGATAAACCGCCAATTAATCCATTCACCACGCTGGCTAGGTGAGCAATTTAGCCGTGGTCAGGCGTGGGCAGATTTAATCGGTCTAGCTCAGCATACGGATAGTTTCATCAGAATACGCGGCATCAAAGTAGATGTGAAGCGTGGACAACTAGCTTATGCCCAGAAAACATTAGCCATATGAAAGAAATTAATTTTAATACTATGGAAGACTACATGAAAGACCATGACAAGTATGAAAATTTCAAGATGGATGGTTTTAAGTATATACATGATCGTTATGGAATCCTGGCTGTTTTGGGCTTATTTATACCCGTACCAACATCACAGTACTCATCAATATTCAAAAATTCAAAATATGGTTGGATTCTTACTATAACGATAGGTGGTGTCCCATTAGGATGGATCATGATTATTGTGGCGATTATTTTTTAATTGATGACTTAAAATAAGTTAGCTATACTAGGGATAGTTTAACCCACGATGGTGAATATCAATATATCCTATCAGCTCGCCAGGCACGATAAAAAGCCGTCGTGGGTTTTCGTGTGCCTGGCGGGCTAATGGGATATATATTTAACCCACGGCGGTATGCAAACTGGTTGGATAAAATTACACAGAAAATTTAGGGACAATCCTTATATGAGACGCCCTGCTTATAGGGCCATATGGATTGAATTGTTATTAGAGGCCGAACATCTAGCAGGAAAGAGTGCCCTTTTTAAGGGGGAGCGTATCATCTTAAAACCAGGACAACTTACTTGCGGAGCTAAACAACTATCTCTTTGGACCAGTGTTTCACGTAGTAGCGTGAGTAGGATACTAAAGTGTTTCGAGAATGAGAATCAGATTGAGATTCAAACTAGCAACCGTTTTTCGCTTATAACAATCAAAAACTGGGAGACCTATCAAACAAATGAGAAGCAGAATGAGAACCAAATGAGAACCAAATGGGAAGCAGATGAGAACCCAGTGAGCACACCTAAAGAAGATAAGAATCTAAGAATTAAAGAATTAAATAATATATATATGTCTTTTAAAGAAAAAATTAACAATAAGTCTAAGCTTACTAATTCAGCTAAAAATAAAATAAAGGTGAGGCTCAAAACTTATAGCGAGGATGAGCTACTTACAGCTATCGCTAATTTTTCTAAGGACACCTGGTGGATGGAACATAACGCTCAGCGTGGGGTTGCTTGGTTTTTCCATACTGATGACAGAATAGATCAATTTCTGAATATAAAGCCTAGGCCAGGTACACAGGGATACGAGACATGGAAGCCAGACCCCGAATGGGGAAAGGAAATTTATTAATTATAACTTAAATTTATGGCCGGAGATTTAACCAATATTCAGGCGAAGAGTGAGGCGGAAGACTGGCAAAGAAGGGTAGAGAGGCGGCAAAAACAAGCAGAGATAGACTTGGCAGAGTTTGAAAAAAGGGAGGGGCGTATCGATCTGGGTGCCGCGGTAGATGGTTTCTTAACAGGCTTAGATTTTGATCTGCCAGAAAATTTTGAGGAAATACTGATCTGGGCTGTTATCCAGTATCAGGAAAAACATAATGTAATGAAGGGTATCAAATTAAAGATCGATGATTTCTTAATCTATCGCAAGACGTGGGAAGAATTTCAAGAACTATATGACAGAGGCGAGGTGATAAATTTTATGACAAGATTCAAAACCATTAGCCGCTCTAAATTAGCTGATTTAGCAAAGCTATATTTTGGCATTGGTATTACTCCTGGGCAAGTTCCTTACTACTGCAAGATGATCAGGAAGGACTGGATCGATAGGCAGGTGAAAAGCTTCACTGATCAGACCCTGGTGGATGAGTTTTATGATAAGCATAAATATGAGGAATCAATGCCGGTTGACCCCCATGAAGAGATGTATGATTTCTTTACAGAGGATGACGAAAGGAGAGAAAAAATTGCCAAGGGGTATTACGGCATAGAGACTGGTCATAGCTGGTTTGACACTGGTGTATGCCTAGACAAAGGCCAACTAGTCACGATAGCCGGTAGACCTGGTCATGGGAAGAGCACGCTAGCCCTGGATTTAGCCTTGCGGTGTGCATTGAATAGACAGAGAGTTTTATTTCTAAACCTAGAGATGTCTAAGGGTGAAGTTTACCGTAGGGCACTAGCTAACACTAATCTGCATGAAATCACACTCAATAGCCTTCAGTATGGCAAGGTGAATAAGCAGATGATGGCAAAATTAGGCGAAGAGTTTCTGAAAAAATATGAATTATTGACTATCCAAAACCCCAGATCATGCACCACAAAAACAATCATGGATATCGCCCACAATTATGATGTAATAGTGATCGACCAGCTCTCTTGTTTAAGGGATGATATGCGAAAGAACGAAACAAAGACGCAGCATTATGGCAGGATAACTAGAAACCTGAAAACAATCGTAAATGATTTCAATTGCGCAGTCTTGCTCTGTGCTCAGATCAATCGGGCGGGGGCACACATGCCTTCATTAGTTAATCTAAAAGATTCCGGCAGTATCGAGGAGGATAGTGATGTTGTGATCTTTATCCAACAAGAGGAAGAGGGTAAAAATACTAATGTTGTCCTGAAGTGCGCCAAAAATAGAAACGGGAAAGCGGGACATGAGGCTAAGTTCTGTTTTTGGAAAGAACGATCTAAATTTATAGAATTAACTAAATAATCATGAATAAGCAGAGGACTGTCGAGGGGGCTATCCAGAGAGAATTTATCGAGTGGGCGATTAAGTTTATCGCTGAAGAAAAGGCCGCAGAGAAAAAAGAGCAGCCAAAGATTGAGGCTGCTAGCAATGCATGGATGGAAAGATACTGGACATTAAAACCTCTCCACACCTCACAGAATGGCATCAGACGAGTTTAAATCTTAATTCCGACCCATGGTAGCATCACGGGATATAAGGCCCTTCAAAAGGCAAAATTTTGCGTAGCTTGGAAACTTAGTGGAGAACTTTTAAGTATGCTATAATTAGCATGTCATTAACATTGCTATATGGAAACAAAGTTTGTTGTTCAACTGGTCTCAGGCGATGACGTGATCGTGAATGAAAAAGAAGCCGTAGCAATTAGGAATATCAAGGACAATAAGAAATATGAAACTGCCAACGTTAGAGTCAATGGCATTGAGATTAACGTGAAAGATGTAATCGACATTTATCCATTGCAGGAAGAGGAATATAGGGCTTGGCTAATGTCATTAGAAGACATTGAGGACTTATTAAACCGGCAAACAAAAGACTTAGAGGGTGTAAGAAGCATATTCAAGAAATCTAGGACCTGTGAACACCGCAATGTGACCTATCATACCTCCGTTTGCCTTGACTCTATGAACGCTTATAGGGGTGGTTTGATTACTTGGCAATTTGAGTGTAATGATTGCAATAAAGAGATCACCAAAGAGCAGAAATATTCTATTAATGCTCAGGAACTACTAGATAGATTAAATTAATGAATAAGTATAGGAATATTCAGAGAGCCTGCAATGCGGGGCATAAGCATGACAGCATTAAAGAAGCTTCCTATTGTGATGAACTAGCCCTTAGGGTAAGAGCTAGAGATATTGAGAGCTACGAAGTGCAGAAGAAATTTACCCTCCAGCCCAACTTCAAGATGAGGCCGATTGATCAAAATCATATTCACCCTTGGAGACAGAGGGGTGAAGCAGTTAGGGCTATCAGTTATATAGTTGATTTTAAGATTGTTCACAATAATGGCATGGTCGAATATGTTGACGTAAAGGGTGGCAAGGCTACTCAAACGGACACTTTTAAGATAAAATGGAAGCTGTTAAAATTCATTTATAAGGACAGTCCCAGTGTTATATTTACAATAGCAGATTGATGATAGACGTCATAAAACGGTGCCCTAAGTGTGGCAAGAACAAGAAGAGGTCTTCGGGGTTCTATAAAAATAGAACTAGCAAAGATGGTCTCAACTGCTGGTGCAAGTCTTGTTGTACGGAGTGGCAAAGAGAGTGGCGAAAGACAGATGCAGGTCATATTGCTCATGTGGAGGGTAATAGAAAGTATTACAGTACAGAAAAAGGTAAAGAAGCTTCACGCAGAAAATGGGCAAGGCGAGTAAGGGAATTCCCAGAAAAGATCAGGGCTAGAGTTATAGCTAGAAAGATATCTATCATGCCTTGCCAATATCCCAATTGTAGTTCTGGCCAAAGGGTTGAAAAGCATCACTGGGACTATTCTAAGCCACTAGAGGTGGTGATGCTATGCCGGAAGCATCACGCTATAGCTGACAAAGTTAAGGCGATAATTGATACAAAATAGCTAAATTAGACCGGAAAGAAAAAGAAGCCTATAATATAAGCAGAATTAATAAAATCTTAAATGAAAGTAGCAGACTTGAAGAGAGACGCAGCAGAAAAACTAGAAGATAAAAAGAATCTGATCATGTCAATTATAGCAACAGAACTTTGTGATGATATTGAGTTTATGCGTAAGGTAAACCAGATCACCTTTTCTTTTATCTTAGAGAACCAGAAGAGGGACAAGGCAATGATAGTAGAAGACTAACCAAAGTGAGCTTTGAACTTGAGAACAACATTGGTAACAATTCTCGTCCTTATAATTACTATCTTACTAGTGTGGGTATTAATGACAATAGTGACTACAGGGTCAGTGTTTATTACAGCAATGATATTGATACTGTTGTTTATAGTGGCTGGTGCGCTGTTGGAGAGGACAAGTTATGATAATGATTAGATTATGGCAAAACATCCAGGTGGAAGACCGACAAAGTATGAGGGAGAGAAGACTGTAGCTAGAGTGAAAGAGTACCTATCTTCTTGTGTAGATGAGACTTATCAGCTAGTGAAGACAGAGGGTGAGAAGACTACAACATGGGAAAACAAGATTAAAGTCAGACTGCCTACTATAGGCGGATTAGCTTCTTTTCTTGGTGTTGCAGATAGCACTATTCAGGAATGGGAGAAGAAACACAAAGAGTTTTCGGTATCTTTAAGGGAAGTCATCAAGGAGCAAGCGAGAAGATTACTCGATAGTGGCCTGTCAGGAGACTACAATTCGACTATTGCTAAGCTTGTTCTTAGTGCTAATCATGGTTACAAGGAAAGATCAGATCATACGAGTGGCGATTTACCAATACCAATTCTAAATGTTCAGCCAGACAACAGCATTAGAGAGAATAAGGATACTGAATAAGCGGGTAAGGGCCATTCAGGGCGGCACTGCGGCCGGCAAGACCATAGCGATAATCCTTTATTTAATACACCTGGCTCAGTCTGATAAACAGCCCACTATTACTAGTGTTGTGGCTGAGTCTCTTCCACATCTAAAGAAGGGTGCTATTAGGGACTTCTTGGAAATAATGAAACAACACAACTATTACAAAGAGGATCGCTGGAATAGAACCGATAGCACTTATAACTTTGAGACTGGCAGCAGTATAGAATTCTTTGGCGTCGAACAGCCTGACAAAGTAAGAGGGCCTAGGCGTGATCGTTTATTTATCAATGAAGCCAACAATGTACCGTTTGATACATTTGAGCAGCTAGAAGTCCGTACAAGGGAATTTGTTTATTTAGACTGGAACCCTACCAATGAATTTTGGTTCTATACAGATGTTGTTCGTAAGCGTGATGATGTTGACCACATCATTCTAACTTATAAAGACAATGAGCTGCTTGACCAGGCGACCATTCGCTCTATAGAACAGCGCAGAGAACGCAAGGGCTGGTGGAAAGTTTACGGTGAGGGACAATTGGGAGAGGTAGAAGGAAAGATATATAGAGACTGGCAGACTATCGATGCTATACCGCATGAGGCTAGGCTAGAGCGCTATGGGCTTGATTTTGGTTATACAAATGACCCTACGGCCATAGTCGCAGTCTATTATTATAATGGCGGTTATATCATTGACGAGATAACTTACCAAAAAGGTTTAAGCAATAAGCAGATAGCGGATATATTTAAGAACCAGCCGGCCAGTATAGTAATTGCTGACTCAGCCGAACCTAAATCCATAGATGAGATTATGAGCTATGGTGTGAATATCTTAGGAGCAGAAAAGGGTGCAGACTCAGTGAGGCACAATATCCAGCTTGTCCAGGCTCAAAGGGTATCGGTGACGCAGAGATCGGTAAACATAATTAGGGAATACCGCAATTTCCTTTGGAAGACTGATAGGAATGGCAAAGTCTTAAATGAACCTGAGTTGCAATTTAAGCATGGCATGGATGCTATTGCTTACTCCTTATCATCTTTAGTAAAAGAACCGGCTGACGAGAAATTCCCAGAATTTCATGTTGTGCGCGATGAGTTTGGAAGATCAAGGATAGTCTGATATAATAAAAGCAATTAAGATTGACAAATAATAAATGAGAAAATTTATTCTTATTTGTTATTATGCCAATCCCCAAGCAGGAAATTCAACTTAAAGCCCTTAGAAGAGTAAGGGAATATAGACTAGACGCTGAAAATGAGAGTAAGCCTTGGCGTGAGCGAATGTTGGAAGTCTATAGAACTTATAAGACCTTCACTAAGAAAGACCCTACTAATGCTAGTGGGGATTATTATGTTAATAAAGCCCATGAGGTAGTGGAGAAGGTGGTCCCCCGCCTTATTGCCAAGAACCCTAAA
>Ga0208957_1001786_pt1 | contig 10345 bp, 19 predicted proteins | sample RifOxyA1_FD_184029 | JGI IMG/M metagenome (GOLD analysis project Ga0208957, IMG submission 184029) | Groundwater microbial communities from Rifle, Colorado - Rifle Oxygen_injection A1 (SPAdes) | ecosystem: Environmental > Aquatic > Deep subsurface > Groundwater | place: Rifle, Colorado, United... | reverse complement strand
TGATTGGGAATGGTTATGTAAAAGTTGCCATGCTATTAAAGACAAACTTATAAATAATTTAGGTAATTATATGCGTCTTAATGACGGAGATGACGAAATAGGCTATCAAAAAGGAGAAAAGTTAGATTTTGAATAGAAAGGCGAAAAATGGCAAACGATAAAGCAATAACAATACAACCAGCAAAAATAGTATTTAATCCTGAAAGGGATACAACTAAAGCTAAGAAGGCTGCTGACAGGCTTATTGACATAGTCAAACAAAACGGGTGGGCTAAGAAGTTTGGCGGAGACAAAGAGCACTTGTTCTATGAGGCATGGCAGACTTTGGGTAAATACTACAACGTATCTGTAGCCACTAAAGATGCCGAGCCGGTTGAAATAGATAATATTCAAGGATTTAAGGCGGTAGGTTATGTAATTGATAATAAAATGGGCTTTGAGGTAGGTCATGCAGAAGCATATTGTATGAGAGATGAAGGGAATTGGAAATCAAAACCTACTTTTCAACTAGCAAGTATGGCACAGACTAGGGCAGGGTCAAAAGCCCTGAGACAGATGTTTGGATTTGTTGTGGCACTTGCTGGATACAATCCAACACCAGCAGAAGAAATGGAAGGAGTAAATGGGATTACGCCAGTAAAAAGCGGTTATATGAATGAAGTACCGGCAACAGAAAAACAAATACAGCTAATTTCTATTTTGCTTCATAAAAAAGGTCAGTCTGATGAGAGATTATACGTCAAATACAATGTTGCCTCTAAAAAGGACTTAACCAAATCACAGGCTTCACAAATTATTGAGAATTTAATGAAACTTCCTGATACAGAACAGGCAATCCCAGAACGGGATATTAACGAAGAAGTCAATGTTGATGATATACCAGATAACCTTGACCAGCCCTAGCTTGACCACAAACGGAGAGTTAGGGCGACTCTTTTGAAAGTATAGCTTCTTTAGGCAGGAGCTAGTTTTGGGGTAGCTTATGAATATACAAACCCAGAGAGAAATACTAATAAGATTATTAGAAGAAGATTATAAATCCAAAGGTCAAGGTATAGATAGAGTATGGGTAACACAAAATTATTTTATAGTAGATGTACCTACAAGAATTTTTGACATACGGGATTATTTTATCAAGAAAGGTTTTAGGATTGTAAATTTGAGAGAGAAGCCTGGGAAAGGTACAAGAGTGGCACTTTATAAATTAAAGCCCCTAGAATCGCAACCTAGCGTGGAAGAAAAATATACTTTTATAGGGGATCGTGCCTATTTGAAAGGGGAAGAACCTAAGCCGGAACAACAAGTTTTAATATGAAATCAAATTTTGAAGGAAGGTGGCTTAAAATAGACATTTATACCAAGCTAAATCTTAAGACTAAATCTAAAATTTACTTTAAATGGTATATCCGGCCAAGATTGGCGGTAATTAAGGATTTTATCAGGCGACAGGGAGGGGCGTGGGAAAAATCTTCGGGTTTCCTCAAAAAAACCCTTGACAAAAGAAGAAAAGTAATCCCCGTCCCTGTAGCCTACGTATCGGGGACTGCCCTGCGCTTGATTAAGTCTTTAATTTACGAAGTTGTCAACTTTCTAATTAGGGTTGTAATGTTAGTTGTCAACAAAAGACTCAAGAAAGTCAAATATTACGAGATTTCTGAATGGAAAATTACGATATGAGAATAAACTTATTCTGGCTCATCTTAGGCATGATAATTATGACTATTTATTTTCTGGGGTTTGTAAGTATAGGGAATATAGGACATTAAAAATTAGTAGATTGTATTGGTCGGATATGGCGATATGAACGATAAAAAGTTTAGTATCTAAAGTGCTACTTATCCGCCCAACTAGAGTTTACTAATCCCTAAGTTAAAACAAGAAAGGAGGTAGAATATGAATAATAACATTAACAGAATATCAAGTATATGGATAGATCAAGCAGATAATGGCTGGGTATTAAAAGTATCAGGTATGGGTAGGGGTGAGCGTGAGGGGAAAGAGCAAGATATATATCTCAGTAAAAATATCCTTATATCAAACACTACAGAATTACTAGACAAATTAAGGGATTTTATTAAAGCCCAAAAAGTCTAATTTGCAATATGCCTTTGGTGTTAGGAAGTATAACTCTGAATAACATCAAAGAGATACGGCAATAGTAAGTTAAAACAAGAAAGAAAGGACTATATGAAAAACACAAAAAAAATTGTTCTTGATCTTTGCGGAGGAACAGGAGCTTGGAGCAAACCTTATGTTGATAGCGGTTATGAGGTTATAAATATTACTTTACCTGATTACGACATTTTAAGATGGAAAGACTATCCTGAAATTATTGAATTAGTTAGAGGGAATAAGGTGCATGGAATACTTGCAGCCCCACCTTGCACAATGTTCTCTATAGCGAGAAATGATATAACTGCTAAAAAGAAACGGGATTTAAGGGAAGGCTATTCCATAGTTCAGGCTTGCTTAGATATTATCCACGAGTGTTTATATGAGCCTTTTAGGATTAAGGACAATAGTTTAAAGTTCTGGGCATTGGAAAATCCACGAGGCTACCTTGATAGATTTCTTGGCAAACAAGCATTTGAATTTGATCCCTTTGATTTTGGTGATCCCTACACGAAGCATACCTATTTATGGGGACATTTTAAAGAACCCAAAAAGAAGCCAGTAAAGCCTCAAAAGTTTGGAAATAGCGAAGGGACTTTTGTAAAAGAGGTAGAGCATTTTAAGCACATGAAACAAGATCAACTACCAGAGAGCTATCAAAAAAAACGGGCTTAACTTGGAGAACGATTGTAAGAAGCATTACGCCTAGAGGTTTTGCAGAAGCATTTTTTAGAGCTAATCTCTAAATAAATACTTTGATATGACAACTAAGTTTACAACTACAACTGGAAATAAGACAACTATGAAACATCAATCTAATAGTAAGGGAATAGAGGAAAAAAAAATTAAGAATCTACTTGCACACACTAAACATTGGAACGGTGGGGCTGGATTGATACTATCGCCTTATATCGCTAAATTATTAAGAGCCATGGGGTTTAAAGAAAACTATACCGAAGATAAATCAATGAAATTATAGATTACCTAAACTCATTAAAAAATAAATAAGGGATATGAAAAATATAAAAATTGAAATTTACCGAATTATTGATAGTTTTTTAGTGGAAGCCAAAAACCAATATGGTCAAGAAAGAAGTTTGGAACGATTAAATAGAGATAGACATTTAGTGGCAGAAAATTTATTAAAATTATTTCAAGAAACATTAAAAAATAAATAAGGTATGCGACTATTAAAAACTATTTGGCAGGCATTTTATAGATTATTAGATCAATTATTAGATCAGTCAATTAATCCATGAAAAAAGGCAGACCTTTAATTATAAAACTTAAAGTTCGGAAGCAAGCGGCTTGGGATGCTTTTAGTAAATTTATTAGGACTAAATATCTCAAAAATGGTTTTTTGGTCTGTTATACCTGTGGAAAGAAAATGACCCTTGAAGATGCTCAGGCAGGACATGGAATAGGAGGGAGAAATAATGCAGTTTTATTTATGGAAGAAGTTGTCAGACCTCAGTGTCAAAAATGTAATGGATTCTTAAACGGGAACTATCCCGTATTTACTATGAAACTTATGGAAGAATTAGGAGTCAAGAGATACCAGAATTTAGTGATTTTGAGCAATCAGATTGTCAAGTGGACTGCGAGTGAATTTTTAGAGATAGAAAATTATTATCGGGGGAAGTTAGAAAAACTTAGAAACTAACCCATTACCCAATAACTTAGAGAGAGGAGAAAAAGAATGGACAAAGCTATAGATTCAAAAATAAGGGAAGAAATATATAGAATAATTGATAGTTTTTTGGTGGAAGCAAAAGACCAAAATAGTAATGATAGAAGTCTACAGCGACTGAATCAAGATAGACATTTGGCTGTAGAAGAATTATTATCCCTCTTTACCTCAGAGATGGAGAAAAGTAAGTCCGAGCTAAGAAGTAGGGTTGAAGGGATGAGAGTTCATCAAAGTAATGGTTTTACTTTAATGTTTGGGCAACCACCTACTCCTGAGTGGATTAAGACTGATAAATGGCATGCTTTAATAATTACATCTGACGGAGTGTACTGGGATGGAGAGTTAATTGCAGAAGGAAAATTGAAAAGGACTAAAAGAAAATGATTTATTTTATCTCAGGACTAATAACAGGAGTAATCTTAACCTTTGTAATTCTTTTTATTTTAACTTTAGGGGAGATGAATGAGGTATATTTGACAATCAATGTTTTATAGTAGTATATTAAGATAGGTTATGAGCGATTTAGTTCAGAAACTTGAATGTTATAATGGCACGGCTTTAATTGAGACTATTAAGGAAAGTGCCGGTAAGTTTGAACTTCCCGATACATCAAATACTAAACCTCAAAAGGGTCGCATTATTTTAATTTCCAAGACTAATGACATTACAGACGCTGGCATAATTTTTAAATGTCCAGCTAAAATTGGGGATGTAGTTTATTACAAGAATTGGAGTTCAGATGTAGTCAATCTTAATGGAAGGGATTATGTATTAGTCCCATTCCGTCATATAGTTATGGGTGTAAAAGAATGAGAAAAATTGACATTAGTAATCAAAAATTAGAGCAATTATACAATAGAGGATTAAAAATAAGAGATATTGCAATATTCTTTAATTGTGAACGATCCGTTATTTATAGAAGAATGAAATCAATTGGGATAATTCCTAATCGGAAACCTGGTTATAGAATTAGCTGGAATGGATATAAGCTGATTTATGTTCCAAGTCACCCTTTTGCAGATAGTAGAGGCTATATTAGAGAACATCGTTTAGTAATGGAAAAACACTTAGGTAGATATTTGTTACCTACTGAATATTTGGATCATATAAATGAAAATAAGTTAGATAATAGAATTGAAAATTTAAGATTTGTAACTATTGGTGACAATATAAAATATTTTCAAGAAAAACATGGCAATCCTTTTAAAGGTAAAAAACATACAGAAGAGAGTAAAACAATAATTCGAGAAAAGAGAAAAAAACAGATCGGAGAAAACCATCCTTTTTTTGGGAAACATCACACGGAAGAATCTAAAATTAAGATTAGTATGACAAAAAGGGGGTTAAATTATGCATACTGATATTTTGTTTGATGAAAAAGCGAAAGCAAAATTATTAAAAGGAGTGAAGATTTTATCTAAGGCTGTTTCATCTACGTTAGGGCCACGTGGACTTAATGTTGCCATAGACAGGGTTAACGATTACATCGTGCTTCACGATGGGGTGGAAACCGCCAGAGCTATCTTTTTAGAAGATAAACATGAGGACTTAGGCGCAAAGATATTAAAAGAAGCCGCAAAAAAAACTGTAGATTCCTGTGGTGACGGGACAACCGCCACAATTATTTTAGCCGAAGCTATAGTCACCGAAAGCATGAAAATAGTCGCTGCTGGTGAGAACCCCATGACTATCAGGAGAAGTCTTGAGGATGCACGGGATAAAGTCTTGGAATATCTTGATTCTATCGCTAAACCCGTTAAAACTTTAGAGGAGAAAATCCAAGTAGCCACTATCTCTGCCGAAGATGAACGATTAGGAGAGCTAATTGCTAAAACCATAGATGAGATGGGTGTTGATGGAATTGTTACAGTTGACGAGAGCAAATCTTCAGAAACCATAGTTGAGAAACAAACAGGGATGCAGTTTGACAAAGGATATATCTCGCCTTACTTTATAACCGATCCTGGCAAGATGGAAGCGACAGTTGAGGATACTTATATTCTAATAGGCGATAAAAACTTATCTGTAGGTCAACACTTAACCACATTCTTAGAGGAATTTTCTAAAGTTTCAAATAAACTTGTGGTAATCGCGCCGGATATTACCGATACCGCCTTGCAAGTATTGGTAGTCAATAAAGTCAGAGGGATTGGCTCAATTTCGGCTGTAAAAGCACCTCTATTTGGCGAGAAACAAAAGTCCATATTGCAGGATATGTGCGTTTTAACGGGGGCAACTTTAATATCTGATGATGCGGGTATGAGTTGGCAGAACGCAAAACTTGAGATGGCGGGACAAGCGGATAGAATTACCTCAACTGTTGACTCTACTCTTATCGTTGGTGGTAAAGGTGATCCGAAATTGATCAACGACAGGGTGGAGTCTTTGAAGCAAGCATTAAAAAAAGAACAATCACCATTCGAACAGGAGAAGTTAAGGGAAAGGATAGCCAAGTTGTCTAATGGCGTGGCGATTATTAGAGTAGGCGGAGATACCGAGATTGAAATGAAAGAGAGAAAAGAACGGGTTAAGGATGCGGTATTGGCTACTAAGGCTGCGATTGAAGAAGGGATAGTTGCGGGCGGGGAAATAGCTCTATTTGCTTCTCAAGATGCCTTAAAAGATGATTTAAGTCTGGGAGCAAAAATACTCCGCAATGCCCTAATAAAACCTTTTACTAAACTTATGGAAAATGCCGGTTATAATGCCGGCAAAATGGAAGCAAGAGTAATCGCCCCTCAAGAGGGAATGGGAATTGATGTAATGACTGGCGAGTTAGTGCGGATGATTGAAAAGGGTATTGTCGATCCTAAGAAAGTGGTTTCATCCGCTGTTAAGAATGCGGTAAGTGTGGCGATACAAATTATGACTATTGGGACTACAATAGTACCGATAGAGGAAAAGAATGAGAAACTGTCCTAATTGTAATAGTGAGCCTAGTATATTGCATCCTATCTATGGAATTTTAATCGGTATCAAATGCCAAAAGAAAAGAGAAACCCAACAATCCCCAGGTTCTTATATTGAGTTTACCTCCGATGATATCAAACGCCAACGAGTAGATTATGCTGATGATATCCTAAAGCCCTACAGATCAGGTGAAGTCTCCAAAAGATATATTCAAAAATATGGTATAAAAGGAATTGAAGTAACCGAGAAAGAAGTTAAAAAGGCTATGGATAATTCCGATGTGTGGAGTGGCGAAAGCAACTCGTATTATAGGGAGTAGCTATGCTAAAAGCATTAAGAGTAGGTGAGATAATCAGGCATAAACCTATACTTGAACCCTGGCTCGTAATCAGAGTATTTGAATATGGGTGGCTTATAGTTGACCTTCTGTCAGCTGACGATCCGGCTATTCCTAAAGTAGTCTTGCCCCGCTATTTTGATAATTGGGAGAAGGATTCGGAGTTGACAGATGAGGATTTATCCAAAAATGAAATGCCATCTTTGGGAATATCTTACTCAATGGCATTGAAAATATGATTATAGAATGGTTTTTATTCTTGGCGACATTTTTAATTGGTTACTTTTTAGGGCAAGGGAAAATAAGCAAGGAAAGTATAAAAGAGGTAAAACAAGCAATCACTAAGACTTTTAATACTTCAAGAGTAGGGGCGATTAAAATGCCTACGGCAAGAGATATATACTTAAAACAACATCCTATCCTTAAAGAGGGGATGGATGAAATCGCAAATGATTTAAAACGGCAGGGAATTGAACCAAATGAATAGTCTAGCACGTGGTGGACAAATTGGAGCTATTGCTTGGAAAGACAAGGAAGTAGTTAAGCTCTTTGATTGGTTTTGTTTGAGGCATGAGACTTTTGACGCGGATAAATCAGGAGTTCTAGGAAGGGTAAATAAGTTGATACCTATTCAAATGAAACAATCCATAATTCAAGAACATCTAAAAGAAGGCACAAAAATAGAATACTTCAAAGTTTGTCCGAGATGTTATCGAAGCGTGAAGGAAGGAGAGTATGTGAGAGATGAGTAAAGATAATAATTTAACAATTAAACAGCGTAAATGGCTGAAACTTTATTTGGAATGTGGTAATGCTACGGAAGCTGCTATGCAGGTTTATGACTGTAAGGATAGAGATGTAGCTAAATCAATAGGTTCTGAAAACCTTACAAAACTTGACTATTCGGATTTCATGGAAGAAGCAGGCATTACTGATATTGTACTTCAGCAAAAAATAATGGAAGGATTGGGGGCAACTAAACAGATTGGTGCAAGAAAAATAGTTCAAGGAGCAAGAACTGCTCATGAAATAAAAGTAGACGCTTCAACTGAAACGGATGACTTTATAGAAGTTGAAGATTACGCTATAAGGCATAAATATTTAGAAACAGCATTAAAATTGAAAAAGAGATTGATTGATGCAAAAGAACCGATGTTGCTACAAGGGACTGAGGGTATAATTATATTTAGACCGGCAAAAAATGGCAAAGACAGAATGGCATCCACATCCCAAGCAGGAATTAGCTCTACAGCAAACGGCTTTTGAGGTACTTTTTGGCGGTGCTCGTGGGGGAGGCAAAACTGATACAGGTCTTGTTTTCCTCACTGAGTACTTAGACAATCCCCGTTTTAGAGGCTTGGTTATCCGTAAAAACGCAGATGATCTAGCCGATTGGATAGATAGGGCACAGAGAATGTATTATCTTTTGGGTGTTGATATAGCTTATAGGCCCGCTATTATCCGTTTCCCTTCAGGCGCGCAAATAAGAACTGGACATTTGAAAGATGAACAATCCTACACTAAATATATGGGGCAAGAATTTCACATGATGGTTATTGAAGAATTGACTCAGATACCTTTTGAGAAAAGATATTTACAGCTCATCGCTTCTTGCCGGTCAACTATCCCTGAGCTTAAACCACAAGTGTTTGCTACAACTAATCCTGGGGGTATAGGGCATGGTTGGGTAAAGAGGAGATTTGTTGATCCCGCACCACCAATGACCGAGTTTGAGGCAGAAGGCAGGACAAGAATATATATACCCGCAACAGTTGAAGACAATCCTTCTTTATTTGATGCTGACCCTGGATATATTAAGACACTTGAATCACTTAAAAATACTGATGAAGAATTATGGAAAGCATGGCGGTTAGGAGATTGGAATACTTTTGCTGGACAGTTCTTTAAGGAGTTTAGAACTGATCTTCATGTTATTAAGCCCTTCAAAGCCGTTAAGACAGCCGAGAACGTAATAGTTGGTGGTATGGATTGGGGTAGGACTGCACCATTTGCATTTACTCTGTCTGAAATAAAAGTAGTTAATTTTGATGAATCCAAATTTTATAGAGCTAGAACATTTTTTGAGATTTATGGCACTAATAAAACACCTAGGGCATGGGCTGAGATTATTAAGGAAAATTTAAGAAAGAGGAAATTAAAACTTAGTGATATATCGTGGACTCGTGGCGATCCTGCCATGTTTACCAAAGGACAGGATATGTCAATTTCAATAGCCGATCAATTCAGAAATGAAGATATTAGTATTAAACCCGCCTCAAATGATCGAATAGGCGGGTGGGAAAATTTACATAATTGGATGTCTATTGCCCCCGATGGGTTGCCTTATTGGATGATTACCGAGGATTGTATAAATTTAATTAAAGAATTACCCGAACTGGTGCATGATGAGAATAATGTTGAGGATGTGGATACGGATGGAATTGATCATGCCTGTTTTTGCCGACACACTCCGATATTGACTGATCGGGGATATAAAGCTATAATTGAGGTATGCAAAGGGGATATGGTATGGACTCCATTAGGATGGAGTAAAGTATTATGGCAAGGGAAAACGGGTATAAAAAAGGTAATAAATTTCCAGTCAATGAAAGTTACAAGCAATCATCCATTTCTAACTCAGGATGGATTTCACCAATTGAAAAACTTGAGGGAAACGGACAAATTGTGGAACGTATTTATTTCCTCGGTAAACCCTACAGACGTTATCCATCCTCATCAAAGTTTTCCGATAAAAGCTATTTTAGGCGTAGTCCAGAGAAGAATGCAAAAAGTAACAATAATGGACTTCATGTTCATGTCTGGCAATACTTTAACGGAAAGATACCCAAGAGTTTTCATGTTCATCACAAAAATGGTAATTATGATGATAACTTTATTGAAAATCTGGAAATACACGCTAATTCCGAGCATCAAAAAATACATTGGAGAAAAGACAGAGTTAATAAATTGGTTCATTCAAAAACCAATATTGAAATCGCCAGAATTTATGCTAGTAAATGGCATGGTAGCAAAGAGGGACATAAATTTCATCAACGACTTGCCAAAATCTCATGGAAAAAAAGGAAAAAGGAAAACCGACAATGTGAAAGATGTAAAGAATTATATTGGACGTGGGCAGGATTATCCACAAAATTCTGCTGTCTTAACTGCAAAATGTTTATGTTCAGGAGACGTAGAGGTATACAGCATCGAGACAGATACAGGGATGTTCACAGCCCACAATGCCATTGTATCTAATTCAGATGCCAGCAGGTATTGTTTTAAGCATCTGAAGT
>Ga0208957_1001779_pt1 | contig 10371 bp, 9 predicted proteins | sample RifOxyA1_FD_184029 | JGI IMG/M metagenome (GOLD analysis project Ga0208957, IMG submission 184029) | Groundwater microbial communities from Rifle, Colorado - Rifle Oxygen_injection A1 (SPAdes) | ecosystem: Environmental > Aquatic > Deep subsurface > Groundwater | place: Rifle, Colorado, United... | reverse complement strand
ATTTTCTTTAATAAAATTGTCAAACTCCTTAGATGATAGATTTTCTGGAATTTCCTTTCCAATTTTTTCGGAAATTAATTTATCAGCTCTATGTTCTGCTTTGCATTTAGTGCAGTGCACTAATGGGTCAACAAAATTTTCCAAATGACCGCTTGAACGATAAACAGCTTCTGGCAATATTTGGCTCCCATCAAGCTCTACCATTTCGTCTTCTACTACAATCATCTTGCGCCAAAGCTCAATGAACTTTCGTTTCAAAACTGAGCCGTAAGGACCATAATCAAAGAAACCAGCAGGTCCATTATATATCTCTCCAGCCGGCAAAAAGAATCCTTTTCGCAGGGCTAAATCAATTACTTTGTCGTATTTGTTCATCAAGGTTTCCTCCAAGATGATTCATAAAAAGTTACTTCTGATTCTTTGTCAACAATACCAATCAAAAGATTCTTCCTAGTAGAGTGTGCAACTCTGTTCATAGCAGAGAATTGTCGCCACGCAAGTTTATCACTTTCATCAGTTGCAAACAAAACCCATTTTGCGTGCGCTTCTCCGGGCTTTTTACCCCTATCATAAACTCTAAAATCAGCTCCAAATTTCAATCCAGTTTTAACAATATAACCGCGGGATCTCATATCAGCATAAACTCTATATCGCGTCCAGAAGTTATGTTCCTTTTTGCTGGCTCTTCTGACAAACGCATCAAAACTTAATTTTGTTTTGCTACTATAAATTTCAATTTTACCCTGTTCCAATAAATAAAGCGCTTCCTCTAGGGCTAACTCAAGTCGTTTTTCTTTTCCTTTTATTTCTCCAAACTGAGACCTGTCATACAAAGCCTGCGCCTCTTGAAAGTCTTCAGTAATAGAGACCGTATTTCCATTTAGGTGCGATTTTATCATCTATAGAACTACACGCCAGTCAGCATACACTAAAAGGCTAAGTGCGTCCCCCAGGTAAAGCTTTTATTCAGCATTTAAAAGATTAGTGTATATGAAATTAGTATTCCTTGGAACTGGGACAGCTTTCCCAACGCCAGAAAGAAATCACTCAGGCACATATATAGACATAGGTCCAGAAGCTTTTCTGTTTGACTGCGGCGAAGGTACGCAAAGGCAGATGGCGATTGCAAAGATAGGTTCATCAAAAATTACAAAGATATTTATCAGTCATTGGCACGGCGATCACGTTTTGGGACTTGCAGGACTAATGCAAAGTATGCAGATGAGCAACAGACCTCACGAAATACATATTTACGGACCTGAAGAAACAAAACACAGATTTGAATTGATGAGAAAAACTTTTGGAATTGGATTAAGTTTCCATTACATAATAATAGAAGTAAAAGGTACAACTAAGCCACAGAAAATAATTGATGAGGCTGATTATGAAATTTGGGCGGTAAAAACAATTCATCCAGTTCCTTGTTTAGCTTTCAAGTATATCAAAAAACCATTACGCAGAATTGATATTGGATATGTAAGTAAATTTGGAATCAAAGCTCCGCACCCTATTTTGAAAAAATTAGCTGATGGAAAGAACATAAAATGGGAAGGCAAAGTTATCAAAGCTAAAGATGCTACATATATAAAACCGGGAATAAAAATCAGCTACGTAATTGATTCTGCGTATTCAAAACATTTGTCGGCATTTGCAAAAGAATCTGACATTTTGATTTGCGAATCTACGTTCGGCGCAGATATGCAGGATGCGGCGACTTTGAAAGGTCATATGACTACAAAAGAGGCTGGCAAAATTGCGAAAGATGCTCAAGTTAAAGAGCTAATAATAACACACATCAGTCAGAGGTATAAAGATCCAATAACACTTTTGAAAGAAGCTAAATCAGTTTTTCCAAACACAAAAATTGCGCACGATTTAATGGAAATAAAATTTTAGTTGGGCGTTCCTTACAGAAGTAAGGTTGACTAATGCAAACATTAGGCTTTCTTTTTGGCGCGTTTCTTAGTTGTTCTTTTTTTATTAGTTTTCTTATCTAATTCTTCAAGATTAGATTCCTCTTGCTTAAACGTCTCTTTTGCATTAGGTGTGCTCCATTTCTGCACAGCATCAGCCAAATTTTGCTCTTGTATTAAGTTAGGCCCTTCTGAAGGCTCTTCTTTCTCAAGCGAAACATCTTGCGACTCTTGTTTGACTTCTTCGTCTTCCTCCTCCAAAAAATCAACAAATCTCTGCAAAACTCCTTTTCCAGAAGATGTCGCAGGCGGAGCGCCGGCAGAACTAGCTGATGGCGATGGCGCTTCTCCCGAGTCTTTTCTTCCAGTGTTGAATAACATTAGTATTGCTAACAACACAAAAAATATCGCACTTATCCACAAAGCATTGCTAACATTATATGTTTCTTGTTTGGCGAAAGACAAACCTTCGTTATAAACTACCATTGCTTTTGCTAATCCAAAATTCCAAAATGATTTTATTGAATCTATAAATTTGTCAAGCGAAGGTGAATTAAGAACTGATATCTTTGGTAATGACACTTCTGGCAAATTTAGTTTTGGAAATTCTGGCATAGGCAATATGCTTCCTTGGTAAGTTGTTTGTTCTTGCTGCTGTTCTGGAGTCTCAACTATCTCTGGCCCGCTATTGCTTTCTGTTGTTGTTTCTGTCTGTTCAACTATTTCTGGTGAAGGCAAACTATTCTCTGGTGTTTCTTGTTGTGGCTGCTCAACTATTTCTGAGGCTGGTTGCTCTGGTTGTGTTGCTGGCTGCTGAAGTTGAGGCAATTTATTTTGTACTCCGGCCGCTAGACTAGTTATACTTGCTGTAATGCTATTTTTGAAATTCTTAATTCTATTAACTACTCCTGAAACTGCGCTGTTTATTTTTTCTCTTGGTGTTGCACCAGGACTTGCCTGTACAATTCCATTTGACGGCTTTACAATTACGTTAACATTGGTAGAGCTTGAAATAGTTCCATCTTGCAGTCTTGCAGATACAGTTACTTTGTAACTTTCCTGTGGTGTTTGGTCGGGCACTGAAATGTACATATAAATCGTCTGTGATTTTCTTCCGTCAAGTGTTACACTTGCTGGATTCAATTGCGCATAGGTTGCTCCAGAACCAGAAACTTCAAGGTTGTAGCTGGATGTTTCCGTTCCTTTGTTCTCAATTATTATTGGAACTAGTGCACCTTCTCCAGCCACCACCTCTACGGTCGTAAGAGCTGAGGTTGCTTGTACGCCGAAACACGCTGACAAGTCAGCAATGTCTAAGTTAAGTACTTCCGTCTTGGAAGATTGCGATATACCTTGTGCAGATGCCTTTACATCAATTCTATATTTGCCTGCTCTTGCTCCAGCAGGATCAATAATTAAATTTAATTTTGATGACTCTCCAGAATCCAATGTTACAAAACTCCTGTCTACTGTTGCAAAATCCGCACCAGTTACTTGTATTGCATATTCTTCAGAAAATCTACCTGTATTTGCCAAAGATAATTCGTAAGATTTAGTATTGAATGGGCATAAGCTGTCCTGTGATCTTTCTAAATTCAAATCAAACGAATAACAGGCATTTACTTTAGCTGAGACTTTTTGCGAGTCAATTGAGTTTCCTAATCCATCTTTAACTCTTACATCAATATCGTAAGTTCCTTTTACTCCAAAATCTGGTGCTAAGATTATTTCTGTTTGTCCTAAGCTATTTGCTGGTACTCTTAAAACAGAATTTCCTGCGTGCGCCCAATTTGGTCCAGCTAATATTACGTCGTAAGTATTGTCTGCTGTGCCTGTATTTTTAATTGTTAGCGGTATAGCTACTTCAGAATTCTCGCAGATGGAAACAAAATTCTTTTCTAAAGCAACATTATAATCATAGCAGGCATTTGATTTCAAAAGAAGTGTTTCTGATGCTGTGGCTCTTGAATTTTGTGATTTTGCGGTTGCTGTTATAGTATAATCGCCAACTGCATTTCCTACAGGCAATGCAAATACTTGTATCACCTTACTTTCGCCAGGATTTAATGAAACTAATTCATTTGAAAGAGTAGAATATCTTGCACCGTTGCCAGATAAACTCAATTCAAAGTTTTCTTTGTACCGTCCGTTATTTTCTAAGACTAAATCATAGGTTGCTTGTGTCGCAGAACATACCTGAGCGACATCATTGTTTGCAGTCAAATCCGCTATATGACAGTCGCTGACATCTAAACTAAAACTTAACTGCTTTTGCGAAGATGAACTTGAAACTGAAACATCTAGATTATATTTTCCCGCTAATGCAAAAATGCTAGGTGTGACATAAACATAAACACTCTGTGTCTTTCCAGGTGATAATTGGAATCCTAACGGGGCAGCAGCCGCCCATTTAGAAGCAGAGCCAGAAAGATGAGTAGTATAGCTCTCAGTTGATGTACCGGTGTTGTGAACTTCAAAAATATATAAAACGGTTTCCGAGGCGCACGAAACTTTGTCGCTAACGATTGGAACTAAATTAAATTCGCTCGCGGCAGAAACTCCTGAACCTACTAATGTTAATACTATTACTGCGAATACAAAAAGCGATAGCCTCCTCAATCATACACCTCCATTTACTACTCGCAGTTGATTAATTGATATTTAAGCATTTATTTACTTAGAACTAAGTATTACAATAAACAAATCGGCTTACAGCAAGCTTAATTCAAAGAAAAGCTATATAGCTTTTCTAGTTTTGAAAAACTCATAGGTTTTTAAAATATCTCCTGGCTGAACAAGATTTTTTGCCGTTTCTAACACATATTTACAAGGTTTAACTGATTCGTAAGTCTTCCAAGTCTTTGGGTAAAATGTAAGAGGTTTTGCTTCTTCAACCTGAAAAACTTCTCCTGATTCAGAAACGAAAGCAATGTTAATGTTATAAGATACGCCAAACATCCAAAAACTTCTAACTTTATTTGAGCTGAATTTGAATAACAAATCTTTTGGTTTGGAAAACATTAAGCCAAATATGTGCTGAAAAAATATGTCGGCAACTTGCACTTCAAATTCTGTGTTACGAGTTATATTCCTAATAAGCATAAGAGAATTATAAATTAAGTCCTATTTATTGTTTTATTGCTTGCGGTAGTTTTTCCAGAATAGAAATACTGCAAGTGCCAATATCATAACTATTACGAGATTAGTTGCTGTTGAACTCGCTGATAAGCCACCGACATTAGCTTCAAACTTTTGGTTTTGTATAACTGTCTTGCCGTCTTCCTTTACAATTAAATTAAATGTTTGTTTGCCGGATGAATCTTTATCTGGAACTATATGCATTGCAACTGTAACACTTTCGCCCGCGTCAAGTGTTATCTGTGATGGGTCAACTCTTGCAGAGCCCCAGTCCATTCCAGATATCTCAAATGTCATAACTTTCCGTTCGTTATCATCATTTGTTATTTTAATAGAAACTACGCTGGCTTTGCCAGGTGTCATTTCGTCAGCTATCTTTACAGACGTTTCCTGCTCCATAAGTTCATCAGAACCTTCTATTGTAATTTGTTTTGTCATTACATCCTGCGCATAGCCGTTGTAAACTCTGATTTGTAAGTCATATGTACCTGATTTTGTATTTTCAGGAATTTCTAATGTCAAATATTGTGTTGAATCTCTGCTGTCAAGTAATGTACTTGTAAGCTTTGACTGTACAGAAAGATCAAGTTTGTTAATGTTTAATTCTATTATTACGTTATTTTCGTCTTCAGTTCCAGCGTTTAATACTGTAACAGACGCATCAATTGTGCTACCAGCTTTAACGTTGTCTCTTAAGATCTCAACTTCATCAATCATTAAAGTGTGATCTGCTCTTTCAAATGATATTTCTTTAGAGAAGTCGTATGTTCTTTTTTCGTTAGTATTATCCCATTTGCCGTCTACTTCAACATTAAGAGTGTATTTGCCTTCACTTATGTCGCCTGGAATTTGCCAGATATAATTTAATTCTTCATCGTTACCATCGTTTATTTTCTCAAGAGATGTCTCTATCTTTTCGCCGACTTTCTTTTCGTTATCATCAGCTATCCAAGTAGTTATTTCTACATCTTCAAAATTTTCTGTGTAAACATTTTCAATAAGAATTGTAAAATCTAAATCGTTACCTAATGTAGGATTTGTTGTTTCAATATCAGCACCAATAGTTAATCTATTGTCAAATGTAAATATGGGTGTTGAGCTGCCAGGTAGTTCAGCTACAACTGGCGTAGCTAAGAACAATGCTGTTACAAATATAGTAAACAACCTTGCGATATTGTTTGTCATAGTTTTCCGTAAAATACGTATTTAAAAGGTTTATGGGCAACTGTATGCGATTTTACTTGCTTTTTGCTCTTGCACCTAAGCTCTCAATTTCTATTTTTGCTGAGGCAGTAATAGCATTAACTGCAAACATAACCATTTCATTAACTACAAGATTATCTCTATTTAATTTGTATAGGTTAGCCCTGCCTAATTTTCGTGTTTGAATCAAAATTCTTTTTTTAGATAACGTATCAAGTATACTTTGAATAGTTGTACGAGCAACACCTGTTGCCCTAAAAATATCACTCTTGCTATAATCATACAAATCATTCTCTATGAAGAATTCTAAAATTTTAATTGTAGGGCTATTTCCGAATAACTCAGTAAATAATGTTTGTCTATCCATATCTATATCTATATCTATATCTATAAACTAAACATATATAAATCTTACTACGTTATTGTAGTTTAATACTACAATGGTAACTGATGACGAGATTTTGGCACGAATGCTTTTCAAACTAATAAATAACAAATGTTATAGTAAAGGTCATATGCTTGAAGAAAGGCTAATCAGCATCGTCGCAAAACACGAACGAGGCCGCGCCAAAGATATACTTAAACAAGCAATAAAGACAAAGTTAATATCAGTTTATGGTAAAACTAATTACGGCGTCGCATATCAATTAAACTTAGAAAAACTTAATTATGCTATTGACTTAATACAGAAACATTATTCTAAATCAGATTCTCTAAAAATTTAAATGGGGTCACTAGGATTTGAACCCAGATCAGCCGCTCTGGAGGCGGCCACACTACCAGATTATGCTATGACCCCGCATATAAACTAACAGAAATTCTGATTAAAAAGCTACCTATAAAATCATATTATAAAAAAGAAAAGATAGACCCAATCTGAACAAGTTCAGATGGGCACCGCTGAATTTTATTCAGCTAGTGAGGTAAAAAATTACCTTCTTCGTATTACTTCAGTTCGTATTGGAGCTGGAACGAATTCCTTTGCTACAAAGGCTGCGACAATCAATGCGATTATCAAGCCAAGTATTACTCCGATTTTTCCGAAGTCACTTGTTACAGCTGTTGAAAGAGGCAAAACTTTTACGCCACCTTCTCCGTCAACTGTTAACATTACAAACTCAGTTTTGCTTTCATCGCCAAATGTTACTGTAGCTTGTATTGTATACTCGCCAGATTTTGCATTCTTTGGCACCGTGAAAGACAAATGCTGTGTTTCTTTGTCGTCGGCATCAAGCTGGAATTCTCCAGATGTGCTGTCAACATTCAAGTCTTTGTTCTTAACTGTTAATTTAACGTCTTGGTCTTCTTTTCCAACGTTAAACAAAGTTACATCAACTTGAATTTCGTCTTCGGCTTTTGCTGAAGTCTGTGAAAGAGTTAGTTCGGAAATTCGAACATCTGCATCTTCCTTTTCAACTTCAAGTGCTTTTTCGTTAACTATTTCGTTTACGAACTTTTCGTTAGTATCTTCATTTTTCCATTCGATTGTTGTTACAACAGTGTATTCGTTCTCATCAGCTTCGAAAGGAACTTTCAAAGTCAATGAAAGTGTTTTGATTTCTTTGCCACTGTCTGCATCGTTCAATGTGAACTTGTCAGAACTTGCGTCAATGTCATCTCCACCATCAATACCTCTTATTTCTACTGTTGCTTGGACATCTTCAGCATCGTATTCTGCTGTGTTTTCTATTTCCAAATCAAATGTTACTACATCGCCTGGACCGACTTTGTCGTTGTCTATTTCAACATCAACTGTCAAGTCTTCGCTTGTAGTACCTGTTCCTGTTACAGAACCTGTTGAGCCGTTACTTCCTGCATTTGGATCTTTTTGCAAAGTCAAAATTGTTGTTGCAAGAGTTTGCGGGCTCTGTGCTGTGATTGTGAAATCACTATTAGCGTCTTTATAGCCAGCCTTTTTGGCGACCATTGTGTAAGTTCCTGCTTCTAAAACAAAAGCTGCGGAATTTACGTCAGTCTTCTTACCAGCAACAGTGCCGTCACTGTGGTATGCGGTAATACTGTCAACAGTCAAGCTTTGTCCGCTGTCATCGACAGTCAAGACTGGGACGACGCTAGTTTGAACTGCCAACGTTGATGTTGCACCAGCTAAAATAGATAGTACAAACACCACTCCCAATATTAGTGCACTAGTCTTTTTCATTTTTATTCACCTTTCAATGAGCGTTTAATGTTGTCATATAGTCCTTGTGACATCTTTACAACTTTTGAATCGTTTCCATCTGAACTTAGTGTAAGAGATACTGCTCCTTCGCCGTATGCATCGTACATAGCTAAGCCTACATCGTGGTTATACATATCGCTAAAGCCCGTATATCCTGCGCTTAAGGCAATTGTATTTGCTTCAGACATTTGTTCATCAGTAAAGTTAGCTACAACTGCTTGGTAAACTTGAGGTTGATTTGGAGCCATTACAATTTTTCCAAGTCCAGGGTTGTTTGCAATTCTTTCTAATGCTGTTAGACCCATAGTTACGTTTTCGCCGTTCAACCAATTTGTAACTTTTGTCTGAGTGTAGTCTGTAAGCTCCAATGTGTGTGCTGCTAAAGCTTCGCCGTAAGCTTTTACCAATGCGTCAACTTTGTCGTATTGGCTGGCTTTGGCTGCGCCCATAATATCATCTGCTACACCAACAGCTTCTTGTAATGCAATTTCATAGCCAGCATCAAATGTGCCATTTTCAGCTACGAGAGTTTGTCCGTAAAGAACTACTCTTCCCATTAAGCCTAAGTCTTGGTATACTGATTCGTTCAGACCTTCAGCTGCAAGCATATTTCCTAACAAGTCAACTGAGTGTGCATAGCCTTGTGCTTCGCCAGCATCCAGACCCAATTCATTTGCTACGTCAAGCAATTGTGTAAGATTTAATATGTCTAAATCAGAAGTTGTTACTTCTGCAATTTTATCTGTATCAAAGTGTGAAGTTATGTACATTCTAGTTGCATCTTCACTTGCTTCAATTCCCGCATCCAATCCTAATTGGTATGCAGTATCGTTATTTAACAAATCATTGACGCGATCTGTTAAGTCATTGATAGTGCTCTTTTGATCATCTATTGTACCATTAGCGTTAGCCCATCCGGCTTTTTCTGAAGAAACATTTTTCTCCAAATGGTGTATTGTAGAATCTTTTTCATTTAGCTCGCCGTTCAAGCCAGCTATTTCGTTATTATTTCCTAAAACAGCCGCTCCACCGAGTGCTGCTATTCCTAGCGTAGCTACTACCGCTCCAGCTTGCCAATTTTCTCTGCTATTTTTAGTCTCTTTTAATATTGCGTTTGTAGATGTCAATTCGTAAGATATAGAATCTTTTTCGGCTTCAGCTGCATTTAATTGGTATTGTGTAAGTGATAGTTTTTGTCCAACTTGACCCATAGCTTCCAAAGCTTTGGCTGCTTGATTAAGAACTTCATCTTTTGAGGTAACTTTTCCAGCTTCGTTTCTTATTTTGCCAGTTTTAGGATTCCAAATAAGACTTCGTGGCTTTGTTGTGCCATCTTCTGCAACGGCATCAAAAGAAGCGCGAAGCTTACCATTTGAGTCTTGTGTTACAGTTAGATTAGATTTCTCTGCGTCAAATCCGAAATTTTTTTCTTTTGTCATTTGAATACCTCAATAGTTACGACTTTTAAGTAATGATACTTTTATAAGGATTGTTCTATTGCAAATAATTTTGCGAATTCGCATCGTAGCACTGCAATATTGTTTTGCACACTTCTGGATTTGTTTCCAAATCAAATTCTACTTTTTGATAAGTTTCGTTGACTTTATCCCATACAAAGCATTGTCCGTTTGTGCCAAACTTCAAACCAGTTGGTTGGACATTATATTTGATTTCAAACTCTTTTCTGGCATTTTCTACCTTGTTTAGTATACTATTTGCTGCATCTGGAGTAGCAAAAAGCTGTACTTTTCTGGCGAAAAGCAAATCTTGAGCAGTTTTGTAATTGAAAATCTCGCCTTTTTCAGGATTGTAGTGCGGTCTTGATAATTCTAATAAAGCTTTCATAGATTTAGCTGCAGCTTTATAACTTCCACTTCTATCTTGCGAGGTTTCTGCTATATTCTTTAATTTTTCTTTCAGAAATGTTTGAATGTA
>Ga0208957_1001777_pt1 | contig 10385 bp, 17 predicted proteins | sample RifOxyA1_FD_184029 | JGI IMG/M metagenome (GOLD analysis project Ga0208957, IMG submission 184029) | Groundwater microbial communities from Rifle, Colorado - Rifle Oxygen_injection A1 (SPAdes) | ecosystem: Environmental > Aquatic > Deep subsurface > Groundwater | place: Rifle, Colorado, United... | reverse complement strand
GCCTTCACTCGTGACATTAGCCTCGGCTCGCCAATGGGTCCAACTGTCGGCGAGGTGAAACTACCCTTTGCTCTCTCAGACATCGCTGAAGCGTTGCCGGCATTGGGCGGTACGCTAGGCGCGCTGATTGGCCGTCATCCTGCTGTTGCTGGGGCTGGCAGTGCAGTAGGCGAAGTGGCACGTCAGGGCATCAGGTCAGCAGCAGGCTATGTGCCCGCCCCTGGCAACCTCCAAGAGATGATGGGACTGGACCCGTCCTCGGCTGAAGCTAGAGTTGCTGGTGTGGCTGGAGAGACTGCTATGGGGGCTATTCCCGATTGGCTCAGCGGTCTACTAGCCAAGGGGGCTACACCGCTACGAGAAGCTGGGTTGAGACAATACGCTCATCTGCTAGAGCCTAAGGGCGAGCGAGAGCTAGTCAAAGCTACAGAAAAGTTGCGACCGGTGCAGGGGGAGCTGCCGATGCTTCCGCCACTTACTGGCCGTGGACGGCTGGAGAAGATTGCTGAGCGGAAGGTGAAGAAGGCTGGCGAGAAGGTTGGCGAGCTTTACAACGTTGAGACCCCATCATCCTTCAAACCGGCAATGGAAGAGCTGAAGAAGGTTGGGGAAAAGAACGTTCGCTATCCCGCCCACGATGTTCCTGTCTACGATGATGCTGGCAATATCATTGATCTAGAGACTGTGGACGCTACCTTCAAAGATCCAAAACTTGCTAAAGCTTTTAAAAAGCATATTGAGGAATTACAAACTTCTCAAACCAGAGCGGAAACATACAAAGGCGGTCCCTCCAGACAAGACATATTTGAAGCTCGGCAAACTACTGATGAAATGGCAAAACGTGCTAAGGGTACGGTCTTTGATCAGCAAGCTAAAGAACTTTCGCAGGAAGTACAAGCTCTAAAAGCAAAACGTACTGGACTATCTAAAACTCTACATGCTGATACGATGGATCCTGCTACTGGTAAATCGTTAGGTGAAGAAGCCGATGCTATCTTCTCAGCATGGAAGTCACTGGAGAAGGCAGGTAAGCAAAAGGATGCTGGCACCTTCCTCCAACGGTGGGCAGTATCCCGACTCATCTCCGGGCCTGTAGGCACGGTTGGCGGCGTGGCCTCCACTCAGCCAGCTTTCTGGCGGTCCCTCAGTTCCAAGACCATGCGTGGTCTAGCCACTGCGCTCGAAGCCAATGACCAAGCGGCCCTCGGCCAGCTTATGCGAGTAGCACTTGCAGACTACGAGAGAGCAGGACAGCGGTGAGTGAAAACAACGGCTGGCCCGAGTATAAAGCCCTTCTACTGGATGATCGCCGCCGAAACGAAGAGAAGTTCGAGAAAGTGTTTGGGAAGTTGGACGACATCGCCATTCAACTCACGGAGCTGAAGACCCAACGCAACGGTCTAGGTTGGTTATCCAACATGACTGTTACTAGTATCATTTCCCTTATAGTTGGCGGAGCTACGGCAGCTATTACCGTCGCTATGACTAGATGAGTGATTATTCAACATCGGCAACTGGTAGCATCGGCCCTGCCGGACCTGCCGGACCTGCCGGACCTGCCGGACCAGCAGGAGCTGATGGTGTCCAGGGTCCTGCCGGTGCAGACGGGGCACAGGGGATTCAAGGTATTCAAGGAGTCCCCGGCAATAATGGTGCTCAAGGTCCCCAGGGCGATCCTGGGAACGACGGCACTCAGGGTATTCAGGGAATCCAAGGCGCGCAAGGCCAAGCGGGTGCCGACGGTGCTCAAGGTCCGCAAGGCGACTCAGGCGGCACCTTTACTGCCGTCGATATGGTCAACCTCGTTTATCCCGTGGGGGCAATCTACGTCTCAATAGTTAGCACCAACCCCGCGACCCTTTTCGGTACGGGCACTTGGGCTGCATTTGGCGCGGGACGCACGCTAGTTGGGCTCGACTCAGGTCAGACAGAGTTTGACACGGTGGAGGAGACAGGCGGTGCGAAGACGCACACACTCACCACGCCTGAGATTCCTGCACACACTCATGTGCAGGACGCCCACGGGCACACGCAGAACAGCCACAATCATACACAAGATCCGCACACGCACACGTTGACAGGCGGATCGTCCGACGATAACTCAGCGCCGTTCCCCGGCCCTGACGCTTCGAGTGCTTCGACGGTGTTTGCCTCAACAGGAATTCAGGCGGCTACGGCAACTAACCAAGCAGCAATCGCAACCAACCAAACGACGGTTGCAATCAACCAAAATACTGGGGGCGATGGAGCACATAATAATCTTCAGCCATACATCGTGGTATATATGTTTAAGAGGACTGCCTAATGGCAACTGTGCCACGTACTATTGAATATGTTTTTGACGTTAGAGAAGAAGTCCTACTGCGTGAACTGCTCAGTTGCAGTCCATCAACTTGGACAAGTAGCGTTACAATTAGGGCTGGACGTGAGAATGTTGCTGATATTTTTTGGTCTGCAAATCCCGGCGCAGGACGCGGAGGATATGTTGGTGCGGCTGAAGCTTTTTCTGCGGACTTTAGTGAACAAGCACTGATTAAAGATTTTACACTTTACGGCAAAGCTGGTGATAAAGTGTTTATGACAATTGGTTTGAACGTACAGTAATGGGACTAGAATAGATATATGAAGAAACTATGTTTGGTCTCCTGTTTATTGTTAGGACTTTTTATATCAGTTTCGACAGAAGCAGCCAACCAATCATGTGGACGAGTTACCCCAACCCAGGCAGAGTTAGCTGCAAGTGTCGCTAGACCAAGTATTCTGCCTCCAGGGAGCAGCGGCTGGTCCCCCTACACAGTTCCTTCTATCACAAATACAGACCCATTTAGGTTATACGATCCTCTACATGACACTGGGCTTGAGATGATGGATGAAGCCGAAAAACTAACACGGCAAGATATTAAAAAGCGTATGAGATATTCTCCACTACCCCCAGGAATGACTTCACAGCAAGTGTTAGAAGCAGCACGAGGCCCCTTTAATGATTCTGTACCAAGATCGGGTGTCAGCAATTCTCTTCCACGAGTAAGTATTAACGAAGCAGATCGGATTCTAAAAAATCCGGCACCTCGTGTTCCTTTTTCTCCATCAACAACGTCTGAATTACCTTCCATATTACGTGGTCCAGGGACAGTTGTTGCAATTGGAGCACTGGACTCTAGCGGTTGTAATAATTCAGATCCGACAGGAATTTTTACCGCTGTTGCTAGTGTAGTAACAGCCGTCGCACTTATAGTTGATATGCTTGAAGAAGGCTGGGAAAACAACACTACTACAGAACCAACACCAGAGCCTGCTCCCGCCCCTCCACCGCCGCCAGACAGGGAACAGCGCGGCCCAAACCGTGACCGTACTGGACATCCTACGGACGGAGGAGAAGAGAATCCTTTCACTGGCCGTGGTGCTCCAGAATGTAGTGCGTGGTCCCCTATATACAATAACGGCGGCAGTAGTTCAGGCCCGTATGGAATTACCATTCCGGCAATTGACCTACATCAGCCGATAGGACAAGAGAGATGGTGTGGTGGAGGAAATGGCCGAACGCACTACATACAATATTTCTAAAAGGAAAAGTGAATGAAGAGTCTACTTGTTGTACCTAGTATGTTGTTGATAGCCGTGACTGCACAAGCGGATCGTCCCTACGTCCTTTGTGATCCTGCGAAGTCTACGCTCTGTGGTGGACTCGCGTCGGTTTATGAATTCGAGGAAGCGAGTGACTTCGCGCGTACCTCCGAAACCGGGGGCGTGCGATTTCTAGAACCTGACGGTGCTAACGTCGCGAACTCGTCCACGCACAAGACCGGCACCTACGCACTTGATCACACGGCAGTGGCAAACAGCTACATCTACGTGCCGCGTGCTACTGGCCCCGGTGGTCAGTTCACCACATCCTTCTGGCTCTACGTCACTACGCTCCCGTCCGCATCAACTAAACGTGTGCAGATTTTGAGCACTCGCAATCAGTTGGGTGTCGAAGGCTATCCACGTCTCTACCTCTACCATGACGGCACTAACGTCAAAGTCCGTTACGAGGTGAAGGAGGGTCTTACCGATACGGTTCGCACTCTCACTTCCACAACCGGCATCTCAGCATCCACGTGGTACATGGTAAGCTTCGGCCAACACCCATACTCGACATCAGCAGCCACACCTTACTCGCAACGTATGTGGATCTCGACCAATGCTGGGACCAAGGACGTACTCGACACTCTCGTATTCCCGGATGTACCAACCTTTGGGGACTTTATTATCGGCGGGTGGTCCAACACGTCGCCGGCAGAGTACGGTGCCTACAAGATCGATCAGCTCGCGAGCTGGGGTGGCACGTTCAGCCCCGCAGACCTGACCAAGCTGTACAACTCGGGAAGCGGCAAAGCCTTCCCCTTCGTAGACTGAGGTAAAGATCAATGAAGCGCGTATTCCAATTCGCACTGATTGCCGCACTGGCAATCTCGTGGAAGTCGGTTGCAGTGGCAAGCGGTCCCGCTATCTGCGACCCGCAGCAGTCAATTCTCTGCATTGGGCTTGGGCAAGTCTTCGGTTTTGAAGAGGCTACCGACAACCCACGATGGGATGAGAACAAGGGTACTGCGTGGCTTGAGGCGGACGGCCAAAACGTTGCCCGCGCGGCTGGGAAGCTCGACTCCTACGCAGCGTCCTTCGTAGGGACGGATGGGAATTACCTATGGATCCCTCGTGCTGGGCAGCAGATCAACGGCTCGACCGTCGCGTTCTGGATCTACCCAACGTCCGCCGCTACCGAACAGATCATTCTCAGCGCGGATGAGTCAACGAAACATGGCCCTTATCTTTCAATCGTTCCCTCAGGTGGGAATGTTAAAATTAAGGGTGTTGCATACTACGGTGACGGCCGAGGCGATGTATCCGTTACTAGTACAGCTACAATGACTCTTAATGCTTGGCATCTCGTCGTGTGGGGCTACGACCAGGCCGAAGCGGCCGACTTCCTCACGACGGCCGACACCGGCCGCGTGATGTACGTACAGGTGGATAACGGTGCCCGCGACAAGGTTGGGCTCGCCTACTTCCCAATCATCGGGCCCTACAACGACCTGACCCTCGGACAGCGACGGGGGAGCGGCGCCGGCTACACGATGCCCTACTCGGGCCGCGTGGACCAGCTCACGTTCGCGACGCGCACGTGGGACTCGGTGGACGCGGCCGAGTTCTACGCCACCGGGTCCGGCAAGGCGTACCCGTTCGTGCCGTCGGTATTCGATTCGCTCAACGACGGGCTCGTGGCGTACTGGTCATTCAACGAGGCTTCGAACACGACAAGGTACGACTCGATCGGCCAGAGCAACCTGACCGACGTTAGCTCAAGCACCGCACAGACGGCCGGCAAGCTCGGTTACGCCGCATATGCGGATTCCACCGACCATCTGATGGTGAACGACAACTCGGTGATCCACTTCTCCGGCACGGACTTTACGCTCGCGGGCTGGGTGAATGTGACACTCACCGCGCAAACACAGTACATCGTTGCCAAGAGCGACACCGGGCTGTCAGACTACGAGGTGCTTGCGGACGTGTCCCCGGGTGGTGCGCTCTTGTTCCGGGTCGCTAACGGTTCGTGTTCCGCATCCGGGGCGTCCCTCAGCAGCGGGGCGTGGGCTTTCGTCGTCCTTGAATACACCTACGCTTCAAAGACCTGCAAGGTCCAGGTGAACAACGGGACCGTCTACAGCGGTACGGGCTCGGTCCAGTTATCGGGCGAGACACAGCCCTTCTACTTCGCGCTGGCTTACCAGACGACCAGCTTTGACGAGTGGGGGTTCTGGAAGCGAGTCTTGACCACCCAGCAGAAGACTGATCTCTACAACTCCGGCACCGGCCGCACGTACCCCTTCTAGCTTAGAAAGAATGAATTCAAATGTATAAGCTACTCAGGATTTTTGGTCTGCTTGTACTAACTGCATCCACACTTACGGCCGAAGAGCAAAAAGCGCCTGACACAGGCGGTATCCTGAGTCTCTTCGGTCGTTTCTCTTTCGCCCACGGCTGTCCCATAGCCACCGACCGCGTACTCACCAACGCTCACGTGCTGGACCTGCGACCCTTCGACCGGGACATACCCCTCTTCCCCTACCGCTTCCAATCCGACACCGAGCAAGGCCAACTCATTGGTCTAGGAGCCAGCACACGGGAAGACTTGGCCTGGGCAACCCCCACTCCTCTATTGTCCTTCTTCTACCCCCTGGCTACCGACGCCCCAGCAGTGGGCGACACCCTCTACTGGCTAAGCTATGACCGCAGCAATAGAAAGAAGGGGTTGACTCGTAAACCGTTGAGTGGGAAGGTACTGAGAACTATTGTGGGCCACATCGTCCTTGATACCCCCACCCCACCCGGCTCTAGTGGTTCATGTGTTCTGAATAGTCGGGGCGAGGTTGTGGGTCTGATTGCGTGGGGCCTAGACATGGAGAACACTGAGGAATTGACGGTGGCGGTGGGGGTGTGGAGCGGCTGGCTGCCCGCAATCGTGCTAGATCGCAAACCAACCGAGCAACCTGCACCAGCACGTTAGCAGCCAGCAGGACGATCATCCAGTCGGAACTACTCACTCTTTTCATCCAAGATACGCATCCCCGCCTTCCCATATCTCCTGACCGAACCAAGGCGACTCAGCATTTGCTGTATTCTCATAGAAGTAGTCTTCTTGTAGACTCGTATTGTACCAGCCCTGCTGCCATATTATTACGGCATCGTTGTCAAACTCAGTCATCTACTAGCGTAGCCTCCACCAGCACTTCCTCCGGTTGCCTACTAGCCGTTCTCATCTCCGCAACCACCCCAGCCTCCACAGATACCAGAGCCTCAGTTTCATAGCAGGTGCGGCACTTCAACCCTGATGGTGGTTTGCCAGGATGGATGCCTTCACAAACCGAAGCCGCCAACTCATCCCTATGGCGCACCTGCACATTGGCTTCAGCGGTTTTGATAAGAGTCTCCAATGCAGCCACCAGCCCGGGGCCTACAGGATAGGCCGCGAGAATGCGGGAAAGAGGCTCGCTGTATTTACTCGTAAACACAGTAACCTACTTCCTTGAACACAGCGGACATATACTTACCTTCCCATACTTGAATGGAGTCGCCGCTCCACACTCACATCTCCCAAGCTGCCCCAAGGACACCTCCCCTTCCACCCTTCTCGCAGGCACCTTCATCTTCTCGGCCAGCATCCTTGCCCGCTCACTAACCGCCGGCCCTCCATACTCGGGTGGTAGGATGACGGGCGAACTCTTACTCTGGATCGGCTGCACTACCAGCCCGCCACTAGGCATAAAGGTTGCCGGCTCATTCTTATCCCTCAACAGTTTAGGAAAAGTCAGCCCCCTAACCATCCGCCACTTGCCATCCGGCAGCTTGGCAATGATGCCGGCCTCATGCAGCCGCTTCATATTGCGGTGGACTCGGACTTGGGGCATCATCAGAATGCGCCGCAATTCGCCCGTGGTGTAGGGTTGGATGGAGAGGGGGACTAGGATGGCGAAGGCTTCAAAGCCCCAAGGGTAGCCTACCTGCTTACCAGCCATGTGCCCAGTCCTCAATCATTCTCTCTGTCCAACCTAATTGATCTCCACCAAAATAACTTCTGTTATATTCTGCGATAACTGGATTCGAAGACCATGATTGTATATATGGCACTTCCACTGGTGGCGGGTTCTCGGGTAGTTTAACCACGATAGAAAGCTACTTCCCACATGTGGTCCATATGATCTAAGAGCATAGACTCAAGATATTGCGCTTGTACTTCCGCATACATCTTCTCCATCATATAGTCGTCCTCCCACTCGGTAGATGCGTCGGCTTATCAGCCTGTGGCACTTCATAAGCTTCTGACACCACATGCTGTCCACAGACTATCCCCGTTACCTTCTTACCAACCAGCAGCTCCGAACAAAGCCCGTTCGTCCTCACTTCTGTCCCATAGCCGGCATAAGAAGAGCCGTCGGATAGTGTAAATACGAACTTACGAGTCTTGGGCGGCGCATCCAGCATTCCTGTCGCCCAATAGCTTGCACCGAAGGTCAGGAGACCGACTACTAGAACCGCCGCCCATCGAAACATTACGCGGACTCCTGTTTATGATCTTCTGGATGACGCTCCCGTGCCTTCTTAACCGCCTCAACAATAGCCGGTGCGTAACGAACAATGTACATCAGTGCCTTAAGCCACATAATCTATCTCCTAATCAAAACCAGCTTGTGCATACACTCTTGGACGGATTGCATAATCTGCAATTCCCGCCATTCGGCCTAAACTGCGCTGAGTTATTAGGGTTAGCTTCACATGTCGCCCCATTACGGGCATCAAGAATCCAATCCCCCTCAGCCAGATAACGTTCACAAGCTACCCGTTCTGCTAACAATACATCCTCTGACCTAACAGGACAATCTGCCCGCAGTGAACCATCGTCTCTTGGACTCATCCCTATCGCGCGACAGTATGGCTCATTGCGAAACACTTTTGCAGTAGTATCAGTAAACTCACCGTGCAGTTTTGAGAGAAGTTCCCATCGAGGTTTGCCAATCTCAGCCTCACTCCAGCCATCGGGAAGAGTCGCCGCCGTCCACACGCGCTCGGGACGGGGGGCGGGGCAACCATAGTCTACTACTGGAGGCGGGGGAGAAGGGGGCAGCGCCAGTCCATTATCCTTGTGGAACCCAATAAACTTTCCAGAGCCTGAATCCGCCCACCCACCATCCGTCTCAGCTACTGCATGAAACTCAGCCACTAGTCCATTTGGCTCCCTAACGAATACCGCTTCCTGTCCAGCGATAGCACATAGACCCTTTGCTGTCAGATTGGCAGCAAGTAGTTGCCGCGTCTCTGCAACTGGGAAGCCTCGCCTATCTCCAATCTCTTGGATCGCTACCTTAACTTGAGGCTGAGTCAGCGCAGGGCCTGCCACTGTAACGCCCTCAAGGTCTGCCTCACGCATGCAGGGAGGCGGGGTAGGTACGGGGACTGGAGTAGGCTCGGGCGTGGGTTCTGGCAGCGGCGTAGGCTCTGGAGCTGGGGTCGGAACTGGGCTAGGCGTTGGCCAAGGAATTGGCGGCAGATTCCACTTGCCGCATCCTACCAACATCAACACCAGCCCGATACTCAGTATGCTCTTCACACTTACCTCCAGCTAAACACAGTCCACAAACTTCTTTGCAGCAACTTGCCACTTCTGCGTACATCCTGCCACACCGACACAACTTCATCATTTACCACCCATCCACTTCATAGCCACATCCGCCACCACCATAACTGGCATAGTATGTATATCCCATCGGACCGGCGTCATACATTCTCCACCAGCCGCCCCAGTCACGATAAAGTCTGACGTATCCTTCGTCTGTGGGTATCATATTGGAAACCCCGCTGCCCCTTCTGGCAATCCACCATCGCCCTCAAGCCAACGAACAAACATCATAACTGACCGATCATCTTCGTGCAGCCAAGCTTCAGGATGTCCTTGGCCGTAGCTTTGTCTAGGAAATGGGTAGAAAAAGTCAAGACTTAGTGGAGTGGGGATCATTCTGAATCACCGTAAGGTTCCTCGGCACTTCGATTTGAACCAATATAGTATCCAATCCCATATCCATCGCCAATGTCTGGATGGTAATAGTAGCCGGGCTCTTTACCATCCAAAGCGTCAACCTGCATCTCAGTTAACCATCTCGGCTGCCATTCTTCAGGAATCACTACTTCTCCCGCTCCGGTTTCCATCCAGTCTTCCTCATCGTCCCATATACATAGGCACCAGTTCTAGCCTTAGACAGCCCCTTCTTCTTTGCCTGCTTCATCAACGCTGCTTCCAGAGCTTTTGGCATCATTAGCCTCCACTCTTATTGTACTTTTGCCAGTAGTCACTACTGTGGCCTTCTCCAGAACATCAGCCGTGACCCCCAGTCGTACCAGTCTGCCCCTAACCAAGGTTTTCCTCTCACTCCCCTTCACCCACGTCACCTTCGCTCCACCCATCTCCCATACGGTAGGCTGAGTGACAGTGTGGGCATTGAGGCGGTCTGAGAGCTGCTGACGAAGGACTTCATTCTTATCTTCCAATTCAGCTATAGTCTTCTTGTTGGATAGATACTCGGCGGCAATGTCAGGTAGCTCAATCATATGATTTCTCGTGGGATGAACCAACTCATTAGGACTTTCTCCGTTCATACTCAGCCTCAATAGCGTCATGAACAGCAAATGCTATTTCAGACACTTCTGCCGGTTTAAGTCCCCTACCCGTACATGAGGCAGCAATCACTGTCACTCTCCCCAGCACCTGTGCCTTCTTTGCTTCTGCCTCCGCAGCATCTATCTTAGCATCTGACTCCGCCAGCATCCTCTTGATATAGTCAACAGCGCTC
>Ga0208957_1001774_pt1 | contig 10392 bp, 9 predicted proteins | sample RifOxyA1_FD_184029 | JGI IMG/M metagenome (GOLD analysis project Ga0208957, IMG submission 184029) | Groundwater microbial communities from Rifle, Colorado - Rifle Oxygen_injection A1 (SPAdes) | ecosystem: Environmental > Aquatic > Deep subsurface > Groundwater | place: Rifle, Colorado, United... | reverse complement strand
TTAAACAGTTCGGGGCCTACAGCCTCGACCTTTACCGGCGCGAGGTTCTGGGCCAAAACACTGACATTACGGGCACGGTGTACGGGCGCTTTTTCTCTCGACGCACCCACGTGCGCCCCTTCCCGCACCTGGCCGAAATGCGGGCCGACACGCAGCACCGGCGCTGGGTCACCTACGGGGCGGTGGACTGGGGAGACGTGTATAACCATCTGCTCGTGATTGCGCACGACAAGCTAGCAGACGAGGACTGGATCATCGACGAGTGTCTCGTTGACAACGCGACCAGGGACTATGCGGCCGACACGTTCGGGCGCCGCATCCTGGCTTGCCCGCTGCTCCCGGAGTCCGCCCACACGGACCCGACGGGCAAGCAGTGGAACGAACGGCTCAAGCGGGTGCTCGGGTCTAAGGTGCCGGTGCGCTATACATGGCAGGCACGGCCTCGGGAGATCGCCTACGGCGTCGAGTTGGTGAAGCGGCGCCTCCAGGCGGCGGACGGCAAGATCCGCATCTGGATTACGCCGGAGGTGGCGGGGACGCCGGCGAACCGCTCCGGGGGGCGTGGCATCTGCACGAGTCTGGAGCGGTATCGGCACGCCCGCTCCACGGACGGCATGGCCGTCATGGACAAGTACGTGGACAACAACTGGCACACACACGCCGTGGACACGCTTAGATACTCGCTGATCAACCGCATGCGGCGTGAGCTTGGATATCGCGAGGTCCAGTATTTCTAGGCCGGGCTGAGCGTCCTGCGACTCTTCTTTAATGCAGATACCGAAACAGGCCACAACGATCAAAACTGCTAATTTCGCTAGGCGCTTGACAAGCGCGACATCTAGTGGCAAGGTGCAATCAGTGAGGTAAGCGTGCTCTGGCAAGATAACACGACGGGCGCCCTCAAGATGGCTTTCGCTGAGGCCAAGATGCGCTCTGCCTCCGACTTCAACGGCAAGATCGGCCGCACGGTGGATCTGTATCTTGGGGCATTCTCCGAGTATTTCGAGGCGCCCGCATCCAGCACGATGGACGAAAACCGCAACCCCGCAGAGGGGACGGGCGGCGGGCATTTTCAGCGATACATGCCCAACGCGTGGGAAAATGGCAAGGGGCCGATGCTGCCCCTCTACTTTAACTTTGTCCGGCGCCTGGTGAAGCTGCGCGCAACCCTGTTCCATCGGCGGCCCAAGATCCTACAGCGACGCAACGGCGCACTGCTGCCGGACTCCCACCCCAGCCGCATCCGCTGGCTGCGACTGGAAAGCAAGGCGCGGCTGTCGTCGCGCCTGAAGCTCCTGCAAAACATGACCGAGCTGTGCGAGAGCGCTCTTGCCTTTGCGGCGTGGCGCACGGACGGCATTGACGGGGCGGGGCGGACGATCAACCCCCGCGTCGAGTTGGACGTGCTGACGCCCGACGAGGTGGAGGTCTATCAGGACGATTGGGCGCCAGGCAGTCTCGACGCATGCAGGCTGATCGCGCACATGCTGCCGATGCCCGTGGACAGCCCGCAAAATCGCATGCAGCAACGCTGGCTCGTGTGGGAGCGGCCGGGGCCTGCGGTGCCGGGCATCGGCGGATCGACCGCGAGCGACCAGTGGACATGCCGCATCCTCGACGGGGACGGCCGTCCGGCAGCGGACACCCTCGGGCATGTCGTGCCTAATCCGCTATTCCCCACCAACGTCAGCCGCTACGGCGCATATCCCTACGTCCTGTTTCACCGGACACCGCAGCAGGGGCGAATATGGGCGCCGCCGAACGAAACATACGAGACCGCCCAGATCGCCGTAAACCTCACATTGTCCTATGCGACGCTGCGGCAGTGGTGCTCTGGGGGCATGGCCGTCCTGGAGGCACAGGACGCCCCGGCGGCGGACATAAAGCAGGGTCCACACCGGGGCATCCGCGTCAATCCCGAGGAGGATTTCCGCTATGCCGCGCAGCCCTTTGACGCCGTAGGATCGCGGGCCTGGGTCGAGACGCTCCTTAAGGGATGGGCCGTCATGGACGGCATCCACCCCGACGCCCTGACCCTGAGCGGCGAAGCGTTTTCCAACGCGATCACGGCGATCGCGAAGGCATACGATCGGCAAGACCTCGTAGATGAGCGAGAGGATGCACAGGCGTACTGGGAGGATCAGCTCGGCCTCCTCTGCGCCCGTCTGGTTATGGTACACAACGCACACTGCGCTCCGGCTGAGCGGATCGACGAGGACATCGAGTACGGGGTGGAGTGGGCGGAGGTCCCGGTCCCGACCAGCCCGCTTGAGCGCGAGCAGGCATTTCAGGCAGCGTGCAACTCTGGCATTGATGATCCCGTGTCGAGGAGGATGCGGGAAAATACGAGCCTGAGTCGGGAGCAAGCCGAGGCCGACTTCCGCGCCTGTGCAGCGATAAACATCGAGCGCTCCCGCCTAATGCAAGACGCCGGGCAGCGCCAGACGACGAGCGAACCGGCCGGGGGTGAGCAATGAGCCACCCGCTTGATCTCGGGATGCAGATTGCCTGGCGCGGCAAGCCGAGCCTCGCCCGCCTGGATCTGGCGACGCGCTCCTTTGTGCAGCACGTGGCGCCGCGGATGGCAGCCCGGATCAAGACGCGCACGCTGCGGGGCATCGCCGCGGACGGCAGGCGTATGAGTCCGCTGGCGTCGGATCGGTATCGGGAGCGGAAGATCCGCAGGGGGCAGGCGCCGATCCGCGACGGTATGTTGACCGGCACCATGTGGGCTAGCATGCGAGCGACGATGGCAAAGGACAAGCTCACACTCGGCTTCGCGGGTAGTCGGAAATCCAAGGGTGGTTTTATGATCCGCAACCAACGGATCGCTGATCTGTTGGCCGGTGCGAACCCGGAATTCGGCGAGGAAGCGCGGGCGCGCTACAAGTCCGGCGAGGCCCGGCGCGAGTCTCACGGCGAGCTGGGCAACGCGTTCATGGCGGCGGACGCGAGCGACAGGGAGTTTATGATGCGGGCCTTCGACCGGCTCTGCGTGCAGCGGGCGATAGCCATGCTGCCCGACGACTCGCACATAGTGCGCTTTTAAGGAGGGGAGAGATATGGTAGTAGACGCGACGATCACGGCAGCCGGGACTGAGATCCCCGGCAACACGCAGGCCAGCGATACGGCCACGGCAGCGGGACAGGAAACGGCAGGGCTGGCCGCCGACAAGGCCACACGGGAGGCCGCCGACAAGGCCGCAGCGGGCAAGAAGACATACACGGAGGATGAGGTGCTCGGCAGGCTGCGCGGGCAGGGTTCCGAGCTCAAGCGCATAGGCGAGGAGCTTGCAGCGGCGAAGGCGCGGGTGGTGGCTTTCGAGGCGGCCGAAGCGGAGCGGGCACGGGCGCTGATGACGGCGGAGGAAAAAGCCAAGGCCGACGCGGCGACGGCCACGCAGGCAGCGGAGGCGGAGCGGGCACGGTCGGCGGCGGCACAGGTCGCTATTGGTCGGATGCACGCGGCCAACGCGATCAGCGCACTCAAGCCGATAGACGCGGCCGTGGTTCTCGGCGCGCTGCCCCCGGAGGCGTTGGATGTGGGGCCGGATCTCATGCCCACCCCCGCGGCGAAGGCGGCGCTCACCGCCTGGATCGCGGCGCACCCGGTGCTGTTCGCTCCGGCCGACAGCGCAAGCGCACCCGGCGCTGGACTCGGCAGCGGACGCACTTCCTCGGTCGTGATGCCGGGGCCGTCGCGCATTGACACGCCGTTCGCGGACTACGCCAAGCGCAGGCTTGGGTGAGATACGGACAGAGACATGACCCACAGGAGCGAGAAATGAAAGAACTGAAAGAAACCAACAAGCCGGAAGTGAAAGCGGAAGCCGACACCGGCAGCGCAGCGCCCGCGGCGGTCAAGCCGTCGCTGCCTCCCGGTGCGAGCATCGGAAAGGATGGGGTGCTCGAACTGGACATCCAGCAGCGGCCCAAGGATGGCGAGCTGTCGGATGCTGGGCTCGGGTGCTACTTCCGCGAGGACACCGGAGAGTGCGTGCAGGGGCCGGGCATCCACGGCGAGCACGAGTACAGGTCTGTACCGCCCGACCTGAAGCCGGAGCAGATCGCCGCACAGGTGGCAGAGAGGCGTCGGCTGGGCTTTGTCCGCGTGGCGGGCATCTACCAGCGCGGCCTTGCCGGGGCGATCGTGATGCGCATTCCGCGGGCCGACTTCGAGCGGATCTCGCAGGCCAAGGCAAAGGCGGCGGAGCGGGCGGCCGTAGTGATGCGGCGCGAGGGAGACGGCGATCTCCGGCAGTCTTTCGGGGGCGGCGCACCGGGCGCCGGAAGGTCGGGACTGGCCTCGACGATGACGGGCAAATAAGGGGGGGGGACGATGAAGACGATCCGGCTGCTCGCAGCCATCTGCATGCTTTTCGCTGCGGTGCCCGCATGGGCCGCGAACACGGACAAACCCAACAGCTTCCGTCCGCTGGACATGGGCGGACCGCCCAAGCGCGGAACCTACCAGGCGGCCGCGGCCCAGACCTGGAAGGGCGGCGCGATGAAGTGCGACATGGTCGCCATGGACGCGGCCGGACAGGTCGTGCTCGCCACGGCTACGAGCGGCGCACTGCTCGGCTGCGCGGCCAACGACATCGCTGCTCCGGCAGCGGGAACCGCTGTCTACGTGTACGACGACCCGGACCAGATCTACGAGGCGCAGACGTCGGGCGTATACGCGATCACCATGCGCTCACTCCTCGTTGACTTCGAGGGGGCAGCGGGCAACCAAGAAATCAACGAAAACGCAAGCCTCAAGGGGGTGCTCCAGATCGTGGCGGAGCAGCCCGGCACGGAGGTCGCGGCCAACGCCCGGCTCTACGTGCGCATCGCCAGGCACCAGCTCGGCGGGCTCTACGCGGGCACTTCCGGGACGGCCGACTTCGGCGCACTCGGGATCGAGGCCGACGTGATCGCAGAGAGCACGAGCGCTACCGGCGTTACCGTGGACGGCCTGCTCCTCAAGGATGGCGACGTCTACTGCATCGACAGCAACTCGCTCAACCTCGGGACGGGCAACGATCTCTCTTGCGCTCACGACGGCACGCTGACCACGTGCACGAGCGCCACCGGGGATTTCCTGGTTGACTCGACCGACGCCGACGACGAGATCATCTTCCGCGTGGGCACGGACACCAGCGCCACCGGGGTGGAGATCCGCAACAACAGCGACGCCGCGCTCTGGACTTTCCAGGCCGATGCCGTCCTGACCTGCGAGGCAGACCTGCTGATCGACTCGGACAGCAAGAGCCTCAAGCTCGGCGAGGACGCGGACACGACGGCCACACACAACGGTACCAACTTCGTCCTCACGACCGGGACCGGCAACGCGATCTATGACAACACCGTAGCGACCGGGCACCAGTACATGGACCTGGGCACCGACACCAACGCCACGAGTTTCGCCGTGCGCAACAACACCGGCGCTGCAAAATTCGAGGTGGACGGATCGGGGCAGGCGGATATCCTGGGCAATCTCGACGTGACCGGGGGCGTGGACGTGGACGCTGATAGTGTCGCCTCGACGTGGGGCGCGTCCGGCGATCTGTCCGTGCAGCACAACGGCACCGACAACCTCATTGACTCGGTGCTGGCGACGGCCAAGTTGATCCTGCAACTCGGGACCGACACCAGCGCGACGCGGCTGGAGGTCGAGAACGACACGGGCGCGGATATCTTCTCGGTGCTTGGTGACTCGACCGCGTTCTTCGCGGACAACGTCACGGCGGGCTGGGGAGACGGCAACGACTACGCCTGCGTACACGATGGCAGCGCCACGACCTGCACGAACACCACCGGCGATCTGATCGTTGACTCCGTTGATATTGACGATGAGATCATCTTCCGGCTCGGAACGGACACTTCCGCGACCGCCGTCGAATTTCGCAATAACAGCGATTCTGCTTTTGCTCAGTTTGCTGGCGATAGCAGGCTTCTGTTTGCGGACAACGCGATCCTCGCACTTGGCGCAGCGTCGGATCTGGCGTGCGCTCACGACGGCACCGACACGCTCTGTACCAGCACGACCGGGGATTTCGTCCTCGACAACGTGGACGTCAACGACACCACGATCCTGCGTCTCGGCACGGACACCAGCGCCACGGCACTGGAGGTCCGCAACAACTCCGACGCTGCGAAATTCGCGGTGACGGGGGCCGGGCTGGTGACGGTGACGGGGGATCTCATTGTGACCGGCCACGTGGACGGGACTGTGCTGCACCCCAGCACGATCACGCTGCACGCCCCGGCGACGGAGTGGGGAGCGAACCCCTCCAACACCGCCTATTCGCTGGCATACCTGCCCGCGGGGCAGGCGGCGAAAACGGCACTGATCCGCTTCGACCTCAAAACCGGCGACGAGATCGTGGGGATGAACCTCGCCGGATTTTGCACCGAGGCGGCGGCGCTCACGCTGGACGCTGCGCTCGTCAAGATCGGCAAAACGGATAGCGCGGCCAGCACTGCCGGGCTGGAATCGGTCGGCGACAGCTTCACCCAGGTTACGGCCTGCGGTGTGGTTTTCGAGGACGACCAGGTACTCGACGTCGCGTACGTCGTGACCAGCACTGAGACGTATGGGATCATGATCACGGGCACCACGGGCGGCGGCGATTCGATCGATGTTGCCGGCGCGTGGCTGACTGTCAACCGTAAACCGTAGGGAGGCGACCATGTACATCAGGAGCAATTACCCCCTCGTTCTCGCGCCGGGAGAAAAGGCGTTCAACGATCGGTTTTTCGAGGTTCTTGGCTCGGTCGCGCAGGCGCTCGTGCCGCAGTTGTTCCACACGAAAACCAGCGCCAAGCCGACCGACTCGGTGGTGACGGTCTCCGACATCGGAGAGCCCGAGCTGCGGCCGGAGGGTACGGACCCGATCGCCACTCGGGAGTTTTCCGAGATCCGCAAGACGACGTTCACGCACCTGACCTACGCCGCGAAGGCGACCAGCACGCTCGAGGACTGGGCCGACAAGCCCGCCGACATGAAGTCGGCGATCCCGTTCCTGGCGGCGCGCTCGTGCGCCACGAAGGCCGAGGATCTCGGCATGGCCGTTCTGCGGACGGGGTTCACCCTCGCCGGCACGGACACCAAGACGCTGTTCGCCGACGATCACCCGATGGCCGACGGGGGCGTGCTCGACAATAAGGGCACGACCGCTCTCAGTGCCGCCGCCATCGGAGTGGCACGCGCTCAGATCAAGAGCTGGCCGTCCGAGATGGGGCGGCTCGAAGGCGCGTGGGACGCCAAGTACCTGGTCGTTCCCCCGGCGCTGACGCAGGCCGCACTGGCCGCAGCGCAGGGCGGGTCCAACCTCGCGGTGCTGTCGGTCTCCGACGGCAACACGATCGCACAGATGGGCCTCCAGGTGCGCGAGTCGGTCAATCTGACGGACGTCACCGACTGGTTCCTGTTCCCCGATCCGGGCGAGACGGCGCAGGGCCTGGAGTTCTACTGGCGGCAGTTCCCCGACTTCGCGTCCGCCGAGAAGCGCGAGGATCTGTACTACTGGTTCAACTGGGTGATGCGCTGCTCCGCGGGCTGGGTCTCTCCTCGCTGCGGCTTCGGCGCATCCGTGGCCGGGTAGAGGCGGAGGCAGGCGAAAATGCGGAAGCTCCGGCTGGTAGTGGACAGAGCGGGCACGGTGTATCTCGACTGCCCGCAGGGCCGACCATCGGCGGCTGTCGGCGTCGCGCCGACCGTCACGATCAAGACCCCGGCGAACGCCGATCTGCCTACTGCCGTGTCCGGAGCTTCCGCGACACTCGGCGTGGTGGACACGACCCTATCGGCGTGGTCTGCGTCGGCCCCGCGCGATCTGGTGCTGACCAGCGATACCGGGGTCGTGGTGGGGGAGGTCTACCTCGTGACCGACGCCGCGGGGCGCAGGACGCGGGTGCACGTCGTCGGCCTCAACGCGGCGACGAACACCGCATACTTGGCCGACCGGCCGGAGTTCGACCTCGCAGCGGGGGCCACATTTCAGAGCACGCGGATCAGCTACTCTCTGCCTGCGGCACAGGTCGCCACCCGTGCGCTCAATTATCGCGTGGAGTGGACCTACACGGTCGGCGGCATTGCCTACCTCGTGTACACGCTGTATGACGTCGTGCGGCACGACATCATCAACCCTGCATCGGTGCAGGGCATACGCGACTATCGGCCCGAGCTTGCGTCTGCGTGGGAGGATCTGCTGGGCCAGGACCGCGGCTATACCCGCCGCATCGACGATGCGTTTTGGCGGCTCGTAGACGAGATCGAGTCGCGATCGGAAAAGCCGTGGTGTCATGCCGTGATCGACTGGCTCCAGTGCGAGTACGCTGTGTATGAGCGCGTGCTGCTGGATCTGGCAGAGGGCGGCTTTATTCCGGCAGCGTTCGACGCCACATCCTGGCTCGACATGCGGCGCCGGGAATACGTGGCCGCACGCGACCGCTGGATCGGGGCGATCCGCTGGCTCGACGAAGACGACGATCTGGTGGTCGATGCGACGGAGGCGCACAAGGACAAATCCTCTCTGCGCATGAGGCTCTGATATGGGCATCGGCGCTACAATAATGGATTGGGCAGTCACTACGATACAGGCGCTGGTGCCCGCGGACGATCCCGATCTGCGCTTCCACGCCGTCAAAACGAGCAAGAAAGAAAACCTCCCCAGCGTGCCAGGCGCACACAGGGCGCTGATCATTGGGCTGGGAGACGACCACGTCACCGATCCGAGCGGCGGGCTCGGGGCGGGCGACAAGCTGTACGTCAACACGACACTGCTGCTCTTCGTCCGCTACCGCATCCAGGGCCGGTCTCCGCACGAGGCATACGGCATAGCGTGCGACGACGGCGATCAGATTCTCCGCGCACTGCGCGACCCCGCGGCTTACCCGTCCGACACGACGGGCGCGTGCATCCTCGTGGACAGCGGGGGCGAGGCGATCAAGGATGTCAGCGAGGACGAGAGTACCCTCGACCTCCTGATACCGCTGAGGCTCAAATACCGGAGGGATTGAAATGGCGACCAGATACGAGCAGGGAATACTTAAGCTGGAGTTGGAGGCCGCGTTTTCCGACGGGGCCGCAGCGCATGTGTACTGGCCTCAGCGCGGCGGGCGCATCAACACCGGCGACCTGATCCAGACGCACCACGATCGCGACTCGATGCGGGCGCAGAACGCCCCGTACAAGGGGATCGTCGGCACCAAGAGCGACAGCAAGCTGAGCCTCGCCGGGTGGCTGCACGGCTGGTCGAACGCGGCCGTGACTGCCCTCCCGCTCGCTGCGCAGTACGCCGCATGCATCGACGCGCGCATACTGGCATCGGCGCTCGGCGGTGTCTGGTATCACACCGTCGCCGTCGAGGGATCAGTGGAGGCGGCGCCTGCGCCGAGCAAGACAGCGTTCACCATCACGGCCGGGACGGGGGCGAACTACACGCCGGGGCAGTGCGTCACGATCGACGTTTCCGCCACGGCGACGCCCAAGTACGAGTGCGGCTGGATCAAGACGATCGCCGTCGACGCGATCACGCTCCGCACCCCGCTCTCCGCTGCTCCCGCTGCCGGTAAGAGTCTGTGGGGATCGATCACGTGCTTCCAGCCGCTGAACGACTTCCAGACACAGGCACTCGGTGGGACGTTCCAGGGACAGCGCGCGGCCGAATACTACGCGATCAAGGGGATCGAGGCCACGTCGCTGAAGATGAATTACACGCCCAAGGACTTCCTGACGATCGACATCGAGGCCATCGTAAATGACTGGGTCCGCAGCGCCGGGGCTGCGCCTCTGCCTGCCGCCCTCCAGGGGCCGGACCGGGAGCCGATGATCAATTCCGTCTGCCGCTTCTGGGCCGCGGGCGATCCTGACTCGACCAACCTCGACGTCTCGACATTCGCGATCGACTGGGGCCTGAACACGATCCCGATACTCGACCCCGCGGGAACGCAGGGCCGCAAACGCAGCGCGATCGGCATGTGCGCTCCCACGATCAAGATCAACCCCCTGGCGGCCGACGAGTCATGGATCACCAAGTACGAGGCGGGCACGCTCGTAAACGTGGACGTGCAGATCGGGACGGTGGCCGGGCAGGATGATCGCCTTTACCGCGCCGAACTGCGAGGTCCGCAAGACGCCGAGGGAGGCGGACCGCAACGGCCTGGACGCCTGGGATCTGGAGCTGGTGCCGACGCCTTATGTGGGAGACAGCGCGGGCACCAACGAGCGGTCGGACTCGCTGCCCATCGATGCCATCATGGCCGCTGCGCTGGCATAGGGGGCCGCCATGTGGTTTCTGCCGCGCTCTCACGATACGATGCAATACGTCTGTCTCTGCGATCCCGCCATCGACTGGCAGGCCATGGGCCTGACCGACGAGCCCGATAAGGCTCAGGCGGCGA
>Ga0208957_1001773_pt1 | contig 10394 bp, 9 predicted proteins | sample RifOxyA1_FD_184029 | JGI IMG/M metagenome (GOLD analysis project Ga0208957, IMG submission 184029) | Groundwater microbial communities from Rifle, Colorado - Rifle Oxygen_injection A1 (SPAdes) | ecosystem: Environmental > Aquatic > Deep subsurface > Groundwater | place: Rifle, Colorado, United... | reverse complement strand
CGACGCCTACGGCTGGGCGAATTTCTTCACCGGCACGGCGCTGATCGGGGTGCCGGTGCTGCTGCTGGTGTGGTTGGTCGCCCGGCAGGCACGCAAGCCATGATCGAGTTCTCGCTTCTCACCGCCTTGCTCGCCGGCCTGCTCGGCGGGGTGCACTGCGTCGGCATGTGCGGCGGCATCGTCGCGGCGTTCTCCTTCCGCGCCGATGGCAGCACGCCGCCGTTCCGGCTGCACCTGGCCTACAACCTGGGGCGGGTAACGTCGTATGCGCTGTTCGGTGCACTGGCCGGCGCACTGGGCGCCTCGCTCAAGCTGGCTGAATTCATGCCGGTGCAGACCTTGCTGTATGGACTGGCGCAGGTCGTGATGATCCTGCTCGGCCTGTATCTGGCCGGCTTCAATCAATGGGTGCTGGTATTCGAACGGGCCGGCGGGTCGGTGTGGCGACGGGTCAAGCCGCTGTTCCAGAAACTGCTGCCGGTCAAGTCAATGCCGCAGGCGGTGCTGGCCGGCATGGCCTGGGGCTGGCTGCCGTGCGGACTGGTGTATTCGGTGCTGGTGTCGGCGCTGGCGGCCGGCAGCGCCACCTCGGGCGCGGCGCTGATGCTGGCATTCGGTCTCGGGACGCTGCCCAACCTGCTGGGCATGGGTCTGTTCGCCCGGCAGATCCAGCCTTTCATGCAGCAACTGTGGGTGCGGCGTGCAGCCGGCCTGACGGTGGCGGGATTCGGCGTGTGGGGACTGATGACACTGGGGTATACCGCGCTGTCCCACGCCTGAACCACGCTTCCGCGTGGGTTTACTTGAAGAACTTCTGGTCGAAGGTCATTTCCTGCTTGAGCTCCCCCGGCACTTCCACGGTCGCCGTGAAGGTCAGCGTATCCGGCGGCCCGACGCGGAATTCGCCCAGGTAATAGACCGCGGTGCCCTCCTTGATTTCGCGCATGCTCACGTCGGCCAGCTGCCGCGTGAGATTGGTGACATAGACGGTCAGCTTGGCCGGCACCGGGCTGAGCACGCCGACCTTGTTCTTCTTCAGCACCGACATCGTCAGCAGGCCGCGCGTCTTGCTGCGCTCAATCTTATAGGAGCGTGCGACTTCAGGCTGCAGCTCGTCGGTGGTCAAGGCGTTGTAATGGATTTCGAATTGGCCGAACTTCTGCATGATCTCGGCGTGGGCAACGGCAGCGACGGAACACAGGCACAGGGCGGCAAGCAGGCGCTTCATGGAGTCTCTCCTTTTGTTGTGGGGTCTGCTCTTAGCATTCTAGGCGCTTATTTGAAGGTGGCGAGCCAGGCGCTCACGTCGTCCAGCACGCGGCTGACCGCCAGGTTGGACGCCTGGGCGGCGCCTGCGGCATCGTAGGTCGTCAACGGCACCTTCTGTTCAAACGTATGGCGGCCCAGCAATCTGCGCTGCTTCAGGTCCACCAGTTCGGCGCGCAGTTCCAGCCGCACCTGCCCCGGCTCGCTGGTGGCGTCGTGATAGAACTCGACCAGCCGGGTATCCAGCATCAAGTCGCTGCGCACGACCCCGCCGGCGGGCGCGACCCGGTAGCGGCCAAGCCGGTCGAGCCGGGTTCGCAGCAGTTCGGCGAAGCGCCTGCCGGGCCGTTCGGTCCAGCGGGCAAACTGGTACTGGCCGCGGGTGCCGGCACTGCGGCTGAAGACGAGCTGGTCGCTATCGTAAAAACCGCCGGTGGTGGTATCGAGTACCCGCAGCGTAGGGGCGTCGGCAGGCGCAGGCGTCGGTGCGGCGGCGGGCTCGGCGTCGTTCAGCACGTAATACACCACGCCGGGCGCGTTGGCACTCTGGCCGAAATTGACGCAGCCGCCCAGTGCGAGAACGAGGGCAATCAGGGAAAGACCGGTTTTCATGGAAGTTTCTCTCCGGGGCCGAGCTGCTTCTTGTCAGGACCGAACAGGATGGTACGCGGATTCGACAGGCGCTGCCCGGCCGTGGTGAGCACATCGGCACTGGTACGCACGTCGCGGCTGACGCTGTTCAGTTCCAGGGTGCCGGATTCGCTGAGCTGCTGAACCTGCTGGGAGATCAGGCTGGCGTCGCGTTGCAGTTTCACCATCGCGACCGTGGCTTCCTTCAGCGCAGCGTCGGCGTTCTGGCCCACGCTGGCGATGCTGACTTCGGCGCGGGTGGCGGCCTGGCCGATGCTGGCGCCGGCCAGGCGGAATTCATCGGAAGCGTCACGGATACTCCGCACGGCCGCGGTGAGATCTTGCTTGTTGGCCGCCAGGTGGCGCGACAGTTCATCGAGGTTAGCCAGCGTCTGGCTGATGGCATGCTGGTTCTCGTCCGACAACAGCGTATTCATTTTTTCCAGCACCTGCGCGCCGTTCACCGCCAGCCGCGAAAGGGCGGTCGCGACCTTGTCGATATCGGAACTGCCCTCGGCGATGACCGGATAGCGCTCGCCATCGGGCGCCTTGCTGAGCAGCGGGCCTTCGGTCGGGCCGTTGGTGATTTCAACGGCTGCAATGCCGGTCACCAGGTTGCGCTTGATGAAGGCCGTGGCGCCGCTGTGAACCGGCACCCCCTCGTCGATGCGCGCGGTGACCGCGACCGCTTCTTCCTGCTTGTTGGAGAAACGGTAGCCGTCAACCACGCCCACCTTGATGCCGCGCATTTTCACCGGGCTGCCGACCGCCAGGCCGTCAAGCGACTGTTCCTTGAAATAAATCGTGTACGTCTGATAGGCGATGGTGTCTGCCGCGCCCGTCAGCCACACGATGGCCAGGGTCAGCAGCGCAACCACAGCCAGCACCACCGCACCGACCAGTGTGTAGCGACCTTCAGTTTCCATGCTGGATTTCTCCCTCCGGGGCCCGCGCTGCGAAATAGTCGTTGAGCCACGGGTCGTCGATATGCTTCAGTTCGGCCACCGTGCCGCTGCCGAGTACGCGGCCGTTCGACAGCACGATGACGCGGTCGATAATCGAAAACAGTGTATCCAAGTCGTGGGTGACGAGGAATATGGTGAGGCCCAGGCTGTCGGCCAGCAGCCGGATCAGTGCGTCGAACGCGCGGGCGGAAATCGGGTCGAGGCCGGAAGTCGGCTCGTCGAGGAACAACAGTTCCGGGTCGAGCGCCAGCGCGCGCGCCAGCGCCACCCGCTTGCGCATGCCCCCCGAGAGCTCGCTCGGCCGCTTGTCCGCAGCATCCGGCGGCAGGCCGGCCAGCGCGAGTTTCAGCCGGGCCAGCCGGCGGCAGGTGGCGTGCGGCAGATCGGTATGTTCGAACAGCGGCGTGGCGACGTTGTCCTCCACCGTGAGCGAGGAAAACAAGGCGCCATCCTGGAACAGGACGCCAAAGCGCCGCCGCAACGCATTCATTTGTTGGGTCGTGCTGTCCAGGACCGATTGCCCGAACACGTCGATATGTCCGGCCTGTGGCCTCAACAGGCCGATGATTTCGCGCAGCAGCACCGATTTTCCGGTTCCGCTGCCGCCGATCAGGGCGACGACCTCGCCACGCGCAACGGACAGGCTGAGGCCGCGATGAATGCTGTGCCCGCCCAGCGTGGTCGAAACGTCGCGGACCTCGATCACGGACTCGGCCATCAGATATCCAGCCGCACGAACGTCACGGCAAAAATGGCATTGAGAATGATGATGGCGATCAGGCTCTGCACCACGGTGGAGGTCGTATTGGCGCCGACGCTGCGCGCGTCGCGGGTAACCGACAGGCCCATGCGGCAAGCGATCAGCGCGATGAACATGGCGAAAACCGGCGCCTTGCCGAGTCCCACCACCAGGGTTTTCAGGAGGATCACGTCGGCCATCCGGTCCATGAACATGGAATACGAGATATCCAGCTGCTGCTGCGCTACCAGCATGCCGCCGGCGATCCCGGCGATATCGCCGATGAACACCAGCAGCGGCATGGCGATCAGCAGTGCCAGCATGCGCGGGATCACCAGGACAGCCAGCGGCGACAGGCCCAGCGTGGTGATGGCATCGATCTCCTCGGTGACTTTCATGGTGCCGAGCTGCGCGGTGATGGCGGCGCCCGTGCGCCCGGCCACGAGAACGGCGACGATGACCGGCGAAATCTCGCGCATGATCGCCAGCAACAGACCGTCGACCACAAAGATGTTGGCACCGTACTGCTGCGCCTGGTCCCCCAGCAGGTAGGCAAATACCACGCCCAGCAGGAACAGCATGGCGAACACGATGGGAATCGCACCGACGAACACCGAGCGCACCTGGGCCGCGAATTCGCGCCACCGCCAGTTGCCGGGCCTGCCCAGCAATGCCAGCAGCTCGGTGGACAGCCGGCCGACGAAATCCAGCAGGCCGAGCGCGTGCTCCGCCATCACCTGTGCGCCGCGCCCGGTCATCGCCAGCACGCTTTCGCGGCGGTGCTCGGGCTGCGCGGCCGAGGCCGCGCTGTGGCGGTTGACCAATTCCAGTATCGCCAGGTGCTGCGGCTGGAAAGCCTGCAACTCGGGCATCGGGTCGTTCGCCTGCGGACGGGCGGCGGACAGCAGCAGCCACGCGCCGTTGGTGTCGAGCTGGGTGACGCCGGCACCGTCTATGGCACGCACGGTCTTGCCCCCGAGTGCCGGCAAGACCGATGCGGCGCCGGCGTGCCAGGCACCACTGACGACCAGCGTACCCCGGGCCTCGTCGAAGTCCGCACGTGCTTCCGTCACGCCAGCCCTAAAGGATTGTTGGGATCGATGCCCGGCATGAAAGGCAGGCCGCGCTCGCGGTGGGTGACCTGGTAGACGCAGCCTATCCAGTTGCCGACCACCCCTTCGGCCGTGTCGTGCCAGGTATTGTCGAGCAGCGGCAGCACCTGCGTCTCGGGGAAGGTCAGCGTCTCGCCCGCCTGGGTACGGCTGCCGAACTCGGCCAGCAGCGCCTGCGCCTGGCGGCTGAAGTAGCGCTCGGGAAACGGGAGAAACGCAGGCAGCTTGCCCGCCGCCGCAAGCATCAGGTCGCGTTTGTATTCCTTCAGCAGCGAGACGGTGTCGTATTCGGGGTGTCCCTGGAAGAACACGGTACGCAGGCCGTCCCCGCTCACCGCCATGTGGACGCCGGCCTCCGCGCTTTCGACCAGCACCTTGACCCCGGCCGCCTCGAACTGCGCACGCGAGATGTCGTTCCAGCGCGAATGCGGCACGTCGAAACGCGTATTCACGTCGGCCACCAGCGGGTGGCGGCCGTCGGTCACGCGATGCTCGAACACGCCCCAGATTTTCCGCGGCTGCAGGATGCGCGCCTGGCCATGGCGGAACTGCATCACCGCGTGCGTGGCGAGACACGAACACAGCGTCGAGGTGACGTTGTCCCAGGCCCAGTCGATCACTTCGATCAGCGGCTGCCAGAACGGCTCGTCGGCAAGGTCGGAATGGGTGACGTTGGCACCGGTGATGATGAGCGCATCCAGCCCTTTCTCACGAATCGCGTCGAAGCTTTCGTAATACTGCGCGATATGCGACTGCGCCGCCTCGCCGCGCGGCAGATTCGGCAGCGTGAAGGGATGCATGTAGAACTGCGCGATCGGATTGGATTCGCCGACCAGCCGGTAGAACTGCCGCTCGGTTGCCTCCAGCGCCGCGTCCGGCATCATGTTCAGCAGGCCGACGTGCAGTTCGCGGATTTCCTGGTTGGCCGCGCGCTCGGTCGACAGCACCGTGATGCCGTCGCGGCGCAGGCGCTCGAAAGTGGGCAGGGTGTTATGCGCGACCAGCGGCATCGTCAGTCCTTCTTGCGCGCAACGGCGGACTCGACCAGCGCGAGGAAATCGCGTTCGTCGCGCACCTGGGCCACCTCCTGCGAGGTCACCGTATAGCCGTGCGGCCTGGCGATCACCTCGTAGCGGGGAATGCGCGAATGGAACAGGCGCGGGAACACCCAGCGGGCGAAGTCGTCGGGCTCGATCTGCGCCACGAACTCGATGCCCTTTTCCTTCAGATAGACCGGCAACTGTTCGGCGAGGAAGGCCGGGCGGAAATACAGCGGCTTGGGATCGGACTGCGCGCGCTTGATCAACGTGTCCTCCTCTTCGCGGGTCGTGGTCTGGATATAGAGGATCAGCGTATGCTCGGCAAGCAGTTCGACCACGCCGGGCTCGTCCAGCTCGCACAGGCTGCCGCCGACGTCGTTGACGAAGTGATGATAGCCGTAGATTTCCTGGCCCTTGCGGATAAACGCCGGCACGTCGCGCATGGCGGCGATTTCGCCATCGCGATAGGCCGCTTGGCGGCGCGAGAACTCGTCGAGCGAGAGCCCGCCCCATTCCGCCCCCCCGAGCTTGCCGACGAACGTCAGCACCGGGCCGAGATCGTGGATCTTGATGTTGTTCTTGATGTCGATCCAGTCGTTGCGCAGCAGTTCGCGCAAGAATGGCACGCTCATCGCCTGCTGCTTGATCAGGTCGAGGATGGGTTCGTCGAGGTAGCGCGTGCCGATGCGGTAGTCGCCGGAAAAATGGAACCAGTCGTGGCCGCGCAGCATGCTCGAGATATGCGTCTTGCCGACGCCGGACATGCCGAGCAGGGTAATGCGCTTGGTCGGCCAGGCGCGGAAGGCTTCAGGTGTAAAGTGCATGGGGTCGGTTTTCTTGAGGCTAGCGCGAAGCCTACCGAAAAGCCACCCAATAAAAAAGGGCGCTGGAATGCCGGACGGCATTCCAGCGCCCTTTCCCTGCCGCGACGACCGTCAGGCCGCGACGCGGAACACCGCCATCGAACTGCTGAGCTGCCCCGATTGCGCCTTCAACGACTGGGCCGCCGCGCTGAGCTGAACGACCAGCGCGGCGTTTTGCTGCGTCATCGTATCGAGTTGCGAAATGGCCTGGTTCATCTGGCCGATGTCATTGTTTTGCGATTGCCCGGCATCGGCGATGCTGACGATCAGTTCCGACATGCGCGCCACGCTCTCGAAAATCTCCTGCATCGTGCGCCTGGCGTCGTGTACCAGCTTCGACCCGGTCTCGACCCGCTCGGTCGAGGCGTCGATCAGCGCCTTGATCTCGCGCGCCGCGCTTGAACTGCTTTGGGCCAGCGCGCGCACCTCGGACGCGACCACGGCAAAGCCGCGCCCGCTGTCGCCCGCGCGGGCCGCCTCGACCGCCGCATTCAACGCAAGAATATTGGTCTGGAAGGCGATGCTGTCGATCACCCCGACGATCTCGCCGATGCGGGCGGCTCCCTCGTGAATTTCGGACATTTTCACCACCACGTCCTGCATCATCTGCGAACCGAGCAAGGCCACCTTGCTAGACTGCGCGACCACATCGCGGGCTTCCTGCGTGCTTTGCGAATTGCTGCGCACCGTCCCGGCAAGCAGCTGCATCGAGCTCGATGTCTGCTGCAGTGCGCTGGCCTGGCTCTCGGTGCGGGAAGACAGATCGGTATTCCCGCTGGCGATCTCCTCGGACGCACTGTTGACGCCTTCCACGGTCTGGCGCACCTCGAGCACCATGGCGCGCAACTTCTTCCGCATCGAATTGAGCTCGCTCCGCAGCCAGGATATTTCATCCTTGCCGGAGGAACTGATCGCGGTCTCGAGGTCGCCCGCCGCAACCTGCGCCACGCATTGCACCGTGGATTCCACCGAATCCTTGATGCTCCTGCGAATCGTCCAGCCTGCCAGCAGCGCAAACCCGACGCCCGCAAAAGCAATAAAGCCGATCACCCATTCCGCCTCCGATCCGGGAGCGGTTCCGGTCGCGCCGCCCATGGCTGAATGCTGCAGCGCAGCAGCCCTGTTTTGCAGCGACCCGATCGCGCTTGCTCCCAACACGCCGACGACCGCAGCCATGACCCAGAATCCGATCATGACCCGGCGCACCAAACTGACCTCACGAATCCATTCCACAGCAGTACCCCTGTTTTTCTATCAAGTTGAGCGGCGGGCAGGCTGTGGACGCTTGCCTGCACTTGACAGTGTTATCGGTGGCGCACGAACCGGCTGAAGCGTACTAAGCAAACACCCTAATCGCCCCCGTGATACTCCGTATCCGCTGGAAGGTGCGTCGCATCTGCGTGTATCGCCCCTTCCCGGGACAGCCGCCCTCAGGCAGTCCACCGTGGTGCATGCACACCATCGGCCGCACCAATTCAGGCCATGGGCAGCCGCCGTCTCCTTCATCGCGGTGCATGCGCCACGCGCCTGCCACGCCAATACAAGGTCGCGGTGCCCATTCCGCATGCCTGATTCCGATGGCACAGCTATTGCTTTCTGATGTTCAACGGGTATAGCGGCGCTTTGTCGTCTGCATTGACCGCAGGAGGCCAGGGTGCTCCGATTCCGCCGACAAGCGGAGGCCCCGGCGGGACAAAAGCCCGGGAGTACGCGCCCCTGCGCTCCCGGGACCTGCACATCTGACATCTCCACGGAGTACACCATGCGCCCGAACCGCCTGCTGAAGCGATTGCTCGCCACCGCCACCGGCACCCTGCCGGCGGAGGGTCACGCCTTCTGGCGCACGCCACGACGCTTCCCCGCATTCCATGAATAGGTTCGAAAACCTGCAGCCTGTCGAACCGGATGTGACGGACCCTGCGGCGCCGCTCGACGTCACGCGCCTGCTCACCACCATCACCGACAATCTGGTCGGGATGATCTACCGCTGTCGCATCGATGCCATCTGGACCATGGAATACGTCAGCGAAGGCTGCCACAAGCTCACCGGCTATCGCCCCGACGAACTGGTGTTCAACAACCGCGTGTCCTATGACCAGATGACCCTGTCCGAGGATCGCGAACACGTCAGCCGCACGATCCGCGCCGCCCTCGCGGCCAACGAGGCCTTCGACGTGGAATATCGCATCCGCCGTGCCGACGGCCAGATCCGCTGGGTGCTGGAACGCGGCGTCGGGCTGTACGACCAACACGGCCACCTGTCCTGGATCGAAGGGTTCATCCAGGACATCTCCGAACGCATGGCCGCCAACGAGGCGCTGCACGAAGCGGTGCGGCGCTATCGCAGCATTTTCGAGCACGCCACCGAGGGGATCTTCCAGACCACGCCGGAAGGCCGCTACCTCAATGCCAATCCGGCGCTTGCGCACATCTACGGCCACGCCTCGCCGGACGAACTGGTCGCGCACCTGCACGACATCCAGCGTCAGCTCTATGTGCTGCCGGAACGGCGCGCCGAATTCGTACGGCTGATGCAGGCGCATGGCGTGGTACGCAATTTCGAATCGCAGGTCTACCGGCGCGACGGCCACATCATCTGGATTTCAGAGAATGCGCGCGCGGTACGCGATGCCGACGGCGGCGTGCAGTTCTTCGAAGGCACCGTGGTCGACATCACCGAGCGCAAGCAGCACGAAGCCGTGCTCGAACACCAGGCCAGCCATGACAGCCTGACCGGCCTGCCCAACCGGTCGCTGCTGCGCGACCGCATCGAACAGGCCATCGTCAAGGCGCAACGCGACAATCATCTGGTGGCGGTGGTGTTCGTCGATCTCGATCATTTCAAGCTGATCAACGACAGCCTCGGCCACCATGTCGGCGACCGCCTGCTGCTGGAAGTCGCCGACCGGCTGCTGGCCTGCGTCCGTGGCCACGACAGCGTGGCGCGCCAGGGCGGCGACGAGTTCGTTCTGGTCCTCACCGAACTGCACGAGGAAAATGAAATCCTCGCCATCGTCAGCCGCCTGCTGGAAATCATTTCGCAGCCCTGGATGGACGAGGGGCAGGAATACGGGCTCAGCTGCAGCGTCGGCATCAGCTGCTACCCGCAGGATGGCGGCGATCCGGACGCCCTCCTGCGCTGCGCCGATGCCGCCATGTACAAGGCCAAGGAATCCGGCCGCAGCACCTATCACTTCTATACGCCCGAACTGAACCTGGCGATCAGCGAACGCCTCGAACTGGAAAACAGCCTGCGTCACGCGCTGGAACGCGAGGAATTCCGCGTCTACTACCAGCCACGCATCGACGTCGCCAGCGGCCGCATCATCGGCGCAGAAGCCCTGATCCGCTGGGACTGCCCGGGCAAGGGCATCATCCCGCCCGACAGCTTCATCTCGATCGCCGAGGAAACCGGACTGATCATTCCGATCGGACAATGGATCCTGGAGGAGGCCTGCCGCCAGAACAGTGCCTGGCAGCGCGCCGGGCTGGCGCCCATCAACGTGTCGGTGAACCTGTCGCCCATCCAGTTCCGCCATACCGGGCTGGTGCAGTCGGTGGCCTCCGCCCTGGCGCAGGCCGGGCTCGATCCGGCCTTCCTGGAACTGGAGCTGACCGAGTCCTTCGTCATGCACGATGCCGAACGCATCAATGTCGCCATGAAGTCGCTGAAGACGCTGGGCGTCGACATTGCGGTGGACGATTTCGGCACCGGCTATTCCAGCCTCAGCTATCTCAAACGTTTTCCCGTCGACCGTCTCAAGGTCGACAAGAGTTTC
>Ga0208957_1001770_pt1 | contig 10422 bp, 15 predicted proteins | sample RifOxyA1_FD_184029 | JGI IMG/M metagenome (GOLD analysis project Ga0208957, IMG submission 184029) | Groundwater microbial communities from Rifle, Colorado - Rifle Oxygen_injection A1 (SPAdes) | ecosystem: Environmental > Aquatic > Deep subsurface > Groundwater | place: Rifle, Colorado, United... | reverse complement strand
TAAAGGACAGTTCATCTTAGAGGCTGGATATGCCTGTCCTATCCCACCCGCTCCTATCTCGTTTATGGCGTCAGGCCTATATCCGGACTCCTTTTTAATTATATTATCAAAAGCTATCAAGTCATCGCCTTGATACTCCTGTCTGGCCATTGTCAGTATATTCATTCTATTTATAGCCCCCTGATCGGTTAGATATTTAGGAAAACTTGGAATAGTAGTTTTTTTTATAGGTGTCGGGGTCGGGGACGGCAAAATAACATCACCTGATGGCTTGTCCTTGCGTGGAATGATTGTAGGTAGTGGTTCGCTCCGACTATTTTGATAAAGATAAACACGCTTGATAGGTAGGCGAAGTTGAATAAGCACAGGACTTTGAAAGTTCCAGTATTGAAAAAACTTTTGTACCAGATAACCTACGGCTAAAATAAAGAATGAAAGTATCAGTATTTTAGTGACGGTATTTAGTTTTTTAGCTGACCTTTGGTAATAGTTCATATTTTTTTTCTAAACAAATTTTTAATAAGCTTCCACGCTTTAAACTTTAACTTCGAGCTGACAAATGACCAACTCTCTACATACCCGTCTTTCCAGTAGACTTTTATATCTATCTGGGTGATATTTTTGTCGTCTTTCATAGGTTTATAATTTCTAACTCCCCGGCCACCGCTTATCCGATGGCCGGTCAGATAGAAGTTAATCTAACTTTATGTCGTCGGGATTGACGTTTTCGTTCATCTCATCTTTGAAAGGATCCCCCCCTTTGTATAACGCTTTAAGGTTTATAGACATAGCGCTATAAAGTTCCTTAATTTCATCAGAGATAGCTTTTGGCGGTTTTGCTTTAACTCGATACTCCACTCTGTCTCCGGACTCATCTCTTATCACATTGAGGTCATATTTTTTAGGATCACCATAATCTTCATCTTTCAAATAATCGTCTATTCCTCTCATAACTGTTACTTGTGTTAGCTCAAGAATTTCTATGTTTTTAGTTTGATAGTTATAAACAGGAAATGCCCAAAAATATTGAGGAACTTTCTTTTTTCCAGTAAACTTATTCATATCAGCATTTTCTAATTGCTCCGGTGTAAATTCCTCTTTTGATTTATTTCTTACTGGTTTTCCTTTTACCCATAACTCAAATCCGGTTATGGCACTTCCCAAAACTCTGAATTTATTCTCAGGTTCAGACAATTTCATATAATTACTCTGTCCTGCGGGAATTGATGTTCCCTCTGGTAAAAATGTATCTATCATAGGTAAAAAATTAAATTTATAATTGACTATCCATAGTTTCCATATAACATCCTCTACAGACTTGTTTATTATCTGATCTAAGTTCTAATTCTTCAGATATTGAATGACACTCTTCACACTCATACTCAACTCCACAATGTTCTTTACAATCAAGGCAAGTTAATTTATCTCATAATTTATTGTCTTGGTGTTCCCCAAGAAAACTTTTGATCTTCTATCTCATCCATTCTTTCCTCAACAGTTTTTCTTTTTAAATTTTCTTGATATTTTCTTTTAACTTCCATTAATTGCTTTTGTGAACATTGGTAACATTGAGGTTTAGCAAAGTGTGGCATATAAGAAAATGTTTTCATCTCACCGTCCGTTAATACGTCTTGACATTGATAACATTTAAGTTTAAATAAGTTCATATTATTTGTTTAAATTTGTAATTTTTCTTAACTCTTCAACCCTATAAATAATCACATCGTATAAATTATCCATTGAGTCGTAATCATGGATAATGTCTTTCTCGCTTGATTCAACAAGGACTCTAACCGTTGCTAACAACTGACTATTGAGATAGTTTTTATCTTCTTTAGTTTTCATAATTTAAAAGATAATTAATTATTATAATATAACACAATATATTGTTAGTTGTCAACAGCAAATTATCTCAACCCCAATTTAGCCCGTAACTCCGCCCTTTTGTCATCTGGCATTTTAGAAAACATATCAAAAAAGTTCGTTTCTATTTTCTTTTCCTTACTTTCTTTTGCTTTCCTTTCATCTCTTGCGATGATATCAGCCGAAAATTCTCGGCCCATGAAAATCATTGGCTCGTTAGGGTTCTTATAAAAGCGTTTCATTTTCTTAGCCCCTTTCATGTAGGAGGAATAGGTAAATGTACTTTTTCCAAACGGAGTATTAACTATAATGTTTAGATCATGAGCTTTGGCGATATCCAACCATTTTTTCCATATCCCAAAGAAGCTACCGTAAATAGGTTTATGTAGATCAATGATAATGGCAGTTTGTGTAATAATAGGGTGGTATTCGGTCATATTAAAATAAACTTAACTGTCCTTGTCTTTTAAATACAAAGTCAGGTTTTTTAATTTGTTCTTTAAACATTGGCAATCTTCTTTTATCAATTTGAGTTGGCATTTCAACAGTAATATTTTTCATCCGCTTTTCTTCCTCGATCATCCAATTTTCAAAATCTTTTGCTCCGGCTAATTCTTCGGGTGTCATTTTTTTATAAATTTATTAGGATATAACTGTTTTAATTTCCAATATAGCAAACCGATATTATTAGCTTTTTTAAAAGGATAGTCTTTCCACCAACTTGTTAGTGATGATAACTCCATTGGTGTAAATTTTTTTAATAGTCTAAAACAAAGACTAATAGGTATATCCAATTTGCGTTCAAGATCAACGGCCACCCCATACATAGAGTTTCCTCTATGTTGGGGTTTATTGTTCAAAGTAATTTTTTTATTTTTTAATAATTCTCGTATACTTTCCATTTATATCACCTCCTTTTTTTGATACGTTTTTTCCTGAAACGTATTCTTTAGAATATGTATGGTTATTTTTCATTTTTAACATTCTTATCATTATTGTATATAGTGTCGTTTATGTTTCGTTTATGTTTCGTTTTCATTTCGGTTTTGGTGTCGTTTTCTGTGTCGGTTTTGTATGTTTGTAGGTTTTGGTATAGATTGTAGTTAAGCACCGTTATTATAAAACCACGTGTCGTTTTCTGTGTCGTTATCTGTTTCGTGTGTTTTGCCCATCTTACAAAACTATCTACTTGATATCTTGTTACACCGCTCTTTTCCTGTATCCATTCATATTTAAAGAGTCCTTGACTACGTTTAAAATACTTAGTGTCTTTATGATTTACTTTGCTTACAATGTAGAACCAAATTTTAAACCATTCAGCAGGTTTTTTGTAAAAAATATCACTATCTATTGTTTTTCTTGCCCAAATTGTTGCTCCTTCAAAATTTATATTCATGGTGAAATTACTAATAACGTGGTGGAGTCAAGGTCGCTCACCATTGCGGGTTCTGTCCCTTGAGGTGATACTGTGCCATGATAACCTATGGTTTCATAAGTCATTTCTCACCTTTGGTTAAAAGGATTAGACTTATAGGAACTATCACCTTAAAATTAGCAATTACGTCTCCACCACACTATCAATAATTCTCTTAGTATCTTTGATCAAATTTATATATGCTTTTATTATTTCTTTTCCGTTTTCTTCAGATAAAGTATCAAGAGGATAATTTTGATTAAGTTTTGAAAAAGAATAACTGATATTTGATATTCCTTGAAGTGAGTTACGAAGCCTTAAAATTTCCTGTGATGTTTTTATATTCATAGTTAAATTTAAATTTCTATCCGTCGTTCCTTCGTTACTTAAACATGGAGTTAAGCATCTGTAATAAGGACAAAACTGAACTCCAGATTTAAGTGCCGATGATTTATTCTAAACCTATTTTTCCATAATGTCAAATGTAAAGTTTATTTTCTAAAAAGCCTCCATGGTTTCAAAACTTCCAGTTCCTCTTATGTCGTAAATTTTTTCCTACCACAAAGGCTTTCTTTGACTCCTCCGCAGAATTACACAACGGCTTGATTATCAACCTTAATGATAGTTAGTAACCAAGAGTTATTAAGAGCTATTATAGTTATAAGACCTTTTTTTTGGAATGTCAATAGCAATTGATTTTTTATAAAACATGGTGTATATTTTTATTCAATGGACGATCTCTCCGATTTGCAAAGATTTGTTTTTCTTTTTATGAAGAGGTGGGCGGAGAATAAAAAGACGACCATACCTCAGAAAGCAGTTATTTATTTTCTGGAAGGTTGTGGGGAGAAAAGTTATAACACGCTTAACGCTTTAAGTTATTTATTGAAGAAAGAATACATAAGAAAGGCGTATAATGAAATTAAGAATAGGACGTTTTATGTTTTAATCCGAAATATATAAACCAAACTTTTATAAATTAAAGACGGTAAAAATAATATGGAACAAACTAAACATGCTGGTGGAAGACCGACATTATATAATCCAATTTTTATAGATAAAGTAAAAGAATATTTGGGAACAACAGGAAAAGAGCAAACATCACTTCCTACAGTTGAAGGATTTGCGATTTATCTCGATGTATCAAGAGATTCGCTATATGAATGGGCTAAAAAATATCCCAAGTTTTCCGACACTTTGAAAATAATTGAAATAAGACAAAAACAACAACTGATTGATGATGGTATTTATGGGGGCAAAGAAGTTAATTCGACGATTGTTAAATTACTTCTCCAAAATAATCACGGAATGAAAGAAAGAACCGATCAAACAACTAACGATAAAGAATTGCCAAGTCCGATATATAATGGAAAATCAACCGAATGAGTTTCACTTTCAGGACACTCAGGCGACTAAACGGATATTCTCTCTTAAAAAAAGAATAAGAGCTGTAGCTGGTGGCACATCTGCCTCTAAAACAATTTCAATTCTCATTTGGCTCATTGATTATTGTCAGTCTCCAAAGAACAAGAACAAAATAGCGACTGTTGTATCTGAAAGCCATCCGCACTTATCTAAAGGTGCGATGCTTGATTTTGAAATGATTATGAAAGACAGAGGTTATTGGAATGATGCTTTATGGAATAAGAAGGGTATTTATTCTTTTGAACAAGGTAATAGGTTGGAGTTTTATTCAGTTGATACTTATGGCAAAGCACACGGGCCAAGACGTGATATATTATTTTTAAACGAATGTAACAATATCTCATTTAATATAGTTGATCAACTTATCATAAGAACAAGGGAAGTTGTATGGTTGGATTGGAACCCGACGAATGAATTTTATTTTTATACCGATATGTTGCCTAACCGAAAGGATGACATAGATTTTATAACTCTCACTTATTTGGATAATGAGGCATTGGATAAAATAACGATAGACGAGATTGAAAGTCATCGTAATAATAAAGCATGGTGGCAGGTATACGGACTCGGACAGCTTGGTGTTCTTGAAGGACGTATTTATAAAGACTGGTTGATAATTAAAGATATCCCGCATGAGGCCCGGTTAGAGAGGTTTGGGATAGACTTTGGATATACTAATGATCCGACGGTAATAATAGCCATTTATCGCTATAACGATGGGTTTATACTGGACGAGGTTACATATCAAAAGGGACTGTCTAATAAAACGATTGCTGACATACTTCTTAATCAACCTAGAGCATTGGCGATAGGTGATAGCGCCGAACCAAAGTCGATTGATGAGATAAAAGGATATGGCGTTAATATAATAGGGGCAACAAAGGGACCGGGGAGTGTTTATCAAGGTATCCAATATGTTCAATCACAGAAGATAAGTATTACTGAGCGAAGTATCAAGACTATTAAGGCTTACAGGAATTATATGTTTATCACCGATAAAGACGGCAAAATAATTAACGATCCTGATGACACAGTCCATGAATGGAGTAACTCGATGGATGCGATAAGGTATGGGTTGGATAGTTTCAACAGAAAGATTTACAGCAAACCGCAGACAGATTTTGGAGGGATTAAAGGTTACATTGAGAATATTTTATAATCTGTTGTGTCTTTATAGTTATGATGTTTAAACTTTATTTATGTTAGATTTGACACCAACCGATCCATTATTGGATTTACTTCGACTTAACAAAGAGTCAGGCTTTAATTATCGTAAACGCAGACAGGATGACTGGACGGAGAATTACACTCTTTATCGTGATAGAGTAACCATAAACAGACTTACTCAACGACATTCGGTCAATCTTCCTTTAATGAAGCAAACCATAAGGACACTTCTTAAAGACGTAGACGATATGCCGGTGCTTTACTTTGAGAATTTAAATAATGACAAACAGGCCGAGGTGTTTCAAAATGAATACTGGAAGAAAGTGCTTGAATTAAACAAAGCAGAACTTAAAGACATAATGGATAAACGTCAGGTCTTTTTATATGGCCGGTCTTTTGATCAGTGGCAGATAGTTGACGGAATGATAAAGTGGACGATAATTGATCCGGAGGACATATTAGTCGATAGGTATATGGACCCGTCTGATATTGACAGTTCACGCTTCTTAATTCACACTCATATCTTTGTTCCCTTATCGTCTCTCGAAACAAACAAAGATTATAATCAAAGTAAAGTTGCTGACCTTAAATTATGGCACGCTTCAGATCAGGGACTTATTAAGTCTAAAAGTAATGAGGAAATGCTACTCAAAAAGAATAAAAAGATGACCGATATGGGACTTGAGGATGTTGATAGTCCGGTGTTAGGCGAGACATATATTGAACTTTCCATGCACTTTATCTATCAAGAAGAAGTATTACATCTTGTTGTTGAAGCGGATGACTACAATATTTTAATGGATAAACCGCTTGATGAGGTAATTGGCAAGACCGAAGATAACTATTGGCAAAACCACTTTCCATATAACACTTGGGCTGATGATGTAGACAAGCAGGACTTTTGGTCTGACGGGATAGCCGACATAGTGCGAACTCCAAATAAGGTTCTTAATGCTTGGTTCTCACAACTGGTTGAAAATAGAACACTTCGAAACTTCAACATGAACCTTTACGACTCTAATTTAGAAGGCTTTGTTCCACAGACTTGGGACGCTAAGGCTTGGGGAATGTATGGAGTACCAGTGCCGCCGGGTGGCAGGATTGATGATGTATTCAAACAACTACCAGTTGCTGATTTATCTGAATCATTGGATGAGATGACTTATGTTGTTTCAATGATTGAGAAGGCAACTGGAGCGACAACTACCCAGCAGGGTTCGGTTGAAGAGAAACAAATAACTTTAGGCGAGATTCAACTGGCCTTGGGCGAGGCTAAGGAGCGTATCAAGGGTATGAGTAAGTTCTACACTCCGGCGTGGAAGGAAAGAGGAACTAAATTTCTTAAATTAATTGAGGCGGCCTCTGATAAACTGGATGCTGTTAAAATCCATAAGAAAGGTAGAAATACAGACAACATATTTACAAGGGAAATCGCTCCTAAAGATTGGATGACTGAGCTAGGTTATACAACTAAGGTATGGAGTCAGGATGAGAAGGCGACTAATGACTCTCAGGCACTTGAAAAGTTAAATGCGGCGGTTATTAATATCCCCGGCAATCCTAAACTAATTGAGGTTTATCAGAGAAAGTTACTTGAATTTGCTGGATTGACACCTGAGGAAATTAATACTATAATGGAAACGGAGAAACAAAAACAAGAGATGATGACAAATGCGGGAGTTATGGCTCAACCTATGGGACAACCGGGTTTACCACAGAAGCCACAACAACAGCAATTACCAATTAGACCTAAAATTCAATGAGTCTTATAGACGACATACTTAAAAAATATAATCTTAAATACGAAGAACTTACTCCCGATGAACGGACTACATTTCATACAATGTTGGATGCTATTGAAGGAAAATCGCTCTCCATTGAAAAGATAAAGGACTTTATAATTTCAATGAAGTATGCGGTTGAACAAGAGTTGGTTAAGGTAGGCAATAACAATAAACAGGATACTTTCTTAAAAGCAAGACTAAAAAATTATATGCTCTTGGAAGCATTTTTAACTTCGCCTGAGAAGGCGAAGAAGGCACTAGAGCAGTCGTTATCAAATATTCATAAGTAAGTTATTATAAATTGTATCCAAACCCTAGTAATAGGACGGTTAAAACAATATGAAAAAAGCTACAAAAGAGGAACTTGAGGCCTCTCTAAAAGAAACTCAGGAAAAAGCTGATTTAGAAGTTAAAGAAGAAGAAAAGGAAATAGAAGAGATAAAAGAGAAAGAGGTTGAGGAAAAAAAAGTAGAGGAAAAGGCAATGGCGGAAGAGCGGGAAAGATTAAGAAAATTAGAAGAGGAAAGATTGGAAAGGGAAAGAATTGAAAAAGCTAAGAAAGAAGAAGAGAAAGAACCTGACTACAAAGAAAAGTTTAGTGAGTCATCCCGTGAAGCTCAAAAGATACACGCTAAGAATAGAAAACTTAATGAAGGTATTTCTAAAGCCAGTGAAATAAATACCGTAGATGATGAAGAGTTGAAAGTAGAGTATCCCGACTGGGATGTAATGAGCGAGACCGAACAAAAGTTAGCCCGTAAAAACTTAATCAACGATAAAAGATTTGCGGTGGTTACACAGGCAACCGAGGAAGCGAAGAAAATAGAGAAATGGGGGGATGATGTTGATAAATTCGTTGGTGATCCAAAAACATTAGCAGATTATCCTGAAATTGACGGTAAGGAAGAAGAATTTAAGACATTTGCTAATGAGACATTAAATCACGCTGTACCTTTTAAGGTATTAGTGTCAGCATTTTTACACGATATGAGTACAAAGAGAATTAAAAATAAAGGTAAAATGTTTGAAGTCGGTAGCGGTGGGCCTAATGAAAAGTTAAAGACAAAAGGCGATAAAATTTCACTTGATGAGGCGGCTAAACTGATGAAAACGGACTATAAAAAGTATAAGGAACTTTTGCTTAGTGGGAAAATAGATAGTACTATTGAATAGATAAATTTCAAATACTGTTGACAAGATTTATCTAACGCTTCTATCATTTATATAGAAGGTCTCCAAACCTCTTTCATAGAGACGGAAAAATACTTCATATTATTATTTCATAAATTCAATATGGCAGCTAGAGCAACAACCTTAGCACAAGGTTTTTCTCAGAAGTTGATGTTGGAAATGTACGACAAAGATCTCTCTGGACAAATCACTAATACTGATTATGAAGGTGAGATTAATGCCGTTGGATCAAAACTCAACATCTTGAACTTCGATCGTATAACTGAAAGAACTTATGCGAATACAGCGTTAAGTGCGGCAGATTCTTTAACAGAGAATAATGCCCAGTTAGTAATTGATCAGTATAAATCCTTTTACTGGAAGGAAAAAACTCTTGATAATTGGCTTTCCTACATCAAGAATCCTCATCCGACAATCGTGAGCCAAGTGGCTAACGAAAGAAACAAGAATAAAGATGAGTATTTGTTCGGTTTGTATGGAGATATAGGAGCAGGTCACAGAGTTGGTACTGATCATGCAGACGGAACAGTAGCTGTCGCCCTAACAACTGGGGTAGTTACAGGTTCAGGTACGAATTTTACAGTCAGTATGGAAGGCAAAGGATTTAAAGCCGATGGTCACACAACTTGGTATAGAGTTAAAACTTATACATCTCCAACTCAAATAACGATTGAAGATGATAAGGATGATGCTACATCAGCTTATACCGGTGCGGCTATTGCTGGATCGTCTACTTATACAATCGAGGCTAAAACAGCCGTAAGTATTACGACAGCCAATCTTCTGCAATATGTTGGTCAGATCAAAAAGAAATTAGATCTTGCAGAATTTAACGGTTATAACAGTGTTCCTGATACTGATAGATTTCTATTAGTTCCTCCTGAGTTTGAGTATAACTTAGTGAGGGCATCAGGGATAGCTCTACATGTTCCGGAAGTTTATTCGGAACTTGTTAAAAAGGGATTTATCACTGAACTATTAGGATTTAAGATATTCAAGACTAATAGATTGTCAGGTGATAATACGGATGGATACCACATCATCGCAGGACATCCAAATTGGATGACCTATGCTGAAAAGGTACTTGATGCAAGAATTGAAGAAGATCTCATTGGAGACTTCGGTTCAGCATACAAGGATTTGTTCGTCTATGGTGCGAAAGTAACTGATCCAAGACGACACTATGCCGCAGAATTATTTGCGACATTTGCCTAAGGAACTAGGATTAGAAGTTGGTAAGGGGGAAGCCTAAAAAACTTCCCCCAAGCCAAAACAAACTATGTCAACATTCGAACTTATAGGACAGCTTTCAAAAAGGGATCAGAAAAAGATTCTAAAAATACTTGCGATAAATAGTAGCAAAAGAACATCTGCCGAAGCGTCTTATCTTGCGGCAATTCTTCCTTATCAAAACAATGAAGTTATCAGATATGGAGAGAAAACAGATTTATCGGATGAAAGCGGTTTGATCTTAGAAGCGGAGGGAAATACCTTACCTACGGGATATGCCGGATTTAAGGTGGGTGCGTTCTTCCGAGACTTAGATAAAACCGGAAATAATTTATATCTTAATACCGG
>Ga0208957_1001768_pt1 | contig 10427 bp, 11 predicted proteins | sample RifOxyA1_FD_184029 | JGI IMG/M metagenome (GOLD analysis project Ga0208957, IMG submission 184029) | Groundwater microbial communities from Rifle, Colorado - Rifle Oxygen_injection A1 (SPAdes) | ecosystem: Environmental > Aquatic > Deep subsurface > Groundwater | place: Rifle, Colorado, United... | reverse complement strand
CACCTCTCTCCAAAAAACAAAACAAAAAAATGGAAAAAGAAACAAAGATAAATCAAGAATTACTAAACGAAAAAATAAAAATATGCAAGAAGACTATTGCTTCTATGTACCATTTTGAGGATAAAAAATCTATCGCTAATCTTGAGAGACTGAATAAAGAGATTTGTCTTGTAGTTGCTGAATTTAAATGTCAGAGATGTAAAAAAGAAAAGAATTTACAGGTCCATCATCTTATCTTGAGAAAAGTTAAAGAATATGTAGATTTTTTTAGATATGCCTCACAAAGATATTATTGGGGGAATCAGATAGTTCTTTGTAACAAATGTCATGCAAAATATCATTCTATTGTAGACAAATCTGATGAGGATCTTCCAAATAATTTATGTATCTTAAAAGAAGAAATAAATAGAATTAAAAATAAGTTTCTATTAAGAGAATAAAATGAAAATCCCAAAAAATCTCTTCAAAGCATCTTTATCAGCATTAGCCATATCTATAATTCCTTTTATGGCAAATAAAAATCTTAAAATGCTATTAACAAATTTTATAATAATTTTTATTTTCTTTATTTTAATTTCTTTCTTCGTTGATGTTTTCTTTAGAATACTTGAAAAAAATTTGAATAAAAATTCAAAATCATAAAGTTTATATAATAGATTAACTTAAAAATTCTATGTCCGAACAAAGCTATATAAGAAATGAAGCAAAAGAAATAGTCTTATATTTATTCTTGATTGTTATAACAGCTCTTATCCTTCCAATACTTGCTGGATTAATTTTAAAAGGATTTGAAGAAAGTTTTGTCGAAGGACAAGCACTAACTTTTGGATCATATTTAGCAAATTTTATGATTTATACTCCAATGTTAATTGTAGCTTTATTAGTTGTTCTTTTTCCTTTAGCCAGGATATTAAGCTTAAAAAGATCTGAACATCCTGCAACAGCACCAAATCCCTCTTGGTTTAGAATTTTTACAGTTAGCTATATTTATAACCCTGAAGAAAATGGATTGCTTTGGTATCTTTCAGAAGAGTTGGGATTTAAAGAAAAAAGAAATTTTATGAGATGGTCTTTAAACCCTCTTAGAGTAATTATTATCGCAATTCTTATTTTTGGATTATACGGAATTTTTTTAGTTTCAATTCCACAATTATCAATTTCTTCAGTTCCACAATTACAACTTCAACAAGTTACTGTGGCTTCTGAAGTTACCTTTAGCTCTTTTGTTCCATCTGGAGCAGAGAATGGAGTTTTATTATTCATTTTTATGCTTTTAATGGGACTAAATGCTTGGGTTGTATCTTCATTTAAGTTAGGAAAAACTGCCTTTTTTTCAATAGGATTTTTTGTATGTATTCTTATGGGGCTAACATGGTTATCACTTCATGGATTGATTTATGGAAATGATGAATCAAAATTAATTGGAACATTTATCTTTGGATTTGTCGGATCTCTTATTACCTGGCTTACAGGAATTCTAATTTTCTGGTGGATTTGGCACATATCAAATAACGCTTTTATAAAAATTCAAGAATTAATTTTAATAAAAGAGGATATCCTTTTTGTTTCAATAATAATTTGGTTTGTTATTCTTATAGGATGGATATCTATTGAATTAGCAATTAGAAAAAAGAAAGCACGAGAATTCAGCATTCAGGGAAATTGAATAAAAATTCAAAAAACAAAACATTTATAAACTTCAAGATCCTTAAAAACTTAATAAAAATGACAAGTATTTTTTCAATGAAGAACTTGGAAAAGAATTCTATGAGGTGGATAGGAGCTTTTTTAGTAACTATGTTTGTTATTTATGGTCTTGCAAGTTTAGGAAAATTAGATTTTTTAAGATATGTAGCAGTGGTAATAGGTTTTTTCTTGGCAGGATTTTTATTTGTTGAATCTCAGATAATCTCATATTTAAAAAATAAGAAATATAGAAATTTTGATGTTGGAGATGTGATTGTAGTTTTATCAATATTAGTTTCAGTTGCGATTTTCATAAATAGTTTACTTTTATTGAATATAATTAATGAATCAGCTCCTCAATGGCTTATTAAGTTCAGTATGACAACTGGAGTAGTAGTTGCAGTAATTGGTGCAATTCTTTCTATCATACATTTCTTTTTTGGAAAATTTGAATAGATATTTTGAACATAAATTCAAAAAACAAAAAGTATTTAAATAGAGAAATCTTCAAATAAATAATGGCATTAAAAATTGGAGATAAAGTAACTTGGAACATAAGAAAAGGAGTTAATCCAAAAGGAGTTATTGTTGAAATTCTTGAAGATTATGGTGGATCAGGATATACAAGATATGTGGTCAAAGCGACAGAAGACATTACTTTCACAGGTAAATATGGTACAAGTGAAATAAAAAAAGGAGACTTATTACAACCTTTTAAACTAAAAAAAATCAAATAATTAAAATGCAAATTAATGAACCAGACAAACATAAGTATTCTCCAGTTAGAAGTGGTAATGATTTAACAGAATTAAATAAATGGATAATGTGGGCTAAGAAAAACCATCCAGAACAAAAGTTTATTCTTGTAAATGATTATAAAAGGCACATAAAAGATAAAGAGCATAGAGAATATTGGAAGATGAGGCATTCAATGAGTTCTGGTAAAAGTAAATATACTATTTTTGGGAGTTATTAAAAATGAAAAACAAAATTCTTCCAATCTTAATTATCTCTTTTTTAGCAATTCTTGTAGTTGGAGGAATTGTTTATTTCATTTTCTTAGGTCCTTTACAATCAGTATTTGAAGCACCGCCCGAGTGGGATGCTTATGGATCTTCTGGAAGTGCGATTACTGGGTTACAACTTATAAGTCAAGGATATCTCGATACAGGTTATCATATAACTGATTATTTATCAACACATACTTCAACATACTGGGACATAACTCAACTAAATCACAGAAATTGGGATTGTGGAGCAGATTTAAATTATTATGATTTTGGAGGAAATGATTTTGAGTTGTTTGGAGGATATCCTAGACAAGGATCTGGTCCTCCTGGAGGTTGTTCAAGTGGGACAACAACAACTTTTATAACAAAACAATATTTTGGAAATGGAAGAGAATTTAGATCTTTAGTAAGAGGTAGTCCAACTTTAAAATTATTATCTTCAGCAAATGTAAACATTGCTAATCTTCAGATAGATAGTAGTCAAGATGAAGTATTAGAAATAAAATCGGATCCATTTTCTGATACTGTTGAAATATTTTGGAAAGGTCAACTCGCTCAAACAATTACAACTTCCGAATCATTTAAATTGAGATTTGATTTTAGTGCGGGAGGTATAAAAAATCCAGCATTTAAAGACGCTTATAGTTGTCAAGTAGAACCAGATGAACAATATTATTTTTATATTTTTGGAGAAGGTTCAACTGTTTCAAAATCTGGATTAGAAAATTGGAATAGTTGGTGTTTAGAATCCGCACCAGCTCAGATTTGGACAAATGCAGGAAAGACAACTAGTTCTTTTATTCTTAAAGATTTAGAAGCAGGAAATACCTTTACAGTCCCACCAGGACAATTTTGGGGGATAGAATATATTGGAGACAAAAAAATTCTTCAAACCCCTTGTGAACAAGATCAAGTTTTAGTAAATGGAGATGAATGCACTGCAAGAACAGTTTTAGAATTTCAGTTTATGTGTGATGGCGGACAATTAGATGTAATAACAGGAGAGTGTATCCCTTCTGAAGAAATTACTGAAAATGACACCACAGAAATAATTTTAGAAAGTTCAGCAGTTCAATATAATCCTCCAACAAATCAACAATTAGTATTTTTAAATAATAGTGGGATGTTCAGACTTACTCATTATCACAACGATGATCCAGACGTTCAAGATTCTCCAAGTTCTTTTAATCTATTTGGCACAACTTTTCAATCTAATGGAGCAAGTAATGAAAATACAGCATCATTTACATACGGGTCCGTAAGTGAGACACTTACTGAAGGACAAATCGTTAGTATTGATAATAAGATTTCAGTTCAATTAACAAGAGTAAATTATCATGTATCTTCTCAAGGAAGAGTATCTTATCAAGTAGAATGGACTTTCCAACTCTCAAGCGATTTACTTTCTCTATCCTACGACGATATAATTAAAGAGATACTTTCTTTAAACGAATACAAATCATTTAATGGGGGCTTTACTTTAATAAAAGAAGATACTTCTCAGACAGAAACATCTGAAACAATTTCAGAAACATTCAATGTTGGAGAAACAAGAACTTCAATAGGGGATATTTCAGATATTAACACTATTATAGTAAGACCTCACGCAACAATTATTCTTCCAGATTTTACATATAATATTGCTATCGCTGATGGTTTAGTTATAGATGATTTACAGGAAGAAGAAGTTGTAGTTTCAAATGCAGAACCAGATACTGATCCCGATATTATTATAATAAATTTAGCAGATGTTGAAGACGCAGAAGATGAAATAATAAAAAAGGAAGAAGAAAAAATTAATATAAGAGATTTCCTTAAAGAAAATTGGATTTTAGTAATTTCAGTTCTTGGAGGATTAGTAATCATTGGTGGAGGAACAATACTTTTTGTGAAATTTAAGATGCCTCGCAGAAGGAGATAAAATGAGTGAAATAATGATTTGTGTAGAATGTGGGAAAAAGAATCCCAGATGTAAAGAATGTAATAAGAGATTTAGAAATGCGAATTTTATATCTTGTTATGAATATGGTTTACATTTTTGTGATTATACTTGCTTTAAAGATTATTATGATAAAAACCCTAAAAAAATGAGAAAGTTGGGGATAAAAATGAGTAGAAAATACTAAAATGACAAAAAAACCTAATAAATTATTTGCAGTATTTGGGATATTTGCTATACTTGTTATTCTCACAGGCGTAATATTCCTTGTATTGGCATTATTTTTTGATAAAAATGAAAATATTGAAGTTTCTAATGAGAAAAATTTAACAATATCAAAAGATTTTGAGATTAAATTTTATGATAAGGATTTTTCTACTTTAAATTTACTTGAAAATGCTCCTTTATGGGATGGAGATTTTTTAGATAAGATTTTTTTAAAAGCAGACATTAAAGATCATAAAGAAACTATTTCAAAATATGTTTTTATATTAGTATCTGAGAATGATACAGATCTTTCTTTAGAGGTTAATATTAATGAGATGGAGAAATTATTTAAGTGGGAGTGGGGTAATAATTTAATTAATTATAAAAGCGGATTTATTTCAGATGATATGAATGTCCATAAAACAGAAGATTTTAGAGGAGGGTATACAATTTTTATAAAGAAAGAAAAGAATTATCCAGAAAAACAATTTAAAGGAGATATTCATATTGAAGTATTCACTTCTGAAGATGGAGAGTTTCACAAAGAAAATAAAGTAAAAGAATTAATTTTGAAGTTTTAATATATCTAATATATTATTATCTCTTGATAGTGAAAAACTAAAAATATTTAAATGTCAAAATCCATAATAAACTTATGGAAAAATTAGATAAACTAATCTTAAATTTTATTATCTTTACAGGAATTTTTATTTTAATTATTTCTCTTCCAATTTTTAGTGGATTTCTTACAAATTCTTTAAATGAATCAGGACAAACAATAGAAAATCTTACTTTTACTGGAAATGAAAATATTACAAGGTATTTAGAATTGCCTTTAAGTGCTAATGTTACATATGCTGTTTTGAATCTCAGTGGTTTTTCATCTCTTTACACTGGATTTAGTTTTGATACTGCTGGAAGTGGAAATGAAAGACCATCAGGTATAACTCAAAATGGAACCTACTTTTGGATAATTGATAATTCAGATGATAAAGTTTATAAATATTATATGTCCAATAATTCCTATACTGGAGAATCTTTTTCTCTTACTTCTGCAAACAATAATCCTTATGGTATAACTCAAAATGGAACCTACTTTTGGGTTGTTAATGATTTAAATAATTTAAGTTCTGCAGTTTATAAATATTATATGTCCAATAATTCCTATACTGGAGAATCTTTTTCTCTTACTTCTGCAAATACTAATCCGTTGGGTATAACTCAAAATGGAACTTATTTTTGGATAGCCGATTATACAGATAAAGAAGTTTATAAATATTATATGTCCAATAATTCCTATACTGGAGAATCTTTTGATACTGCTGGAAGTGGAGGGAGTTTGACATCAGGTATAACTCAAAATGGAACCTACTTTTGGGTGACTGATATTGGAACTGATAAAGTTTATAAATATTATATGTCCAATAATTCCTATACTGGAGAATCTTTTTCTCTTATTTCTGCAAACAATAATCCTTATGGTATAACTCAAAATGGAACTTACTTTTGGATTATTGATTATACTGATTCTGAAGTTTATCAATATTGGATGAATGGAAATAATTGGTCTCAAGTTGGAAATACTATCAGTGTAGGCACTATTTCGGTTCCTTCAATATCCTCTTTAAATTCTACAAGAATAGCTTTTATTGATAGTTATTATGATCAATTAAGAACTTATGATTTTGATGGAATTGATTGGTCTCAAGTTGGAAATAATTTAAGTGTTTCTAATACTATAAACCCCTCTATCACATCCTTAAATTCTACAAGAATAGCTTTTATTGATAGTGGTAATGATCAATTAAGAACTTATGATTTTGATGGAATTGATTGGTCTCAAGTTGGAAATAATTTAAGTATTTCTATTGCGAATAATTCTTTACTATCTTTAGCATCCTTAAATTCTACAAGAATAGCTTTTATTGATAGTGGTAATGATCAATTAAGAACTTATGATTTTGATGGAATTGATTGGTCTCAAGTTGGAAATAATTTAAGTATTTCTATTGGGAATCCGTCTATTGCATCCTTAAATTCTACAAGAATAGCTTTTATTGATAGTGGTGATAAATTAAGAACTTATGATTTTGATGGAATTGATTGGTCTCAAGTTGGAAATAATTTAAGTATTTCTATTGGGAATCCGTCTATTGCATCCTTAAATTCTACAAGAATAGCTTTTATTGATAATGATAATGATCAATTAAGAACTTATGATTTTGATGGAATTGATTGGTCTCAAGTTGGAAATAATTTAGGTGTTTCCACTTCTCCTTTTTTTCAATCTATCACATCTTTAAATTCTACAAGAATAGCTTTTATTGATATAACTACTGGTAACTTAAGAACTTATCAGTGGGATGAAGTTTCCCTCCCAACTTCCCCCTACCTTGAAGTCGGAACTCCCGACGGAACTTATGAATGGAATTATAGTGGAGCATTTTCAACTTCAGAAACAACACAAAACTTTTCTTCAGCTTTAAACACAGCTTTAGATAGTGGAGCTTGTACGGGAGGAACAATCGTTGGAACTAATTGTTCAATTCCTTTTCTCTTCCATTCTGATACTGCAGGAATTTTACAATATTCAGCAATAAATGTTACTTACACTTTAGGAGTAAACATAACTCTTTTATATCCAACAGCAAATTTAAATTTTTCATCTGGAACAAATATTGCATTAAATTTTTCAAATGATTCTGTTTTATCTACTTGCTATTGGACAAACAATTCATTCACAACAAATTATACAATATCTAATTGCATCAATACAACTCTAACTCTTAATGACGGAGATTGGACAATTCAAATTTGGGCAAATGATACCTCAAATAATGGAGATGCTGATTCCGTAACTTTCAGAGTAGATTCAACTGCACCTGGAATAAATACTACAGGATTAATTCCCACAAATAACACTTTCAACACTTCAACCGCAGTAAATTTTTCAGCAAACTTAACAGACAATCTTGGAATAAAAAACGGAACATTTTATATTTACAACTCCACAACATTAATAACTAATTCAACTAATACTACGACTTCAACAACAATTAGTTTTATCTTAACAAATATTGCAGAATTAGTTCAGGGAATATATCAGTGGTCAATAGAAGTTTTTGATTGGGCTGGGAATATCTTTACTTCAGGCAATAGAACAATAACAATTTATTCTCTATCTTTAGATCAATTATCCCCTAGCGACGCAACCAATACAACAACTTTAGAACAAACTTATAGATGCAATGCCACAACAAGCAGTTTTTTAGAAGTAGATAATATTTCCTTAACAATCTTATATGAGAACAATTCTTCAGTAGCATATTCAAACACAACAGACACTTCAAGTCAATCTTCAAATCAAGTAAATGAAACTTGGACACTCTCTTTATTGCAAGACAATTATATTTGGTATTGCAATGCTTCAACAAACACTTCAAATACTATAACCTCGTCAAATAGAACAATAAATTTCTATCAAGATATTTTTATTTTAGAAAATCCATCTTTTAATAATACACAAGTAGGAGAAAATACAAGAGTTTTATTCCAACATAATCAAAAAACAAATAATTATATGGAATGGTGCAATACAACTCTGACTCATCCAAATGGAAATATATTACCGATTCAAAACAGAGATGGTATTCAACATCTCAAATATTAATAAATACTACAAATCCTTATATTGCAAATGTAACCTGCCAAGATAGGTTTTCCAATTTATATTCAAAACAATTAAATGCAACGCCCTCATATTCTATAACAACCAATCCAGATGAATATAATTTCTCTGCAAAACTTTTAAAGACAGAAACAAATAATTTCACAGTTTTAGTTTATGATGATTCAGATGGAAATATAAATCTTACTTTAAGCACTTTAATTGACGAACCTGGAAATTTTACCTTTAGCGTAAATGAAACAAATATAACTTTAAATAATTTAGATAATTCAACAAATCCTGTAATTTTCTTATTTTCTTTAAACGCTTCAAGTCTTATAGCAAATGGAACATATGATGGAAACATCACTTTAAAAAATACAACTTTTGGAATAACCTATGTTATAAATTTTACATATGCAATTCAACCCCCAGCAGGTATTCCAAAAATTTTAGATACTTCTTTAGCGTCTTGTAATTCTTTAATTTCTGGAAGTTGTGCCTTTAAACAAGATTCTGCAGTATCGGGAACTCCTTATACTCAAACATATGTTTTAAATAATTCAGGATATTATGATATGACACAATGCAATGGAAAAATATCAAATGATTTCTCAGGAGGAACATGGTATTCTTTTAATGAATCAAATTTTTCTTTGGCTCAAAGTCAAATAAAACCAATAAAGATAACTTATAATCCAACAGGAGTAAATCCTGGTTACGGAGTAACTGATGGATATTTTTATATTCTTTGTAATAAGGGAGATTTGGGAGACAATCCAACTTCGACAGACATTGATAATAGACCTTATAATAGGATAGTTTTGAATGAAGGCACTTCAACTCAAGGCGGAGGAGGAAATGAAGCTCCACCATTACCACAAATAATAATCAAAAAAGTAGCAGTAAATTTTAGTATTGTATCTTTAAATTTCCAAAATAATATAGATGTAAGCTTAGCAAAAGGTTCAGTTTCTCCGAGAAAGAAATTCTTTTATGTAATAAATAAGGGATTAGAGCCAGTAACTTTAAATTTAGCTTGTTCAACGGCAGGAGAAAATGCTTCTACAATGGAAGTGGATATTTGTAATTATGTAAAAATACAAAATAAAACAATTACAGTTTCTCCTAATGTTAAAAATCCAACCTTAAATTCTTTTGAGATTCTTACCCCAGACAAAGCACAATATGGGGATAAATTCTTTTTTAATATTTTTGCAACATCAGGAGAAGATGTAGAATTTGAAATTTCAAAATTAAGTGTTTCTTCAAGAGTTACATTCTTATCTGGAGTTTATAAAGATTCAGAATTAGGAAAAAGCGGGATAATTTATCCTTCTTGGATTATTGCTTTAATTATCTCTTTGATAATATCAATACTAAATTACATTTTATTTGCAAAAGGATTTAAACTTCCTGCATCTGGATTTTTAGTTTCTTCTTTAGTTTTTATAATCGCATTTTTTATGACAATCACTTTTTTTTTAATTTTTTTAATGCTCTCATTAATGCCATTATTTATTTAAATAGAAGATTATTAAAATAAATAATGGCATTAATGAGAGCATTAAAAAAATTAAAATGAAAAGTTTAGGTTCATATAAAACAAAAGAATGGATGGGATTTGACAAGGATGGAATTGGGGGAATTTTAATTTATACAAAAACTAAATCTCAAGCATTAAAACAAGCAAGAAATATTTACGGAAAAGGTGCATCCGTTGAATTTCAAAAAAATACAAGTGTTGAGAGGTTTAAAAATTAAAATGCCATCAGTAAGAAGAATGAGTTTAAAGGAAGGAGAAGCAGTTAATATTGATGAATATCCAAACTTTCACAAATCTGGTTCTATTAAAGGAATGAAAAAAATGTATTATGGTAAGGATGCTTATTTAGTTAAATCTGGAAATTATATTTAT
>Ga0208957_1001766_pt1 | contig 10436 bp, 9 predicted proteins | sample RifOxyA1_FD_184029 | JGI IMG/M metagenome (GOLD analysis project Ga0208957, IMG submission 184029) | Groundwater microbial communities from Rifle, Colorado - Rifle Oxygen_injection A1 (SPAdes) | ecosystem: Environmental > Aquatic > Deep subsurface > Groundwater | place: Rifle, Colorado, United... | reverse complement strand
GCGCTGATGCGCAACGCGCGAGTCGATGACGTACCCGCCATCGCCGGCCTGATCGCGCCGCTGGAGGCCGACGGCACGCTGGTCAGCCGTGGCCGCGAGCGGCTGGAACGCGAGGTGGAAACAAACGTTGGGTTGCACGTGAAACAGGTCAGAGGAAAAGATGCCTATGAAGTCTCCGGCCGCGGGGAGCTGCACCTCGCAGTCCTCATCGAAGCCATGCGGCGGGAAGGATTTGAGCTCGAGGTGTCGCGCCCGCAGGTACTCATGCAGACCGTCGGCGGGGAACGCCGCGAACCAATAGAACAGGTCATCATCGACGTGCCGGAAGACTGCTCCGGACGCATCATTTCCCTCCTCTCACAGCGAAAAGGAGAGATGGTGCAGATGCAAAGCAAAAAAGGACACGTGCGGATGGAATTTGATGTCCCGACGAGGGGGCTCCTGGGATTTCGCGGAGAGTTCATCATCGAAACGCGCGGCGAGGGAATCCTCACGCATGCATTCATGGGCTATGCGAAGCACAAAGGCCACATTCCAGGCCGCACGAGAGGTTCTATCATCTCCATGGAAAACGGTGAGGCGATGGCCTACTCGCTCTGGAAGCTGCAGGAGCGTGGTATCCTCTTCATCACTCCGCAGACCCCTGTTTACGAGGGAATGATCATCGGTGAGAGCAGCAAACCGGATGATATGAATGTGAACCCGATAAAGAACAAAAAGCTCACCAATGTCCGCGCATCGGGAACGGACGAGGCGATGAAACTCATCTCCGTGCAGAAGATGACACTCGAGCAGGCGATAGAATACGTTTCAGATGATGAACTTGTGGAGGTGACACCGGAAAGCATCCGCTTGCGCAAAAAGATCCTCAAGGGATACGAGAGGAAGAGATCGGAGAAGTAAAACATTGGTGGAGATGCCGGGAATTGAACCCGGGTCCAACGTGTAGAGAACGTGCCCGTACTGTCATGTCTCTTTCGGTACTCCCTGCCATAAGAAAGAGACGAAGAACGGCAGAGAGGGGTGATGCTGTATGTATACTGCGTGCACATCAGGGCGCAGTACACCTCGCTGATGACGCCTCATCCCCGTAGCGAGGGTAAGAGGAGAGACGTGTCCGCGCTGGGCGGACTAAGCGGCCATCGCGTACAGAGGAACCGGACTCAGACGAGCCAGGACACCCTCAGCAATGCGGTTGGCCTTGCTAACAAGATTGTCGGCAATTATTGGGTGCAACATGTGGGTAACGGGAACCGTTGCCATCCCGAACAGAAGCGATCGAACGCTAGAAATCACGCTGTCGAAGCCTTTCATCCCCATCGGTGAATTCGAGATGAGCTTGTGCCCATGGGCACAAGCGAGTCCGAAGATCCGATGTCCCGTCGCTCCGAAGGAGCGAGTCGGGACAACTGTAAAGCAACCGGATGTTCACGGAACCCCAAGATCCGATGTCCCGCACGATGCGAAGCATCGTTAGCGGGACAATGGTGAACTACATGCCATTCACTGGACCCGCAGCTCCGAGGAACGAAGTGACGAGGAGCGCAGCGGGACAAGATGAGGTAAACCCCTAAAGCAGCCCGTGGTTCCAAAGAACTTCCATATTCTACCTCAAAAAAGCACTTTGGCTCTAGAAGAACCCCTACTTTCACTTTTTCCTTGAGAGTGGGAGCGAGAATGACACCGTCGTCCCCTCCCCTTCCTTGCTCTCCACCCAAATCCTTCCCCCCGCCCCTTCAATGATGTTCTTCGCAACGAAGAGACCAATACCGTTCCCCATAGGCTTGTATTTGTAGGCATCATCCCCGCGCATAAACTCCTTGAAGAGATACTGCATATCCTTCTCGGAAATTCCGCATCCATGATCCTGCACGGAAACCACCGCATCATGCTTCCTGCGCTGGGCAGAGATGGTGATGGTGGTCTCCGGAGGAGAGAACGCACTGGCATTTTCCAGAAGCTCGTTGACCACCGCGCCGATCAGCTTGCTGTCGAGCTGCATGATGACATCCTTCGGTATTTCCAACTCCACCACCTGCTTTTTCTGCTCCAGCTTCTTTGAGAACACCTCTATTTCCCTTGTGATGATGCTCCCGAGAGATGCTCTCTCCATGCTATAAGACAGCCTCCTGCTGTGGACCGTATGCGCCTGCTGGAGATCGTTGTACACGTGTTGCAGGAGAGCGATCCCCTCCTCCAGCTGTTTGCATGCATCCGTTTCTTTGCAAATGAGATCCCCGTACTTCTCTTTCACGATCTCCATCCACCAGCGGAAAATGGCGAGAGGGGTGCCGAGCTGATGCAGTGCAAGACCCACGAGCGCGCTGCGCTCCCTGTCTACTTCACGAAGAGTATTCATGCGGTGTATCCACGTCAGAACGAGCACAAAGACACCGAAGAGAATAGTCATCACTGCAAAGAGGATGATGAGGATGTTGGAGAATGCGCTCTTAGAAATCCTCATGTAGTCCTCTGCGGCCATATCGAGTCCAAGGATGGCAACAGCTTCTCCTGCGCCATTGCGGATAGGTGCGTACCCGGAAATGAAAGCACCCCACTGGTCGTTTGTTATTTCTTCATCCACTGTTGCCCGCTCAAATGCCTCATGTTGCATGGCTTCTATGCCACTTACATCGTACGGATCCCCGGGGTACGAGGGTTCCTCCTCCGGATCGATGATACCGTTTCCGTTCTCATCCCATTCTTCCTCCGAAAGGAACGAATCGGCATCCACCACAAACTCAAGCGTGTATGGACCTTCTGCCCGTCTCATGATGTAGGCGAATTTGACATCCGGGATCCCGCTGCGGATACGGTCCAACCTGTCCACCAGCTCGTGATAGAGCGGCTTTTCCATATCTTCCGGAGAGTGAATGCCCTCCAGCTCCTCACCTTGGAACTGCATGGCTGCCACTGCAGCTGCCGACCGCAGGCGCTCCCTGACCTCCCTCTCCATCGTCCTTAGCACACGAACGTACTGGACCGAGGCAGCCAGGAAGATGCCAACGACCACAAGCACCGCAAGAATGAAGGGAAGCCGTATTTTTTGCTCTGCAGAGGAGGTACTCATGGTAAATTGTGTCTTTCGTTCTATTCTAGCAAAAATTTGGCATCTGTGGTAGTCTGAATGCATGGCAAAGAGATCCGGAAACTTCTGGGCAGAGAGCTTAGGGCACTCTCTTGCATGCCTGCAGGACGGCATAGACGACGTGTGCAGGTGGGGATTTAAGAAGATGCGCTCCGCCAGTGAGAAGAAACTGCCAAAACAGCACAAAGAAGCGAACAAGTACGTGTACGGCCTCAAGAAGCTTGGCAAAGGAGCACTCGGCTTCCTTGGGAATGCCGGCGATGCGTTCTACGACAAGTACGCGGAACTCAAGAAGGAGGAGGAGAAGGGGGCAGGGAATTACCGGCAAAGCCGGTAGCGTTGAGGAGAGCCCCTGGAAGGGGCTTGCTCGATGTTGTTCCACCTGTCTGATTTCTGTGTTTCCTGTTCCACCTCCACCCCTACCCCCTCCTCCAGAGGAGGAGGGGAATATTTGTGTGATGTTTTTTGTCCCCCTTCTTCCTACTTGTCCTACCGTAGCTCCGAAGGAGCGAAGGAGGATGGAGGAAGGGGCTTAGGGGATAGAGGCAGGAGAAAAACAAACACAAACCTACCGTGGAGGAGAACATACACGCCGGAACGGTAGAACACCGGGATGTCTCACCGGCAGAGCCGGTGGGCGTACTATTTGTTGTTAGGACATCTTCTTCCAGTCTCTTATGTCTTTGTCGCGGATCGCATCCCGCGCTTTCGCAAAACCTTCTTTGGGCCTCCCCATGCCTGCTGCGACTTGCTCGAGGTTCGCCGGATCGTCGAGTAGCACGACGAGCGCATCGCGCAGCCGGGTAAGCTCCCCCTCGATCGCAGGATCTTTCTCGGAATCCGGGTTCATTGCATACTCCGTTTTCTTACGGGCAAGCTCAAGCGCAAGTGCCTTGTATTGCGCGGCGGGATCTCCTTCGGGTGCCATAAATGGGGAAGAAAGTACTGAAGTCCTTCTCTTAATGCAATCGTCTTCCTCTACATCTGCCCCACGGTATCCCAGATGTGAATCGTATTGCCGGGAGGATCGTGCCGCATGCCGCGGCTCATATCCCTACAAAGCAATAATCCCCTCCCTGTTACCATCTCAAGATGATCCTCATCCGTTGGGTCCGGTACGCTTGCAAGATCGAACCCGTCGCCCTCATCGACGACCGTCACGCATGCAATCACATCCGCTTCCGTCCTCCCAAGAGCTACCTGCAGACGTGTCTCAATGATTCTCTCCGGATCACGGAGATTCCCATGCATCGCAGCATTCTTGTGAGCCTCCTCCAACACTATCCCCATGCGAACGCGCTGAGCTTCAGTGAGCTTCTCCAGCCCCAGCTCAATCAGTACCTCATCTACCGCACCAAAAAGATCCTCCTGCACGCTCAGGAGATCGGAACCGAGAGGACCCAGGTACTCGTGCCTGTTACTACGAATGAACAGGAACACTCTTTCAGTGATTTCTCCCGGAGTTGCATCCTGATCCAGAGAACGAAAGAACCACTCCGCTTCGTCCTTCCAAATCTGGCGCTCACGCTCCTCTGTCCTTGCTGCAATATCTGCCCGTGCCGCCTCGAGTGCGTCTCCGGTGAGTCCGCCGCTCTTCCAGGAGCGTCTGCGGCTGAACGCCGGATGTACATCCAACTCTTCTAACATTGGATGTAATGTATTCCTTACATTCTGGAATTGTCAATGCCTGGAACACCGCTGAGGGAAGCGGAAAACGACACATCCCGACTCCATGCTGAAGAGAAAGCCAAAAACTCACTGCCCCTGAACCCGTGCGAAGGATTCCTGGGATACGCCTTTCCTCAGATTGCCTTCGGCTTTGGCACTTTTTTAGATTAGAGGTGACTATCCCCTGAAGGATAGTAAACGAGAATGTCATGGTGAGCCTGCCTGCCGGGCGTAGCCCGAAGGGCGAAGACTGGACGAACCATGACATCGGTGCCATCCTTCGTCAGAGCTCAGGATGACACCTATATGTGGCGGGATGGTCACCCAAAAGAAAAAGAGAGGGATTACAAAAAGAACAGAGAAAGGAAGAAAGTTTTTTTAGCGGTTCTGCTATTGTAGCTGCCACAATGCCCCCTCGTTCGACCGATGATCTCCGGCCCTTCGACTCACTCAGGGTCTCAATGATGATTTTTCCCCGGCATCAGTAATGCCTCCTACTTCCACAGACGATCTCCGGCAGGCGTACCTGGACTTCTTTCAGGAGAAGGGCCACGCCGTCATACCCGGTGCCCCGCTCATTCCGGAGAACGATCCGACCGTCCTCTTCACCACCGCCGGCATGCACCCGCTGGTGCCGTACCTCCTCGGGGAGCCGCACCCGGCAGGCAAGAGGCTCGTGGATGTGCAGCGCTGCATACGCACACAGGACATCGACGAAGTGGGAGACATCTCCCACCTCACGTGCTTTGAGATGCTCGGCAACTGGAGCCTGGGTGACTACTTCAAGGAGGGGGCAATAGAGATGAGCTTCCAGTTCCTCACGGAAGTGCTGGAAATCCCAAAGAACATGCTCGCCGTGAGCTGCTTTGAGGGGGATGACGATGCACCGAAGGATGAGGGGGCCGCTGCTTGCTGGAAGGAGGTTGGCATTCCCGAGGAACGGATCGCCTTCCTGCCCAAAGTCGCAAACTGGTGGGGACCCGCAGGCCGGACCGGCCCCTGCGGACCGGACACGGAGATGTTCTACTGGATCGGGAAAGGCAAACCACATGGGAACCCCAGGGAGAATGAGAAGGACTGGCTGGAGATCTGGAATGACGTCTTCATGCAGTACAACAAGAAGAAGGATGGGACATTCGAGCCGCTCGAGCAGCAGAACGTGGATACGGGGATGGGACTGGAACGCACTGCGGCCGTGATGCAAGGCGTGAGCAACGTGTATGAAATTGACACGGTGAAACCGATTCTGGATCACGTCCTCCGTCTCCATGAAAACGTGGAGGAAGAAGTGGGAGGCCGGCTGAAAGAAGAAACAATCCGCCACGCGCGTATCATTACCGACCATCTCAAAGCAGCGGTTTTCATCATTGGAGATGGCATCAAGCCCAGCAACGTGGACCGGGGGTACATCCTGCGCCGCCTCATCCGGCGAGCCATCCGCTCGGCACGGTCCCTCGGTATTGAACACAGCGGTGCGTTCACTCCCGCAATCGCGGAGACGATAGTGCAGCAGTACGGACACTTCTATGGGAATCTGCACGAGAAGGAGCGGGAAATCCGCGATGCGCTCAGCCACGAAGAAATGCAGTTTAGCAAAACGCTCACGGAAGGACTGAAGCAGTTCCAGAAGGCTGTGGAGAAAGCAGGAGACACCATCGACGGCGAGACGGCATTCCACCTCTACGACACATACGGTTTCCCGATAGAGATGACGCAGGAACTCGCGGCAGAAAACCACATGAAAGTGGAGAAAAAAGGATTTGAGGAAGCATTCAGGAAACACCAGGAGCTCTCGCGCAAGGGAGCCGAGCAGAAATTCTCCGGCGGACTTGCCGACCATTCTGCCGAAACCACCAAGCTGCACACCGCCACCCACCTGCTCAATGCCGCACTGCGCAAAGTGCTGGGAGGGCACGTGTTCCAGAAGGGTTCGAATATCACAGCCGAGCGGTTGCGGTTCGACTTCTCGCACGATGCGAAGATGACCCCCGAGCAACTGAAACAGGTGGAGGACCTGGTGAATAAAGCGATTGAGGAAGATCTGCCAATTCGCTACCACATCACCTCAGTGGAAGAGGCGAAGAAGGAGAATGCCATCGGTGTGTTCGACGAGCGCTATGAGAGCGAAGTGAAGGTGTACGTCGTCGGCAACGAGAAGATCACCTTCAGCCGGGAAATCTGCGGAGGCCCGCACGTGGCGCGCACGGGAATGATCGGGAAGTTCACCATCAAGAAAGAAGAGAGCTCCTCTGCGGGGGTGCGGCGCATCAAGGCGGTAGTGGAGGGCGGACCGGAGGAGATTGAATTTGCGACGGAAGGATGAGCGAGTAGCGTGTAGCGTTTAGCATTCAGGCTCATTGCTAACCGCTCACCGCTCATCGCCCCCCCCGCGAAGAGCAAATATTCCAAACACTCAAAAGAATGTACTATGGAAGAGTGTCCCCACGGCATCTGCTCTCCATTAGCCTCCTTGCGCTGCTGCTCCTACCATGCAGTGCTCTGAGCGCAACAATTACGGAATGGGAGTTTTCCGATGGCGTCTTCCACGAGGGCTGGGAAGCAGGAGGGAACCCCTCGTTCGAGAGGCGCCCGGATGGACTACTCATCACCACTCTTGCCCAGACACTCTTTGGCCGCTCGATTCAGCTCACCCACCCTATAGAAGTCATCGCCATCGACTACATGGGGTACGACCCCATCGAGGGGTGGGTGTACTGGCACAAGCCTGGCGACCACCCGGATGATCTCCTGCGTGCACCGTTTCTGTTCTCCCCCACGGAAGGAATCGGCACAGTGAACGTGGATATGACGAAGTATGACAAATGGAAGCGCAATGCGGATTTCGTTGGCATAGGACTCCCGGAAGGATCTCAGCTCCTCATCCAGAGAATCAGGCTTATGAGCTGGAGCCCCAGGGAGAAACTGATCGAAGGTCTCAAATCCTTCTGGACGTTCGATGTCCGCAGACCCTCGTCTGTGAATTTTCTCTGGGGACCGCACATCGTCTGGAATCCCCTCGCCCGGGAGATGATGTTCAGGGTCTCTGCCCCCGCCGCCGAATCCGTGAACCGGTACTTCTACTACGTCATGGCCGCAGGAATAGCCTGGGCAGGGCTGAAAATCCGGAAGCACCCTGTATCAAAGAAAAAGACGCTTACTGCACTGCTCACACTGATGGCAGTTCTGTGGATCTTCTACGATGTCCGGATGGGGAGCGAATTCTTCGGGTATCTGCAGCGCGATTACCGGAAGTACTGGAGCAGGCCTGTGGGGGAACGCACATTCCGCGAGCGCTCGTACTTTAACGACTTTGCCGCGGCCATCGCTCCGATGGTGCAGGACCGCGAGGAATACATTTTCGTCGCCACGCACCGCTGGCCGTTCCTCGGCCTCATGCGGTACTACACGTATCCCAGTGTCCCCACCCACCCGTTCCAGGAGGACCGGAACATCGACACATGGGTCGTGTACGACCGCCCCGACATCATTGTGAACAAGCAAGGGGAACTCGAGAGCGAAGGAGCAGTTCTCTCCTCTCCCGGAACGGTTCTCCATGAATTTTCTGAAGGAACATTCATCTTCCGCGAACAACCATGAAACTCCTGCTGCTCCCCGTCGGCCTGCTCCTCCCCACCGTGTGCGGGTGGCTCGCCCTCACGCTCCTCGAACGGGATCACCCCGTGCTGCAGTCTCTGGAGCGCTGGACACTCAGCACCGTGTTCGGGCTGACTCTGACCATGTACCTGTCGTTCATCACCCACATACTGGGGATCATACGCTTCACATTCACAGGGTTACTTGCAGTACAAATCGTGACAGTGCTGGTACTGGGGCTCGTGTGGATGCGCATGAGAACCCTGTGGACCCCCTCTCCCCTCCCCACTCTCCCTGCCTCTCCCCGACTCCCGCGAGCAGTGAAAATGGTGCTCATCCTCCTCATGGTATGGACAGTACTCAAACTCCTCGGCGGATTCGCCGTGCTCACCGGCACTCCCCCCTACGAGGATGACGTCTTCAACAACTGGAACATGCGGGGAAAGCTCTTCTTCCTCACGCAGAAGCTTTCTCTGGAATACGAAGCAGGCAACGAGGCGCTGAGTACCGGCGGGGTGCACTCGTACCCCGTGACAGTACCCCTCACAAAAACCTGGCTTGCGTCGCTGGCAGGAGAATGGGACGAGGGACTGGTGAACAGCGTGCATTTCGTGTGGTTCCTCGCCTCGCTCTCCCTCGTGTACTGCACGCTGCGACGGAGGCTCTCCCGTGCATGGGCGCTGATAGGAGCCTATGGGCTCTGCAGTCTCCCGCTGTACTTCCTCCACGGAACGGTGGCCTATGCGGATGTCTTTCTTTCAGTGCACATTCTCGCTGCCATCTCACTGCTCTACGGAGCAGTGCAGAGCACAGACCGGCTGCGCAGGCTCTCCTTCCTGCGACTGAGCGCACTCGCCATGGGCCTCCTCGTCTTCACGAAGAATGAAGGGCTCCTGATGTACCTGCCCGTGCTGGTTCTCCTCGTGCTTGTGAGCCTCTGGTTCCTCCGTAAATCCGGCAAGCTCGAAGCCCGCGACATCCGCTCCGCGCTGCTCCACTACATAGTCCTCATCGGCATCGTGCTCATTCCGTGGATCCTCTTTAAATGGTTCCACCACCTCAACTTTGGCAATGCCAAACCCGTCTCAAACCTCACGATTGCCTGGCAACAGGGTGTTGCTAACGCCATCACCATCAACACCTTCTTCGAGGGAAACTGGATCTTCCTCTTCCCCTTCCTCCTCTGCATGCTCTGCGTGCGCTGGAAAGATGCATTCCGCTCGGAGGCAGTGATCATGAGCGCCCTTCTGCTCATCATTCTGCTCGGCCAGCTCCCCCTGTACTTCTTCACCGGACTCTCAACAGAGGCAGTGAATCAGACTGGATACGCGAGGGGGCTTGTACAGCTGGCTCCGGTCGCTATCACCTTACTCGTTCTCCTCACGAACTCGTGGTTCTCCCAGATACAACTCCAAGGGAAGGATCTGCAAAAAAACTGAGTGAATAGCTTGTAGGTTGTAGCTTGTAGCTTTGAGTTAAGCCCTAAGCACTAAGGTTCAAGAAATCAATCCTTAAGAAAAAACCAAGCAAGCACCTGAAAGCTGAAAGCCAATGAGCTCCGGACGCCTGTCCACTTCCATTTCTTTGTTTTTGAGGGGCTTCTGCATAGACTGTGGCTCACTATGCCAAGCTACGTCGCATTCCTGGGGCATCAGCCCCATATCAGTATCGCAGAACTCGCAGCAGTGGTGCCCGGGTTTACACTGCAGAAACGAGTAGAGAAGAAAGTTGCCATTTTTGAGTCACCTGAACCCCTGAAACCAGAAATTCTCTCCACGCTCGGCGGGACGGTTGTCCTCGCAGAGAAATTAAGCGACAGTGTGCTTGATATCAGCAACCTCCCCAAAGTGCTCGTGCAGGCACTCGAGAAAACCCGCGGGAGAAAAGTAACATTCGGTCTGCGCACCGTCGGACTGCCTCCGAAAACTATCCGTAATCTCTATCGCAAATGCAAAGACACATTACGCCATGAGGGGAGAGCGAACCGGTACGTGGGCACCGACCGGAAGCCGGCGGCAACGGTGCTCCTGCACGATGCGGGCCTGCTGGATGGCAGCCATGGATGCGAACTCACGATCATCGCAGG
>Ga0208957_1001764_pt1 | contig 10444 bp, 11 predicted proteins | sample RifOxyA1_FD_184029 | JGI IMG/M metagenome (GOLD analysis project Ga0208957, IMG submission 184029) | Groundwater microbial communities from Rifle, Colorado - Rifle Oxygen_injection A1 (SPAdes) | ecosystem: Environmental > Aquatic > Deep subsurface > Groundwater | place: Rifle, Colorado, United... | reverse complement strand
GTCGCCTGGGTGTGGCCGGTCGGTGGGGCTGCTGTCCTTTTCGTCCTGGCGGCTGGCGCGACGGTGACCGCCGTTCGCATGGGATCGGCCTGGGCGCTGAAAGTCAGGCGACAAGCGGATGTGCCGCTACAGATCAATTATGATCCGCGCACGCTGACGGCGCCGATCCTGCTGGCGCTGGTGAAAGGTGTGCCGACGTTGGTCAATCCAAACACCGGTGAGGTATTGCCACTCGACGCGGCGCGCAACGCAGAAGCTGCGCGTCTGCGTTATCAGGCCGCGCAGAATATGGTCGCCTTGCAGCGCGATGGAGAACACGCATCGATGATACCCATGCTGAACGAGACGGAGCGATGAGCAAAATCGAAAACCGGGGTAAGCTCGCCAAAGCGCGGCGCATCATAAAGCATCTTGACAATGCGATTGCCTTGTGCGAAACTGATAGAGAGTTTGGCTTGCACGAATACCGCGAAGTGCAGGCGCTAGTCAATGCGCTGCTTCAGGCGCGAACCTGCGCGGCCAACATCTCGATGCACCTCGGCGATGATAGCGCGTATCGCACGCAGCCGCGCATTAGCGTCAAAGTCAACTATGAGGAATCGTAACATGAAACGTGCCGCCATCTTGATCGTCGCAGTCATCTTGTCTTCCTGCATCACTTCAACGCCGACCCCTTTGCCGCAAGCTATCGCGCAAAGCAAAGTCGGCCTGCATATCGTGCCAGGCCGGCGTACCGGGTACGGCACATTCCTGCAACGTCTCTCCGATGCCGGCGTCACTCCCGCCGTGGTGAAAGCAGTTGACGACTTGTCACCCTTGCATGAGATCAAGAAACTGATGCCCAACGCATTTACGGTTGGCCGACTCAACTCTATCCGCGATCCGATTACTGGCATCGATTATGATCTACAAGCCTTCAAACCATCCGATTATCCGTCTGCAAAAATGGCGGCTATCACCTATTGGCATCTCGTACTACCGGTATGGATCGCTCATTCTCAATATGTCGATGCCTGGGAGATGTTCAACGAGTTCTCATCGGATTGGGAATGGCAAGGTCAGTTTTTTATTGAGATGATGAAATTGGCCGAACCGGCCGGTCTCAGGCTGGTCTTGTATGCCTTCAGCACGGGCAACCCGCCATTGACGCCGGAAGTCATCGCCGAGATTACACCCGCGCTGCGCTATGCGATGGCGAACGGTCACTATCTCTCAGTCCACGAATATGGCGGCGTCGCAGCGGGTGATCCGGATACGCTGCGAGGATCGTTTCTCGCGCTGCGCTATCGAAAGCTGTATTTTCTGCTTCCAGAGGATGCGCGACCGAGATTGATTATCAGCGAAGCGGGGCAGGCGGGTGGGTGTTGCTTCGTTGGCACCGAAGCATTTATAGATGACCTGGCTTGGTATGATTCGGAGCTTGCACAAGATGATTATGTGGCCGGTGCCGCTATGTGGACATTGGGGAATTGGGGCAACGCGAATTTTCAGGATGCGCTGCCGGCATTGGTTGATTATCTCACCAGGCTACCGTATCGCACCTACCTGCCGATCATTGTGCATGACTGGGAAGAGCAGTGATTGAACAGCTTGCACGCTGAGTCATTTCAGCAGCCCCGTGACCAGCGCCACGGCGATTGATCCGACTGTCGTAATCACCGCGACCAGAACGACCTTCCACAACTCGATCCGCTGCTGCTGCATCTGCGCAATACGCGCATCGGCCTCTCGGTCGCGCAGTTTGTGACTCTCGATGTGGATGGCGACCTTCTGCGCAAGCTCCTCCAGGTTGTGACCTACAAACCTCATCTGCGCGCGCATCTCACCCTCGAACTCGCGCAGACTGAATTGAATCCCGTCCTCGAAATCGTCGAACCGCTCTTGGTGTGCTCGGATCACCTCGCGGGTCTGCACCTGCTCGGCGCGGATGCCATCGATCCAGCGCACCAATTCAATCCAGCCCTCGACCGGCTCACCCATTTCTATTGCCAATATAACGGCTCATCTGTGCCGTTTCGTCGCTGACATATACAATGATGACGCCTATATCCGGTTCGTCTATTAAATTGAGCACACGAACGCCAAGCAATATCCACATGCCTGGCTTACTCCTAAAGCGAAGACTGCCTCGATTGCGAAGCAAGCCTGGTTGTTCTAATGTTCTCTCCAATAGCATACGACGGAAACGAGTTTCGTCAGGATGTGTGAAATCAAACCAACTGCGACCGATGAGTTCATCTGCATTATATCCGGTCGCTTCGCTGACGTAGCCATTCACATACAGGATGCGCGCCTCAGAATCGAGCAGCATGATCCCGCACGTCGCGTATTCAATTATGGCTTTGAGCTGACCGTGTGCCTTGCGCGCCTGTTGCTCCAAGAGAACCACGCGCGAGCATTGCTTGCAGATTTCAGGCTCGGGATATTGCATATTAGTTTAGCATTCGTGAAACACGAGGTTAGTTTCACTGGGTTTTTCGCACCGATCTGAAATACAGATACGGGTCACTTCACGCCCACACGAGACACATTTGTATACCGTGCGCTGTGGGGGGACAGTCAAATACAGAGATTTGACAAATTCTCGCCCACGCGTATCTCTGAGAATGCTGTAGTCCACAGCATTCCTTGAAATTCGCTTGCCCTTCGTGGCACGAAGGTCATCTACTATATTTTGCAACATGGCCTTCTCCTATTCGTTATCGGATTGGCTTCATACACCGCATCAGCCAATTGATGAGGCGCATATAGAGCGACCAGAGCAGGAAGTGGATCATGTCGTCTTACTTTTTTCGGATGCCATCAATTGGTCGCGCGTCGCCATAGTCAGCACAGCACTATCCGGTCTTCCCAGGGTTAGTCGGTTCGTCTTATCATTGTCATTATATTCCGTCTGGGAAATCAGAAAAGTAAATCCTGTGCCGACGGCTTCATCTCCAAAGTCCCCTAAGAAATTCTCTATTTTCAACCGCTTGCCTGCGCGTGCCCACGAAGCCGGCACGCGCACTCCGCTCTTTTCACGGATGAATCCTTTGACAGTGACGGGCGTTCCGACATAGTAAGCCAGCTTTTGCTTGGTGGCAAGGATCGTCTCAGCGAGGCTGGATGCTGCAGCCAACGTGGTGACGGAATTATCAGACGGGGCAACGGCTTGCCGCGACAGGTAGCTTGCTCTAGTCGTAGCAGAGTCGGCGTAATTCCAGTCCTCTTGTCCGCGCGTATTTTTGAACTTGACCCATACCCGCGACCAGACATCGTCAGGCATGGCCGACGCCACTAAGTCAAAGCCACCCGCAAGCACATCCTCGTCAATGCTGATTACGTAGTCGTAATCGGTCAGGGCGGGCGGTTCCTCATAGTACAAGATGGGCTTTGTTTCTCCGGCGACCGCTTCGCTTTCACGGACGCCAACATTCCACTTGCTCCCGTCATCTGATAGCTTGACAACCTCCAGCATAAATTCCGCCACGGATCGATTCCAGCCGTCATCTACAATGCCGATGTCAGTCAGGTCGTAGGTGTTCGATTCAATCAATCTCGTGGACGTGCTCAGGATGCTGCCGGAGTAAGCTCCGGCTGTGATGGCTTGCATAATAGCCGTCGGCGTGGTCGTCACATTGCCGTCAGCATTCTCGGCCAGCATGGACAGATTGGTGACCTTTCCATAAATAGAACTCGACGTAGGCGTTTGAGCGGCCCGCGAATAAAACCGGAATTCGAGGCTGCCGGAGCTGCTGGCGGAGAGTGTAATATCTGCATTTCCCGAACCGCTGCTGGCGGTGCTGAACAATGAAGCAGAGTTATCCTGGTCGTAGAGCATCAATTCCCACGCCTGCGCGCCCTCCTGCAAGTCATACGTGAACTTGGCGCGCTTCACATTCGAGCTGCCATTCAGGTAGTATTTCAGCGCAGCATACTCACCATCGCTCCACGCCTCGGCCTTCGGGATGAACATGAGCCGGTCGCGCTTGTCGAACGTGCATTTGTCGTTTGCGCTGGTGTCGTGCGCGTACCACATATCGACCGTCGGGCCATCGAAGCGCCGGTCTATCCACCGGTTGTATTTGTATTGATGGAACAGCAATGACCAGAATCCCAGGCACGATACTTCGACGCCGCTGCGTCCGGGATCGACCTTGTAGATAATCTCCGCTATCCATCCTTCCCACACCAGCCGCGCGCCATCGCGGATGACGATACGATAAGCGTGTCTGAAAGGTATCCAGCGTGTCACGTCCATCGGAATAAAGAATCCGGCAGTCGTATAGATGCCGCCAGGATAGCAGGTGGCGAATCGGATATTCTCAGCACGAGCCAAGAGGTTATCCGGATCAAAGATGGGCGTTGATCCAGACGAGTAGATTTCAATGACCATCCCGCTTATTGAAACCGTCACAGCAAACCCCAGCGTGGAGTAACGATAACCTTGGCATAAGTGAGCACGGTTGCAATGGTCGGATTGTGTGTGGCATCACCCATCAGCGTTAAGAGGATGTTGTGTTTGTGGGGAACAAACTCAATGGCGTCACCCTGAAGGAGCAAGGGATATTTATATGGGCTGCCTGCCGCTGCGTCATCATAGGTTGAGGCGCGTCGGCCCTGGTAATAAAATCCCGCCTCGCCCAGCGTCGAGGCTGCTAGGAATGTCAGGAAGGGCCTCGTCACGGCCATCGCGTAATCAATCTGAACGGAGGCTGTGCCCGTGCTTCGCTTGAGGTTTATTCCCGGCGTGAATCCGGCCGGAGATACGCTGTAGTCGAAGAACCCCGGAGGACTATCCTGAATCGCGACGAACGGAGACAGATACAATCTGGAGGCTGCCGCTGTAGCGAGTGACTTGTAGTCACCTACGACGGGTGTCGGCGCAGCCAGAGTTGTAGTTATTTGTAAGTTGCTGCCAGCGTCGTACAACCTGACGAGATTGCCCATCTCTCTGCCGGCTAGAGCCTTCAGATATTTCTGTGTGGACGAGGCAGCTTTCGTGAATGCGGTAGCCGCCGTCGTGATGGATACCGCCTGATAGGCTCCGCCGCTGGCGTCGGCGGCAGCGGTTCCTGACAAGTCGTTGACCATCTCGATTGGATCAATGAACTCATCTGAATCCATCAGCCACATAAACATCGTCGGATCGGTACTCCAGCCCGTCGAGGTCCTGCCAGATATGAACGTAGCTGCTGGGACGCTGCCCGGTATGCCGCCGCATACGACATAGTTGTCATCGTTTGCATCCGTATCGTTGTGATTAACCACATCGTCATCGCCATCGCTCGACCATAGCCACGGAATAGCCCCGATGCGCTGTTCGTGTGCCGCGACCTGTGTGACGTTGGCGTAGTCGGCGGCGACCTCAGCCGCAGACATGGCGCGATCGAAGGTGGTGAAGTCGTAGAATTCCAGGTTATTCACATAGGCTATCGTATTGTCCGATCCGATATACAGATAGGTTCCCGCGCCCGGCGGGGTGTAGGTTGCTCCCGTTGCCGCAGTGGCAACACCATTGATATACAACGTCATCCCGGTCGGGCCATATACCGCATGAAAGACAAAGATCGTGTCGGCGCTGAACGTCTGCGCGGCGGTCACATACGAGTTCGTACCATCATCAAAGTGAAACGCGTCATCAGTCGGGAAAAAGAACAAGCGCACATCCCCGGCGTCCTGCTGGTAGATGTACATCCGATCGGTAAACGTATTGTCATAGGGAAACTTGACGACCGCGCGAACGGTGCCTTGGGCGATGCTAAACGAATCGGCTGAAGCCACCCTTACGCGTCCCGTGCCGCGCGTGCTGGTGCTGGCGTGCGCCGTGCCATTCCAGGAGCAGCCGAGCAGATCGCCATAGACCAGTGGTGAGATATAGGACGCCTCTTCCAGTTGGAAGCCATCCACATAGACCGTGCGGCCAATGGCGGCGGGCCGGATACCCGTATCGGTTGCTGCGGCAATGCCGGTCACGCTGGCAGATAGTCGATACCATCCATTTCCAACAGATGTATAGGTTGTGGTCAGTGTGGCATTGTAATAGAGAACCACGTCGGCCGAGGTGACTGCGGCGCCATCTGGACGCTTGGCATAGCAACTCAGTATATGTGTGTTGGTATTGCCGGCCGCGATGGATTGCTGAAACTCAAGAGTCGCTCCAGTTGTGCGAGTTACCTTCGCACTGCTGATGCCAAACAGGAGGAATTCTGGATCAGTGTTCTGCGCTGCGATAATCGCGGCATCCGCCGTCCAGCCGTTATTCCACGTGGCGTGACCAAAAATCGGGTTGGTCATTTTGTTAGTCGTGGACTCGGCTATGATCAGACCGCGCGATTGACCATCCGCCGCGCCGACAGTGTCCTCCAGCACGCCACCGGTGGCGCTGGCAAGGCGTTGGCGCAGACCGAGCGCATACGGTCTGATAATGAGATCGAGCCTCACAAACACATTCGTCGCGCGACGATTGGTCTCTGCGTATTCGCCGCCCACGCTGGCTACGCCATGCTCAATCTGATAGAACAACCAACCATCCTGACCCCATAGCGGCTCATAGGCCATATCTGAATTAGACCGATATTTGATGTACAGCGGCTCGCTTGAATCTCCGGCCCAGTTGAGCATGTGTTGAATGTCTGCGATAGCCCGCGCCATTTCGTTCTCGCTGGCCGCGATGACGTTGACCGAGAATGACCATCCCCGGTTGGCGGCTCGGCGCGAAACGAGGGAGGCGCCATCGTAGAGATTGGCTGACGATCCCTGTGCAAAATCCGGCTCTGAGTTAATGCTGGGGGGCACAAAGTCGGAACCTAAACGATATTTGCTCCGATCGTTTAGATCGAGCGTGCGCGCGCCCTTGATGAGCTTGACCACCGGTGTAGTCATGCTAGGTTCCCATAACGGTCGCGCCGGAAGAGCGCATCAACCGCGCTCGGCGTCCCAGGCCCACGTCAATAGCTTGAATGATTGCATCGGTATCTACGCCTGCACCCGCGTTGACTGTCACGTTTCTCGTATTACCCACGCCGGATGCGATAGCTTTCAAAAGCGAGAGCATCTTCTGCGTGTCGGCGTTATCCATGACGAAGCCGCCCGCGCCTGGTACGAACATTTCCGGCCCCCCCTCGCCGACGAGGTACGGGCGTCCACCCGACACTGGGCCGCCGAATTGTCTGCCCGTCCTACCCTCCAGATCGGTAATATGCTGCTCTCGATAAATCGTCGTAATGGTAACAGTCTTGTCCTGTATGCTGTTAATAGCATCCCGCGCCGCTGATGCCTGTCCTGCCAGGGCACCCGCTGCACCGGCTGCGCCGCTTAACTGTGGAGTCAAGTTGCCAACTTTTGGTGTGGTGTCCTCAACTGCTCCGCCCAAATCTGCTGTATTGATCGTTGCCGTGTATATGTCGCCGCTCAAAACCAGGGCGGCGTCGGTCATGGTTCGCAAGGTCGGAATACTTCCATCTAGCAATATCTTGTTAATGTTGTCTAGCTTTTCAACGAACGCCTCTGGATTCTGATCTGCGGCCAATTGTCCCGTGGCTACTAGGATCGCTTCGGTTGCGGTTGCCGTGGCCTGATCGACTAGTCCCCACTGTTTAGCAATCATGTTTAGAGACTGAAGCTCGACAGATGTTAATCCATCTACCGACAACTGTTGCGCCGCTATATCGAACAGAATACGCTTAGTAGCTTCTTCATGTGCTGCGGCGTTGTCTGCCAGGCTTTGATTGACATCAGCCAGGCTTGCTCTTGCATCGTCGCGCGCCTTGCCATACGATGTACTGATTGTCCCCTGTAATTCTATAGCTTTGGCGCGCAACTCCTCTTGCTTATCGCTAAACTTGGTCATCTCATCGCCGACCGCTCCAGCCATGAGTCCCTTGAGATAATTCAGAGAATCAGCGTTGGCGTCAAGCGCCTCTTTCGTTTCTTCCAGCGCGTCGGGCAGTTCATCCGTAAGAGTACTTGCCATTCGTTGCGCCGCAAAATCCGCCTCAGTCATGCCGTGTGCATAATTCTGTGACGCAGTCCATCCATCAAACATTTCCCGTGATACTAACTGCACGTTCTCTGATAGTCTATAGAATTCACCGTTTATCTCAACGATCCTTTGACTCAAGCGCTGTGTGGTGCTCATGTTCTGCGCCTGATTCTTTTCCAGCCCTTGAAATGCTGACGACACATCGCCTGTGAGCTGGCCTGATCGAATGATCTCCTGATTGTATGACTCAAGAGTTCTGGTTCCGGATTTCAGTTCGATTGAAATATCCTTCTGGTGCTTGACAAATACTTCAGCTAACTGCTCGCCTGATGTCATAAGTGTCGTCGCCGCATCCGCCGCCTGTCCCAGGAATGGTATAAGCTCATTGCCTATCGCCTCTCCCAGATTCTCAATCGCGTTCTGCGCCTTCTGGAGTTTACCCGCGAGATTCGTGCCCGCCGCCTCTGCGCTACCTCCGAACTCCTTTTCAAGCTCGGCCAGGATAAGCGCCTGTGCTCCGGCGACATCGTTCATCGCCATCATTTCCTTGATGGCTGCCTTCTGTGATTCAGTGAAAGCGACGCCCACGCGCCGCAAAGCCAGCAAGCCACGTTCCGGGTCATTCAGCGCCTTTCCAAGCTGGATCGCCGTTCCCTGCAGGTCTATCGCTGACGTATCGCCCTGCGCGAAGGCTACGGCCATGTCTTGCATGGCGCGCGTGGCGCGCGGGAACACTTCGCCACCGATATTTGTGAACGTCAGGAGCATGTTCTGACCGGACTGAATCACCTCGTCATCGATCGAGGTGAGGCGCGATTCGGCCCCGGCCAGCTTTTCAATCTCTTCTGCCGTCATCCCTGCCGCGCCGCCAGTCGATTTGATGACGGTTTCAGTCTGGGTCATAACGCGCTGAGCTTCCATCGCGGCGTCGATGGAGCCTTTCAGCGCGCCAATCAGAGCGGCGGGGCCGATGAACGACTTGACCAGAGATCCGGCCTCTTTATTGAGACTGGAAAGCGAAGATTTTAGACCGCCCAAAGAACGGGCGGCCTTGTCAGTCTCGCCCGTTACGGCATCCTTCGCCTCTATGATGAGTCTGGCCCTGCGTGTCGCGTCAGCCATCGTCGTCTTTCATCAAATCTCTGACCCAGGCATAGACAGATAAATCTCCCTCGTTCGGCATGATTTTGCCTATGCTCTCAAGAAACAGGTTATTTCTCTGCAATGCTCGGCGTGTGTTCTGTGCGGCAATCGCTGGCATTACCCTCGCCATGTCCTGATGATCCAACTCGTCCAGCGTCCACCCGAACCGCTCGCAGATATCCAGGTCGCGCAGTTCATCGGGACAGTCGCCGCCGTCCAGGACATAGCGCCCGACGGCGGCTATTAGTTTTTTCTCGGCACAGGTAACTCAATGCGCCAGAAGCGCCAGAAGGCGCGAATCATCCAGATCACTACGGCATCATCGATGTTATCCAGCAGGGTAGTGGGGCGCTCTCCGTCAGGCGGCAAGGGTAGGGGGCGACCGTCTACATCCACAACATTCCATGCCGCGATATGCGGCAGGATGATAGACAGAACGGCATCGTCGCCCTTTGCCTCATCCCACGCTCGACGCAGCGAAAACGGATAGCCGCGCGTAGCGAAGCGCACCCATACACCTGGGTAATCCGGTAGGCTGCAAGTGACCGTCCCGAACTCCGATGCTTCATTCCATGCGCCGGCCAGGGACGCCATCGCCTGCGGCCACTCACCCGCCTCGACCTGCTGCCGTATTTGCTCCGACAACTCGGATGCGTTCATGGCTCGCTCCTGTTATGCGACAGTGCCGAAAATCAGGCTGCCCGCCGTCTGCTCGAACGAGAACGCAGCCGCCACCGCGCCACCGATCGGCCCGGTGATTTCGTAGGATGCAATCAGGTAGCAACCAGAAATCAGCACGCAGCCCGACACCGATCCGGCCGGCGCGTAATTGATACACGTCGTCGTGCTGGCCGCCATGATGCCCTGCAGGATGGCGTGGATGCCGGTCGTGTCGGTTTCGTTATAGAAGCCAGCGCCGGTTAGCGTGGCGTCGCGTATGCCGGGTATCCGGTCCACATCGCTCATCCCAAACGTGGTCACATCGACATTCGCCTTCGACCATGACAGCACGATGTTATTCATGTCGCCGGAGATGTTGCGACACGTCCCGCCTGAGTCGGTCACAAAAATGACGCTGTTCTTTCCGTGAACTTTCGGCATGTTAGCCTCCTTGCCCTATCCGCCTCTCAGCGGTTGCTCACTCCATATACTCGATCGCTTGAATCTTCCATAACACTTGTGCCCACAGCGCGCCGCCAGCCTCGAGCGCGATAGTCGGATCGAACGACATGCTCATCAGGATGGCATTGTCGGCGGTGTTATTCAGCCTGCGGTCTTTCCTGAACGTGTTCCTCAAATCGTCGTGCCCCAGCCATACCTTGTTCAGCAATGCGAGCG
>Ga0208957_1001745_pt1 | contig 10522 bp, 17 predicted proteins | sample RifOxyA1_FD_184029 | JGI IMG/M metagenome (GOLD analysis project Ga0208957, IMG submission 184029) | Groundwater microbial communities from Rifle, Colorado - Rifle Oxygen_injection A1 (SPAdes) | ecosystem: Environmental > Aquatic > Deep subsurface > Groundwater | place: Rifle, Colorado, United... | reverse complement strand
GCAGTAGATGCAAGCCCTACACTTGATACGGAATATGCAATTACCTTAACTGCTTCCCAAGTCCAACAAATGCTGACAGGAGGGTCATTTACAAATAACGGTTTTCTTCTTAAGGTTGATACTGAAAATAATGATGAACTGGACTACTATTCGACAGACGATGCGGCAACTACAAAACGGCCTAAGTTGGTTATTGATTATACACTAGGTGGTGGTTCTGATGACCTATCAGGAGAAGGACTTTTTTAATATGAATTTAAAGGAGGTGAGGAAAATATGAATTTAGGACACATAAATCAATTTGCCGATGATTATTCCTTTGAAGGAAAAACTAAAAGAGCAATGAAACTAATTTTTGGTCCAGTAGATTTATTTAATGCTGGTAAAAATTTATTAACTCCAAAAAATGTGTATGCTTCTGAAAATACTCCTACAGATATTTATGGACAATCAGGATGGAATGCACCAGTTCAGCAAGGAGGAATATTAAATCAATCTACAAATGTTGCACCTTATGGAAAATATGGTACAGGAGGTGGAGGAATACCTAATCTGCCATTTAATATATCAGCGGCAGGAAACGCAGGAGTGTTGGGTGCAAATACAGGCAATCGTAATACCGGTAATCGAGAAGTAGTCACAAGTGGAACTAGTGGAACTTCAGGAGGTGGTCAGGCTGATGTAGATGCTATCTATAACCCTATTCGTGATTTTCTTAACCAGATGGAATCGGAATATACTGCACAACAGCCACAGGCAGAGGCTGATGTTGGTGCATCTTACGAACGGGGGTTAACACCTATTAACGAACAGGAGCAAACCCAATTGGCAAGTCAGAATAAAATGGAGGGTACTGTAAATACGTCCGAGCAGAACGCCTTGGCACAGGCAAGACAGGTTTACAACGAATTACAGCAAAGAAATGTTTCTTTGTATGGTACGGGTTCTTCAGCGGGGCCAGCAGCTTCCGAGGTATTAGGCAGACAGACCGCTAAAACATTCGGTGACGTAAGCCAGCAGGCAACATTGGGCAGAACGGCAATTGACGAGGAACGGGGAGTTATTACAAAGTTTGCGGCACAAAAAAGAACCGATCTTGCACAGCAAAAAGAGGAAGCTATTCGTAATGTCCAAAAGGAATTCAGGGCAGGATTGATGCAGATTAACCAAATGAGGGCGCAGAATGAGTCCGCCAAAGCGTCTGCAAGACTCGAACTGTTACAACAGGCCCAACAGCAGGCTTTTCAGATAGAACAGGCAAATACAGCTTATGCGAGGGCTATAGACCAGTTTGAAAGGGAGAAGTCGGCAACATTGGCAAGCAATGCGGCATTTCAGTCTAATCAGCAACTTGGTCCGGATACGGTAAATGCAATAAATCAGATACTGAGTAATCCGCAATTATCTAAATCGCAAAAGATATTCAGTATTCAGCAGATTGCACCCGGTTATAACGGTACACAGCTTTTTGGTGGAATACCGACAGATAAAGAAGAAGAAGACGGAAACTTAAAGTTCTGATATGGGCTGGTTTGACGATAGAATAAATGACTTTCGCAGAAAGAAAGACGATCTTGTAAATTCACGTTTTAATGTAGTGAATCAGGCAAGGTCTGCCATAGCGCTTGCAAAACCTACTTTCCAACAGGGGATGCAAAGAGTTTCAACACAAGTAAGACAAAACCCAAGTCAGTTTTTTTATCCTACAAGCCAGTCTTTTCAGCAACCAATTAAACAAACTGTTCAAAAAGTACCTACGCCAGTTAGACAATATGTTCGATCAATACCACAACGGGCAAGTCAGCCTAATATTTTGGGGCCATTTGGACAATTAACAGGAATTGGACAATCTTACACTCAAAATCGAATAACTCAACCATTACAATCAGCAACAAGAGATGTAAGACAAGCTGTTGCTCCTTCTACCCCAAATTGGAAAAGACCAGTTAAATTAGGAGCGGCAGGGTTAAATGTTGCAGGAGCGGCATTTTCAGCAATCCCTTCTCCTTGGTTGGCCGGATTTTTAGGTTATGACTATATGAAAGGACAAAGAGCAGGACAATTAAGAGGCGAAAACTTTTTACAATCTCAGGTAAGCGGAGTTAAAAGTGTTACAGGTAGTAAACCTATTGGGTTAGGGGAGGCATTAACGACTGACCCTAAAGGTCAGATGATTGGTAATATCGCAGAATTACCTTTAATGATTGGTATTACCCATAAATTATCCGGGAAACCAATTCCTAAACAAGATTTAGAAAAAGTGGGTCGGACTCTTATTGCCCATTTAAGACCTAATGCTTATGAAAATTTAAGTACAGAAAATCGGTTAAGATATTCTAATAATTTAGAAGAACTTGCAAGTAAATATATTCCGCAAATATTCAAAAATAAAGAGGTTCAAAAGTTGGCAGGAACCGATCCTGATAAATATCGCAGAACACTTGCTAATTTTTTACACGATAAAGTAAATCAACCAAAACTTAATTTAGGGTTTGGGACTAGAGATATAAACAAAAACCTTCCGGTTAAAGGTCAACCCCTACAAAAAAGCCCCACAGGAGACTTAAAACAAAAAATATCCCAAGAAGCAAGCCTAAAAACTCAAATACCGATTTCACCAAAGGTTGTTTCATCCACTAAAAGTATATCACCAGTAGTCAACCAAACACCCTATTTTAATTCTAAAAGATTAAATATCTCGCCCGAAGCACAAAAGGCGGTTGATAAAGTTGTTGCCGATTCCAAGGTACAGATTGAGGCAATAACAGGTGGTAAATTGAGTAATCAGGAAATTGTAGATTTTGCCAATAACAGTGCAAAAGTTTTAAGACGGGCAATCCCACAGGAACAAACAAAAGCATGGGAAGCGGCAATGTTAAAAACCAGACAGACACTTGCGGCGCAAGCTCAGGATGGAGCGTTAACAAAAGACTTTTTAGATAATCTTTTGGTAGTTAAGACACAAAGTACGGATATTGCCAGAAAATTGCAATCATTGGGAATTGATGCTGATCCACAAATGGTTACGGCAAAACAAGCTATTTTACAGGCCGTTCTTGATGCAGGAACAAATGCAGATGAGATATTAACAGCTTCAAAAGGTGTTAATTTTAATGATATTAAACAGGCTACACAATTTTATCGACAATTTATTGCACCTAAAGCCTCCGAGTGGATTGATCTTTTAAGATATAATTCAATGCTTTCATCACCAAATACACATATTATAAATACTGCTTCTAATATTCAGGGAGCAAGTTTGGTTGCACCGATTGAAAAGGCGAGTTTAGGAGTTTTAGATTTTCTTTCTTCAACAGTTACGGGGAAACAAAGACGATATTATGTAGGTGAAAGTGCTTATTTAAGAGGTTTTCTTTCTAATATAAAACAGGCATCACATAACTTTGCAGATGTTATGACCGGCAAAGCCTTAAATAAAAATCCCGATATTAGAAATATTCCACTTACGACTAAGGGCTTTAAACGGGGGGTAGAAAATATACTTTCTTTACCTTTAAGGTTTTTAGAAGCAGAAGATCAATTTATTCAAACTTTAGCTCGCGCGGGGGAAACTCAAGGATTACTTTATCGTCAGGCAAAAGGAACACCAGTTAAAAATTTAGAGGTTCAGGCGTCATTAAAGGCCGCAGGACGGCTTTTTAGAGGAGAATTGAACCCAGAAGGGCAGGGACATTTATTAAATGCCATAGATTCAGTAACAAATGTTCTTTTTCAATTAAGAAATAATAGTAATCCGATTGTTTCGACAATTGCTAAATTCACAATTCCATTTATAAAAACTCCAATGAATATTCTAAAACAGGGAGTTGAATACTCACCTACAGGGCTAGCAACTTTACCGGGAAGTGCCAATAAAATGGAGCAATTGAATAAAGCATTACTTGGATCAATGGCTGGAATGGGAACAGCAATTCTTTTGGGTAGTAATCGTTTAACTTGGGCAAAACCATCTGATTCTAAAAATGCACAAGCCTTTGATAATGCAGGGTTACAACCTTATTCGGTAAAAATAGGTGATAAATGGATATCTTATGCTAAATTACATCCGGCAATTGCTTTTAATTTTGCGATAGTTGCGGCAACTAAAGACGCATTGGACAGACGGAAAATAACAGATAGTGATGCAACAGTTATTATGACCTCACTTGCTCAATCAATGCAGTTTTTTGCAGATCAGTCTTATGTTAAAAACATTGGTGACTTTATAGCTTCAACTAAGGGTGATCTTTCAGGACCGGCAAGATATTTGGCAAATTACCCAAGTCAATTAATCCCATTTAGAGCTTTAGCAAGTTGGGCAAACCGTTTAGTTGATCCATATCAAAGAAAGGTTGATCCAACAGGAGATATTTTAACTAAACAGATGCAGTATATTGCCATGCAAATTCCGGGTTTTTCACAACAACTACCAGTTAAACGTGGTCCAGAAGGTGAGTCATTAAAACAACAAAATCGTTTAATAAATGCTTTTTCGCCAGCTAGAATAGCAAACGAAAATGAACAAAATAAAAAAGTATTTCTTTATGGAACTAATGCATTAAGATCATATAAGGAACTTAAAAAGCTAGATCGGGAACAAGCTAACAAATATTTGGGTGTTATAAAAAATAACAGTCCGCAACTGTATTCAGATATACAAAAGTTGATGCGACAAGAAAAGTTAGGTATAACTGCTAAAGATGCCAAAATAGGTAATTTAGGAGTTGAAAATGGCAATCGGGCTTATGCTATTGCTAGTGAAATTAAAAAACTAAAGACTTCCGAAGAAAAGAATGAATATATTAAAAAGTTAAGAGAGGCGAAAATTCTTACAAAAGATGTTGAAAAACAACTTATTGAATTAAGAAAACGAGGTGAACTTTAAATGGCTAAAAGAAAACGACTATCATTTGCAAGTGCATTGGCAATAAGTAATAAGGGCAAAGCTAAGTTTGTTAAATTAGGCAAAGTGCAAAAACTGCCTAGTTTTAAAATACCCAAATTCCCTACGGGGAAATTGTATAAAAAGAGAGGTTAAATGAAAAACGGTACACTTACATATAGAGTCGAACAGTTGGAACGAAACTATACCAGACTGGATGATAAACTGGATATTCTGCTAACTAATGACCTGCCCCATATCCATGAAAGTTTAACCGCCTTAAAAACACGGGTGACTGTAATGACCGCAATTAACGTAGGAGCGTTGCTTTTGGTAGGTTTTTTAGCCTATCTGATAAGAATATGACCGACTACCAACAAAAATTACTTGAATCACAACTTAATTCCGAAGGCTTATTAGCGTCCATAGAACGGCTTTTAGAAAAGAATACATTGGCAACTATAAGTGGAGTATTTGTTAGCTTTACGGCCTTGATAATCGCTTTAATAGCTTTGCTTAAATGAAAGAAACTAATTCCTATAATAGACTAACACCAGATCAGCGGGCTGACAGGATAATACAAAAAATATGGAGAGATAAAATAAGCCACCGAAAAGGAATACCCGATATGGGTGTGCAACCAGTTGAAACGCCCGTTGATCCCCAACAAACACTTGCCGATATTAGAAAGCTGGAATCCATACCAGACGTTAAAATCAGGAGAAGGCCCAAACATGGGCGAGCGTGAACTATATGATGGAAAGATACTTTGATGCTTGGATACAGTTGGATAGCGGGGATTGGTACACGGCGGATATCCCCGAAAGTACCATTTACAAGATAAGAAAGGCAGCCGAACTAAAAAATGACGGATTCTTTTCAGGGGAAGTTTACTTTAGAAATGCCATAAATTTCCACGAAGGCCAGCACGTTAAGATGAAAGATTTGCTTGTAGTTGAAGTAAATGGACAAAAGTAGTATGAATAAGATATGACTGTAAGAGGATTTTTTGACAAATGGAACGGCAGAGGTATTGATTGGGATAATTGGTATGGATTCCAATGTATGGATTTGTACCACCAATACGATAAAGAATGTATAGGTTCTAAAAACTATCCTGCTCCTGCCGCCAAAGATGTCTGGAATAAATATGATAATAATTTCTATACAAGAATTCCAAATACTCCAACTAATATCCCACAGGAAGGCGATGTAATTATATGGGGGACGATAATCGGGCCTTATGGACATATAGCGGTTTTTTACGCAGGTGATGTTATTAACTTTACTTCGTTCGACCAGAACTTCCCGATAAATTCTAAGTGCCATTTCCAAGTTCATTCTTATAAAGGAGTATTAGGATGGCTAAGACCGAAACAATTGCCAAAAGATGTTATAATCCCTGTTACTGGACCAGAAACTACCACGTCCGAACCCCCGCAAACCCCACCTAGTGAGGCAGTCATTGAGCCACAAATTGAACCTACGCCTGAAGTTACAGCAGTTGAAGCAACAATCGGAGGAGAAGAAGTACAACCTAGTGTTCCTGTCGATCCTATTGGTGGGAGTAATAGCAACGGAAGTGACAGTAGCACAACAGTTGTTTTACGGGATAGCCCCCCTGATATTCCTAAACCTGTTTTATCTGTTTCTACTTTCGATATATTTATTTCGCAAACGTTTAAAAAGGTTTGGTCTTTGTTTATAAAATGGTTTAAAAAATGAAAAGGCATACCAATAGAAAATTCAGACTAGGATACGTCCTTAAAACCTCAGGAATTGATCTGAAGCCCCAAACATACCGCAGACAGGTAAAAAGCCGAGTTATTGATCTGATCGAGGCTAGTCCAGCGTCAAAATACTATATTTCCGTACTTTATGGGAAAGATAAACGCAATGAAGGAGAATATACAAATAAAGAAGATGTTATATTTGCCCTTAATATTTTTACTGAAAAACCTTTGTTGGATTTTATGGAAGGGTGGTGAGGTAAATGGAGACAGGTATAGTAATGGGTGCGGTTGTAATCTACGGGCTTGTAGGAGGCTTAAAATCAAAAGTTCCCCAAGTTTCAGGAATTTACGCATGGGGACTTAGTTTAGCCTTAGGTGTTGTGTTTGGATATTTACAGGTTTTCGGATTAGAAAGTATTGAAGCGGGTATTGTAGCAAGTTTAGGCATGGGAACAGCCAATACGCTAGTTAATAAGATTGGAAATAAATAAAGGCACAATACCTTGGTATTGTGTTGGTCTGACAAAGACTAAGGAAAAGACTATAGGAGATATGTGGTACTTCGGTTATCATATTGATTATAGCAAACTACCTTAGCCTTTGTATTGAGAAGTGGTAAAATATATTATTCTTTTTAGAAAGGTGGTGAGGCAAACTTGATAGATGACGAAGAAAAAACAGTTGATGGGGATGAAGAAGAAACTCCTGCTGATGGCGAAGAAGCTAAAGCAGAGTAAGTCTTCCAAGTTTAAGACAGTAAATTAAGCTCCTAACGCATTTTAATCATATAAGTCGGCTAGGAGCTTATTTATGGCTAAATGTTGGTATATTGACAGAGATCTAAAATAGGTTTTTACTGGTTATATGGGTGTCCAAAAAAACATTTCATACACGGGTACAAGGGGTCGTAGGTCTTCGGACACCCAAACTACGGCCTCTTTTGTGCGTGTAGGAGATATTCTTAAAAATCCCCGTTATCTTTATGAGATGAAAGAAAGATTTGCGAGGTATGAATGGGCAAAGGAACCAAAATGACAATTATAGATGAAGCTAAGAAATTAGCTATTCCTCAAGAGGAAATTAAGTCTAGTTTACAAAAACACCAGATAGAATATTTTTTAAATAGAGATTTAAAAGATGTTGAGAATGACACCCTAGAAGCTCTTTTTAGAACCATTGAAGAATCTAAAGATATTCAGGAAATAGAGTTAAGACAAAAAATTACCGAGGAATTGGTAAAAAGGAAGCCTGTAGGAGAAAACTATAGTGGGACAAAAACTCCCACGGGTGTGCGCATAAATGGAGAAAATTTAGGGAGTCTAACATTTGCTCAGGTTCAAAAAGCAGTAGAGGAGTATATTCCTAATTCAACAGTTACTTTGAAAATTGCCCTTGCTATTATAGCCTCTAGTAATTTTAGGCAAAAAGTTATGCTATGGTTATTATTCGTAGGCGCACCAAGTTCAGGTAAAACAGAAATATTAAGATTATTTAAACACGCAGATTGTGTATATTTTTTAGATAGTTTTACTTTAAATGCTTTTATATCAGGTGAAAGAGAAACTGATAAAGCAAAAGTTTATGATTTATTACCTCAAGTAAATAATAAATGTTTAATAATTAAAGATTGGACAGTAGTTTTTTCTTTAGATGAAAGAATGACAAAAAAGGTTCTAGGCGATATGGTTGGCTCTTATGATGAGGAACTAACCAAATTTTCTTCTCGTAGAGGTCAAATTACCTATGATTCTTATTTTTCACAATTAGGTGCAATAACTCCGGCAACTCTTAATAGACATACAAATTATCTTAATATGGTTGGCCCTAGATTTATTTTTTATACAATGCCGGATTTGACAGATGAACAGGAAGAACAAGGTTTTAAAAATATATTCTCACAAAAGGATAGAAGAAAAACGGAAAAAGAATTATCTCAATTAGTTTCCGCTTATATAGATTTATTATCTCTTAATAGTCCTAATTTAAAAGAGATTGATGATGAATATAAACAAAAATTTAGGATTGCTTCACGACTAATGGCAAGAGGCAGAGGTATTGTCATTATGAATGCGGCAACTTTTGAGAATAAAGAAGGAGAAAAAATTAGTTATTACGAACTCCAAGAAGTACAGATAGAACATCCTTTTAGAGCAATCCAACAACTTATTCTTTTAGCCCAATATCTTGCGTATGTATCAAATAAAGAAGAAATAACTCAAGAGGAAATGAATATTATTAAAGAAGTAGTCATATCCTCAATGCCAGCAGATAGATCACAGGCATTAAGAGTGATTATTAACATGGGAGGAACAATAACAGCCAAAATATTGGCTGAATCTGAAGACTTTGAAAAATCAAAGAAGACCGCAAGAAGGCTTTTAGATGAACTTACTTATCTCAAAATATTAAAAAAACATCAAACAGATGGTGGAACTATCCCAACTGGTTATGAAATTAGAGGAGAATTCAATGACTTTTTAGTGGGTACTAGGCATGAAGAAGATAAAATGACTGTACACACTGGGGAGTTTTTGTCCCCCTATAGTAATGAACAAGAAAGTGTGGATGAACAATTACCATTTTAGGAGGTGAGATTGATGAAAAAAACAAAATGTGAACATTTCTGGTTCCCTTTTAAAATAATTAAAAAACCAGAAATAGACTCTAAATATGCTACCGATATTGTAGATTTTGTATTTTGTCAAAAATGTTTAGAAATAGAAGAAATGTTACCTGAAAAATGACCTACCCTGATCTTAAGGAAGAATGTCAGAATATCTATACCGAACTTTCCTATAACTCCCGCATGGTTAGAATCTCAATGTTTCATTTAATGGGCCGGTTGCTTCTGGAAAATAACGAAGTCGTAGAAGGAAAATTAGATAAACTTGCTTATGCTATAGGAATTGATCCTTATGATCTAGGTACGGCTATTTTGCTTGCTCAGAGATATCCCAACTTAGATGATTTTCCTCATGACAAAACTATAAGTTTTTCACAAATACGAGGTATTTTAGATGCTCAAACTAAAGAAACCTAAATATACAAAAAAACAGGCCGACCAGCTTTTTTCGGAACTTATAAGAAAAGCCGGTAAATGTTTTAAATGCGGTTCAACATTTCACTTGCAAACCGCCCATATCTTCACAAGGGGCTATTATACAATTCGCTGGAATCCGAGAAACGCAAAATGCCTTTGTGCCAAATGCCATATGTATTTTACATATCATCCTATCGAGTGGGAAAACTTTATCAAATATCACATAGGCGAAGAAGAATATAACGAACTTAGAAGAATGGCTTTAGCTTATGAAAAAATAGATTACCAAGCTATCATTGAAGGCTTAATAGGCCAATTGGAATTGGGGGCTTGACAACCAATGTTCATAGTGGTACATTAAAGACCAAGAAGGTATAAATGCTTAACACACTTTCAGTCCACCGAAACGAAAACTGCGACATAGAAACCGACATAGACGACAAAGGAATATATGTCTGGTGCTTAACTCACGAAACCGAATTGGAATATGACGGGCCAACGGGGCCGGAATGGTCTGCTGATATGGCACTTGAGCAGGAGGATCATGGATTATCCAACTGAAAGATTAAACGAATTGATAAAAGAACTCTGCAACCTTAACTATATGACCTCAGACGGCCAAAGGGAAAAATTAATTAAAACCTACATGAAGATAGCTTTTAAACTAGGTAAGACACGGGGCATGGACATTGTTTTAAGAAAAACGGAGAAAATAGGCCAAGACGAGGCGATATATGAATAAACCGGCAGTACAAAAACTTCCCATAGACAAAATAACTCAATTTGCCGAAATTGAATTGCAATATAAGACTATAAAAGAAAAACGTGAGCAATTAAGAACTGAACTCTTAAAAGCTATGCAGGGTT
>Ga0208957_1001744_pt1 | contig 10523 bp, 14 predicted proteins | sample RifOxyA1_FD_184029 | JGI IMG/M metagenome (GOLD analysis project Ga0208957, IMG submission 184029) | Groundwater microbial communities from Rifle, Colorado - Rifle Oxygen_injection A1 (SPAdes) | ecosystem: Environmental > Aquatic > Deep subsurface > Groundwater | place: Rifle, Colorado, United... | reverse complement strand
TTCTATATCTTTTAGTGCGCGCCCAATATGTGCGATTGGATTGGATAATTCCATTGCGCGCAGAAGCATGTCTATAAACTCAAAACCAGCGCGAGCCGCACCACCAGATTTTTCTTTGACGCTATCGAGATAATCAAGGAATTCTTTATAGCCAATTCCGCCAATAATACCGGCGGTCAAGGCGACTCCGATTGGGCCAGTAGCAGACGCGACGGTTGCCGCTCCGCCTCTTCCTTTTAGTCCAGCGGCAAGCAATTCCTTATCTGCCGCCGTGTTGTGTAATTGCGCGGCCTTGTAAGCCGTCGCAACGCTTACGATATAACTGACATCCGCAACCAACCGAATCCCACTGGCAACTGCTTTACCAATCGTGCCGACGACAAGCAAGGCCGCGCCGATCTGTAACCCGCCTCGGATGAGTTCAGGGTTCTGTTGTGCGATATTGGCAAGAGTGCGAGCAACTGACGCGGCAGTTTGTAGCACTGGCAGGATGGCTTGAGCAGACAATTCCCCGATGTCGCTGTATGAGTCTTTCAGGCTTTCAGTCGCGGCTTTCCATTCACGCGTGACCTGCGTAGATTTTTCTGTATTCTTGATGTAATCGGAGGAGGCTTTTATCAACGCCCCAGCGATAACCCCACCCGCAACCAACGCCACAGACGAGGCGCGGTCGATCCCCGCCGCGATTGCGTCTGACATGACGTTTTTTATCTGCGCCTGGAGTACATTTTCCATCCCCTTAGAAAAGGCATCGGCGGCTTTTTGTCCTGACTTCTGGAACCCATCCTTACTACTCTCCCCAATATCAGACGCGAGGTTTTTAGCATCGGCCTTGACTTTGGAAACCGATGCTTGGTCTATTAGAAAACGCAGGAGAACGTCAAAGGAATTTTCAGCCATTGGATTTATTCTGCTTTTGCTTCATCATTTTATCGAGCCATGTATCCAACTCGAAAAATACGTCCAGCATCCTTTTTGGAAGGCGCATGGCCTCCGTGTACGACGCGGGAGGAATCCACGCACCCGAATCCGAGTAATGGCCGAGGTTGCGCCAGAGCAACCAATTCCCTTTATGACGATGGAAGTCCTCGATGGTGATGGAAAGTGTGGAGGGCAGGGCGTTCCCGGTCTCTTTCAAAAGACCCGAAAGCCACTTCCTTACTTGTGCCGCTTCTGCAATTTTTTTTTCTGCGCCTGCGCTTGATCTACTGCGGCGTCAAAGGCCGCAAACCAACCGGGATTAATTCGCTTCGCGGCGAAGTACCATTTATCGAGTTCGGCGGACGGCCACTGGCGCGCCTCGGCTTCGGTGGGGACATCTCCGCTGGAACACGCGGCCATGCGATTGTACAGTGAGCGGCGTGCATACTCCTCGGGAGTTACGCCCTTACTTTCGCGTAACTCCCGTTCCATGAGTTCCAGACGTGTACCAATGTCCCAATTTTCCTCCGTGACGGTGATCTTCGTGCCGTCACGGAATTCAACGGTTTCGGATTTGAGTTCCATCCATTGCGCTTTCTACCACTCGTAAGCACAAACGAGCAGGTCGGTGGCGTCGGGAATGACGGTGGGGGTGAACGTGGTGGACAGAGTAGCCAAGTCCCACGTACCAGCCACAGCCGCACCCGTTGCGTAGTTCCAAACCTTCGCGGTCGCGGAGGTCTTGGCGGGTTTATCGGTAGGCAGGGTGAAGGTCGAATCGATACAATCTCCAAGCCAACCAACGACATTCTTGCGGTCATTACTCAGCACAACTTCCTTCACGGCCTTCGTACAACCGTGCGTGGAAATGGAGAGGGCTTCGCCGCACAGACGTTTGGTGGACTGTGACAGGGCGATGTTATAGACCTTCGAGAGTGCCGTGTCATTCTTGTTGACAGGCTGGGGAACGAGCGTGGCCTTCGGGCAGATGTCAGTCGCCCACATCACCGACCCGTCGTCGTCATGACTCACCAACTGTTGCAGGAGCAGGCCACATTGGATTTCAAGACCTTCGCGGTCAGTGCCTTCCTGCAAAACCTTCGACTCGCCCTCGGTGATGATCGTGGTGCCTGTCAAGAGGGCGTTGAGGGTCTGCGAGTCGTACGAGCATCGCAGGATACCCGTCTTGGCTTCAACCGAAGGCAGGATGATGGTATCGTTGACGCGGCCTTGTGAGACGTTCGGGATGGTGCGCGGATTTCCAAAGTTGAACTCGAAGGTGACGGGACCGGGAACGTCATAGCCTTCATACGCACTGTTATTTACGGCCTGAATTCCGCCTTTGTTGACGCCGCTCGTAAAGAGCGGAAACAACACAACGCGGTAAATATCCAAGCCCCAATAGGTGTCAAGTGCCATGTGAAACTCCTTAGCGCATTTTTACGCGCTGGTAAATGGTGGTGTCCAGAATTTGCGAAACGAGATCGGTGTACTCTCTCGTTTTTGTGTCAATCACGAAGCCCGGTTCCCCTTGCGCCGCGAACGTCTGGTTGTAAATCCCATGCGTCCGAAGCGGAGAGGTATCAGGCAGGGCGAGAATGTCAGACCGGAAGGGTCGGAAGGTAGACCACAGATTGTCGTATTCAACATAACGCATATACAGCACCGTGATGACGTGCCACTCATTCTCTTGAAAGTCGCTCTGTCTGACTTGCTTGAACGGGCCGGGACGGGTCACTACAAAGTAATCCCCGCCTTCGAGCGGAATCAAGTCGTTCTCTGAAACCTGCCAGCCCGCCGCCCTGCCTGTTACAGCGGGGAAGTAGGGCGAGGCAAGGGTCTTGAGTTGCGTTTGAAAGTCCGCGAGGCAAACAGAATATTGGTCAGTCATCTTTGGTCTGTACCGTCAGGCGGTCAATGACACGGCGGGGCAGGTCTGCAATCGCCTGTAATACTACTGGGAGCAGAGCAGGCCAGCGGCCACGGTGAATCTTCGACTGCCAGGATTTAAGCGATACGTTTCCGAAGCCTTGCGCGGACGGGGAACTTCCAAGCGTTCCGCCGATTGCGCCTGCGGGGTGCTGATTGGTCAGGGCAAAGCCGTTCGGGAGGCTCGTCACTTTCCAGCCTCGTTGATACGCGCCTGTGCGCTGGTAAGGGAGATTCCCTTCCTCGCTCAGTTTCGCCATCACGAATCGCCTTTGCTTATCACTGTCCCATTGGATGGGATAGGTGACGGGCTTGCCCTCCGCTTGCATTTGTCGCTGAATGTCCAGCATCGAGGCTTGCAGTTCTTCGGATGCGGATTTCTCGAAAGCAGGTACAACGCCCTCAAGAAACCTTTTGAACTTATCCGCGACAATTTCGATACTGAACATTTACCCTTGCCTGTTCGGGGCGACGGAGAATCCGCCTGTGATAGAACTGGCCGGGAGGGTGCGCGGAACTCCATCATTCTCAAGTCCAGTGATGTGACCCCTCACCCAATCGACAATCTCTTTGTTGACCAAATCCATACTGCCACGCGCAAGGGCGCGGTCTGTGTAGAGCCGTCCGAGTCCGTTGGCGTAAAAGCACAAATCCGCCGCGAGGGTTTCAACCTTCATGGCGAGCATTTTGTAAACATTGGGAGCAAGTAGCGAAGTGATCGGGGTCGAGAAGCCTTCATTTTGCAAGGCCACATCGAACGACGCGCTGATTTCATCCAGCCAGTTTGTCACCTCGGTTAGAGTGGGCTTTGTTGGCGCAACCAACGGGGAGGCGGAGGCGTCATAGAACACACCGCCGCGCGTCCACGTTCTCGCGTAACTCGCTACACCTGCAACATCACCGTAAGCCATTGGTCAACCTCACCGCCCCTCCCTCTTGCGAGGGAGGGGCAAGCAGAGAATTAGGAGATAGTCGGGGTGGTGTAATCGCCGCTCGAATCGTTCTCAACGAGAACGGAAGCGGTGCGATCTTCACCCACGCCCGCGCCGAAGCGGAAGTTACCGATGGCGCCGGTGAATGGGTACAGCGACACATTCGCCACGACCAATTTCACGCCGAAGCCAAAGACGTCATCATAGCGAACCTTGATCGGGTTGCGCTGGTCGCCCTGGCCGTAGGACTTGGTAACGCCCCAATATTTCGTGGGGATGCGTCCATTGGCGTACAGTTTGACCGTGCCGTATTTGGTGTCAATCACGCCCTGATACATTTCAGTATCAACGATAGCCAAGTCGGACAGGCCGCCGTACTGAATGAGCGCGTTGAGTTTCGGCTTGAAGCCGGTGATGTTGGTCGTGTTCTGCCATGAGGCGAGATCGGCCAGCGAGACGATCAACTCGTAGGGGCCGTCATGCCCGTGTTCCCACAAATGCCCGACGGCGGTTTCGAGGTTGGCCTGCGTGATACCGTTCAAGCGCAGGTAGTGATCGTGCGTGGCAGCGAAGGCATTGATCATGCGGTCGAGGCGGGGCGGAGGAGTGAAGGCAATCGTGCCGCCACCACCATCCGCGAACGGGACAGAGACGCCAGAAGCGCCGAGGCCGTTTGCCTTGCCGGTTTCCTCTTCCATCTTGAAGAAGCGAGTCCAGACCTTGCGTTCGTACAGGTCAACCGCATCCTCAACCATCGAGGAAATATCCGCGTCCAACTGCGAGCGGCGGGCTTCCTCAAGGAAGTCAACCGTCCACTTCATGGCACGGTCTTGCTTGCGGAGCGGGAGCATGTGGCCGGTAGTCTCAGCCAGTTTCGCATCCGGCTGGGTGTATTCGGTATGATCTTCGAAGCCATTGCCGCCACCCGTGCGATATTCCACAGCGGGTTCGGTGGTCAGGGAGAGGATTTTGCCGAGGTAGCCAGTATTCAAACCGGCGTTGACGATTCCCAGAGCCGCGTCAATGTCACGAACGACGCTCTCATAGGTCGCACCGTCGCGCAAGCGTAAACGAGCGAGTTCGTTTCCATCCCAAGCGGAAGGAAGGGCGATGTTTTTGAGGTCACGAATTCCGAGTGTCATGTCACACCATCCTTACGCTGAGGGGTTCTGGCTCGGGACGGTGATCTGCGGGTGAACGTATACAACGTCAGCCGCTTCCGCCCAGCCAATTGCGAAAGTGTAATCATCGTTACCGGGAGCGGTCTGATCCAGGCTGCCAGCGGTCACGGAAACGAAAACGGCGGCACCGGGGGTCATGCCGGCAAATCCTGCCAGACGGCCTTCCGTCACGATGTCGAGCCGGTCACCAACAACAGACAACAGCGAATCGCCGTTGCCGATGGAAGCAAGCAGGCCGCGTACCTGACCCGCAGCGGCGGCGTCAGCGTCGCCCGCCTTCCATCCATTTGTGCCATCCAAATAAACCGCCATTCCAGGGGCAAGGTCTGCCGCCCCAGCGGTTCCGCGAATCTTGATTACTTCATTCTCATTGGGGAGATGAACATTCGCGGGCGTTGCAGTAAATGCAGCCATGTAGTTACCTCACTTTGCCTTTCGGCATTCTTAACGTGGTTTGCGGAGTCGGAAACGTTGTGTCAACTCAGTTTCCTTTTCCTTTGCGAGCACAGTGCTCGTTGTGCGCGTTCCGCGTTTCTTGGCGTCGGTTTCAGGTTCAGACTCTTCGGGCTTGAGCAGGTGAGGCCGCTTTTCTTCCAAGTCCTCAAGTGCCTTTTTCATGCCCGCGCCGTCCTCGCCTGCAACCTTTTTGTCAAGGAACGTGAACGCATCTTCTCGCGCTTGTGGGTTAGCAAACTCGATTCCGAGTTCGTCCGCCACATCCCGAAATGCGGTCTTAAGTTTGAGTTCGTTCACCGATTGCTCGGCGTCACTCGCTCGTTTGTCCGCTTCGGTCTTTTCCAGTTTCAGCCGATCCAGTTCGGAAAGTTCCGATTTCTTGCGATCTTCCTCGGCCTTGCGGAACTTTTCAAGTTCCTTTTCGGCTTGAGCGCGCTTGGCGATTTCCTCGTCAAGTCGCGTCTTGGGGATCATGTGGTCGGGTTTCTTCTCGGTCTTTTTCGTCTCCGCAGACGGCTCGACCTGTTCCTCAATCGGTTCTTCGGTGACTTCCTTTTCTTCGGTTGGTTCTGGCATTGCATTTTCCTTTCGTTTTATATCGCGTCCGACGCGTGGGAAAAATAAAAAGCGGCCTGCAAATCTCTTTCGAGACTCACAGGCCGCCTTTTGGGGTTCCTGCTTTTCCTCTTGCGAGGTATTCAGTTGTTTGGCGGTTTGGGCTGAACTGGCTTGCGCCGCCGCCGTTAGTATATCATATTTCAGGCTTGATTTTCTTCCTCCGCCTTTCCAAGTACATTATTCAATTCTCCAACTTCAGACAGCACAGCGCGGCGCTGTTCCTGTAGTGCCTTTGCCACCTGCAACAGTGCCGCCAGACGCGCCACCAGCAAGCGGAACGATTCGGGATGGTTGTCTGGATTATCCATACCACCAGACGGGGAGAGGACTTGACCCGTCACAGCCAACCCTTCCCCACGTTGAACTTGTTGATTTCCTTCGTCCACGCGGAAAGGAAACGGTTGACAAGATGATCCCAATATGCCCTTGTGCTTGAGAAGCCAGCGCAGGCCATCAGCAATCTGAAATGCGGGTTGTTGAAGAAGTCGCTTGTTGGGAGAAGAGATAACTTTTCTTCCATTTTGATAGGTCTCATTTTATCCTTTCACAAATACGATTCGACCACGGTTCTGAATTTCTGCGGGTCAAATGTTTCGCCGATTAGCCGCCTCCGCCAGTCTGCAATCTCATCATCCGAGCGGGCGGCGCGTTCCAGTAGAGACATTGTATCATCTTCTTCCAAAATATCCAGAGGGTATTGAAACAACCGCTTGACCTTATTCCACGATGGGACATCCTCGTAACTCTGATTGCCCTGCCTGAAATGCGTCGGCATATCCTCTGCCATCATCAGCGTCGGCACGCCTCGCGCTACCGCGATCCACGCGACGGTTTGATGACCTACCAGCACGTCAGCCGAATCAATGTCGCTGAAATCCTGGTTCATCCTGCCCTGTATGTACGTCACGCCCTCGGCACGGGCAGGCAGGCCGTTATCCACCAAATCCCCGACATGGCGGACAGTCAGACGGAACGCGCCTTGACGGGACAGTTTATGTAGTTTCTCGAAAGTAAGCAGATTCACTTGACGGTCAATCGGAGCGTTGCGCGGATGAACGGGCGCAAACAAAACATGCTTGACTCTCCGCCTCGGCTGAAACTCGCGCAAGGGACAAAGTGTCCAGCCGATAGACTCCAGTGGCTTCTTGTACCCGTACCCCCGCAAGACTTCGGCGTGATGTTCATTGACCACAAATTGCGCGGTGGTATGCTCCCACGTTGGGTATTTGTCATTTATCATCGAGGGTCTTGCGGTGTGGGGATAAACGAAAAACGCACGACATCCAACCCGACGTGTGCGCTCCAATTGTGATACACGCCCTTTTACGTCGCTGTCCGATAACATAAACTTTGCCTTTATGCGCCACCCTTCGCCGTCATACATCTCCCACTTGGGGGCGAGGGCTTCAACGAGCAAATTCGCCTTGCCCTGGTGATTGTAGCACATAAAAGAATTATTGCTTGGTTCGGGTGCGAGTTCCTGGTCAGTCGGGAATGTGTGTCGGCAAACGGGGCAGTAGTGGCGTATTTGATAGATGGTTCGCCCGATCTCCCGCGTCGGCGCTTCGCAATAAATACACCTCATCTCGCGCACCTCAACCCTTCGATTTTCAGCAAGCCGTCACTGTGATCTATCCAGTCAATCCCGTCGCGCTTGAATTGCGGTTCCATCGCTTTCAGGAATTGGCAGGTTTCCACCCATACCCATTGAGTCGGCACTCCCTGATAATTAACGAACATCGAGGGAGCGCGGAATTTATCTACCTTGTAGGTGGGATATTCATATGCGTGATGTTTCTCGTGATTGCGAAACATCAGGTCAAATCCGATGGTGTGGATTTCCTTACAGCCGAGTATCGCCGCGTGATGTATGCATTGCGCTCCAACCGTCCCGACATGTACCGCCGCGCCCGCGTCTTTGTGTTTGAGTAGCCAGCCAGCCAGATAGCCCATGCCATATTCCCGAAGGGTGTAATCCTTCGGGATCTCATCAATCTCCCACCCTTGACGGCGGATGCTAATGCAGTTCGTTGTGTCCTTGAGCAATTTCCATGAGCGGTGAGAAACTAACTTTGTCTTTGCCCCAGCGTCTCGGTGAAACATTTCCATGAGCGCAATGGAATTAGCGTCACCCTTTCGGGCGAGGCCGTCCGAGCGTGTCATGTTCTCCGCAATCAACCAGTAATCCAAGTCCTGCACTACCCCATTAACCCCGTTCGCGCCAATCAGCACATCGGGCTGGATTTCGGCATAGACTTCCTGCCAGCGTTCCAATGAGTAGCCGCCCAATAAAACAAGCGCCTTGCCGCCCTTGTATCGGTTGGCATGGCGCATCACGGCGTCGGGGTCATCATAGCGGGGGTCGGTGGGCTGGTAGCGCATTTATATTCCGTCACATTTGAGCGCGTGTTAGCGCTTCAGATTTTTGATAAACGGGAATCTATCAGCATCAACGTCTCTTCCAAATATATACAACTCTGGCATTGGGAACAATTATTTCATTAGCCCACGTATCATTACCATATTTAGGATATGGGTCTCCGAGAACTAATCCGATATTCCCATCACCATATTTAAACGATTCTTTTGCGTATTTGGATATTGCTGTCATTAAATCTTTTCTGCCATCATCTGCATAGTTTGTAGATAATCCAACTATACTTGTTCCGCTAAGTTGATTGTCTAATTGGACCCCATCTTCCCATTCTAAACTAGGGTGCAAATCTCCGATTTCTTCATCGGAATAAAGCCCACGCAAACCCACAGAACCTTCATAATCATCTGAAACTTTTGTCATTAAGAAATCAACAAAATCGTCTGGATTATCTATCATGCCTTTTAGATCAGATGTGCTTCCAACTGCCCCCTCATCCGTCCATTGCCCACCCGTTTCAGTCCCTTTCGGGTCGCGGGGCTGGTTGCGCCAGTGGTCTCTTTGCGAAACCGTCATTGTATCAATTCCAGAAGTACGCTTCATACTACCTCCTCTTTTACGATTCTCAAAAACTTCTCGGCCTGAAAATTCCCGCCGATGTTCCGTTGTTTCCAATGCTCAACCGCGTCGTTCTTTTCGTCTCGCACCGCAAGTATATCATTGACCGTCATTTCTTCGAGGGTGAGCGGGAACGAGTATTCCTTGTAGGCTTCGGGGTGCTGCGCCTGTCCTGCAAGTGTCGTGGGGATTGCCCGCGCATTGTAAAAGACGGTCGGCTTTCCCTTCGCCACAGACACGCATCCGACCGTCTCGCAGGAGATAACCAAGTCCGCCACGTCAATCCGTTCCATCATGGATTTCATCGGGGAAGTGTCGCGGTACGGGTCGGTGAATATCAGGTCAAATCCCTTTGCCGCCGCCTCGCCCACCCAGTCGGAAATCCCAACCGCTCCGAATGAATGGGTGTAGCAGACCGTCACCTTCTCAAACTCGTTTGCGTGATCCAGCAGGAAACGGAAGGCTTGTGGGGTCTTGACCTTGTACTCCTCGCTTGCGTATCCGCCGTCTTTGCGGACGCGGGCGGGAACGAATAGAACGCGCTTGCCCGTTGTGGGCTTGAAATCCCGGACCTCACAGCGCGAGAAGCCAACAGCCTCCACGCGGTAGGGGTAGCCGTATGCCTTCATGCCTTCGACTGCCGCCTCGCCTGCCACGAAGTTGCACGCGACAGGGAGAGGGCGGTACGCGCCGTCCCATATAAACCACGACAGGGGCGTGTGAGGATAGATAAATCCAGGCTTCGAGGCGAGAAATCTTTCCATCTCCGCCCGTTTGCCTCCGCTCCCGCGCTCGTAATCGTATAGCAGGAAATCGGCCTCTTGCATCTTGAGAGAGATTTTATAGCCCGCTTCAAACAGGGCGTGGACATAGGCGTCTGCCGCGTCACGGTTTCGGAGAGGGAAGAAACTACTCATAGAACTCCTTGTAATTCGGCCACTCACGCGCAAGTCCGCCAATCATCTCATCCCATGAGGGCGGGTTGAAGCCCGTCACGCCGTTGAAGCGCGAACCGTTCAGACTGCGATTATAGACAAGCCCAGCGTCTGGTTTGATTTCAATGTCCCATTTCAGAGCATCGCGGACGCGGGTCAACAGTTCAAACTTGGAGATAGGCTCTGCCGCGACATGGTACAGGCCGCTCAAAGACTCGAAGTCTCTGACGAGTTTCAGCATAACACGAGCAAGCACGGACGTACTAAAGCCGCTGAATATCGCCCGCGTGTATCCGTTGACACTCTTGCCCCTCTGCATTGCCAGCCATGACAACAGGCTTTCCCACCCGTTGACCTGCCAGCCGATGAAGGAAGTCCGCAGGGTGAGGACATTCGGAAGGTTGACCTCGCCCGATAGTTTGGTGTAGCCGTACACATCCACCGGGTCCGGTCGGTCATACTCCGCATAACTCCCGCGCAGTCCGGAGAATACGCAGTCGGTCGAAATGTGAATAAAGCGAATTCCCAAGTTGTGACAGGCAATCGCCGTCCGCTTGGG
>Ga0208957_1001740_pt1 | contig 10553 bp, 22 predicted proteins | sample RifOxyA1_FD_184029 | JGI IMG/M metagenome (GOLD analysis project Ga0208957, IMG submission 184029) | Groundwater microbial communities from Rifle, Colorado - Rifle Oxygen_injection A1 (SPAdes) | ecosystem: Environmental > Aquatic > Deep subsurface > Groundwater | place: Rifle, Colorado, United... | reverse complement strand
TGAAAAGCTGTCTTAATTGTAAGTTTCTTGAGGAATATAATTCCAAAAGTGGTGGTAAGATATTTGTATGCGAAGGGGAGCAACCGGAATTGGTAGAAGACGGGTTTTATTTGACAGCAATGATAAGCCCAGAGACATTTGATGCTTCAAACTGCATAATCTACAAGGAAAAACCATGAAAAGCTGGAATTACATTAAAGTTGAAGGTTGTGACAAGTGCGACTACGCCGGATACACAGATTCGATCTGTAGCCATTGTGGTGGTTCTGGGTGCGGTGTTTGCCAGGGGCATGGTACTGTGCCTGTGGCGTGTCCTTGTAATGAACACCCTTATGAGGAGGAAGTAGCATGAAATATAAATACATACCACCACAAACCTATAAGTGTCCTAACTGTGATGCTGTTTTAGGATGGGTTCCTTCTATGGAGTTTGAGGTTGAATTTGACCGAGTGCTTACAGAGGTTTCACGACTTGAAGCCGAGCTTGCCGAGATTGATAAGGTCAGAGATTCTCTATCAACAGACAAGGCTATACTACATAACTTGCTTGATGAGGAACATAGAAGGATTGCCGAGAAGGATAGACAGATTGAAAGACTGAAAGCACCCTTAAAAACAATCGAAGTGTCTAATAGCGGTGTTACTAATACTCCTTTTGACCTTGAGGCTATTCTTAGAGCTTGCCCCAATCTTTACGCAAAATGGAGAGAAAACCCATTTGTTTTTAGCACCACAGAAAGCGGATTCGTAACGGTTGTTTACATTCAGGTTAAGGAGAAGCCAAGACACCTGAAAAGATACAGAAGATTTGGGAGCTGAACCTGCCTACATTATCAATATCAAAAGAGATTGTGCAGGTAGCCGGAACGGTAGAGGCAGTTAAGTTGTTCGATTCGTTTATGGATAACTTCATTCCGATACACTTTAAAAGAGTTTTGTTCCATGTTGACTACGACAAAGAAACAGCTACAAGAACGTATAAGGTGAATCCATGAATGAACTGTGGGTGATATTTTATACAAGGAACGGCGAAAGAAAGCGGTTTAATTCTATATTTAGAACAAAGGAACAGGCAAGCAACGGTGCTATGCTTCTGGATTCAGATGACTATAAAGATATAGAGCTGGTTAAGTATGTAAGGGAGAAGCCATGAAGCTCTGTGAGTGCTGTGGCAAGAGACCGCCGGCAGGCTACATTGGTAATGGAACATTTCTTGATAAACTCTGTCGAAAGTGTTGGAAGAAACACAGCCATGAGGGTAAAGAGGCCTCTCGAAAAAATAAGGGGCATTATTCAACTGGAAAGTCGTAACTTTTACTATTAAATAGGAAAAGGAGAGCGTATGAAAGCTAAGTGTTATATCTGTGGCAAGAAGGTTAATCCCAAAACAGCTAATGCTATATATGCTCAAAATGGGTTGCGGTATTACTGTAAAAACAGAGATTGCCATGAAAGATTCATTGAAGACGCAGGGGAATCCCCTTGCAATATGGAGGAGGGCGTATGAGCTTCATTTTAAAGTATTACATCAGTCAGGCAGGGGGAATAGAGAAGTTTGTCGGCAAGCTCATTCTGGACATGGAAGACCCCGTTAAGTTCCTCAAGTCTTTCGTGAAAGAGAACATTGAGGGGCATCATGTCAGCAGAAACCCCAAATACATTATCAACCCCAAAGCGATAGAGGGGAGGCTTGAGCCGTGACACCACAGGAAATAAAAGCAGTTAAAAGACTGAAAAGATTCAGGGAGATTGTTTCCCTTTACACGGAGCTTCTTTATGCTGTTGAAAAGAAATTCCCAAACGAAACACGGCACGAAACAGCCTTGAGATATATCAGAGAAAGAGAAGCACTCTCACAAGGGAGTAACCCCGTACAGAAAGAGGACAAGCCGTGAGAGAGATAAAATTCAGAGCTTGGGACATAGAAAGAAAAGTTATGGTTGGTGCGTCGGGTTCGCTTCAAGATAAATTCTCTATCCGAAGTGATGGTATAACAAAAGAAAGTTATATCATTGAGCAGTTCACCGGACTCAAGGATAAAAACGGGAAGGACATCTGGGAAGGGGACTTGGTTGGTCTTTCCGACACATCGTATTTTGGTGATTATGAGGTTAGGTTTAATGCCGGACACTGGGAGCTTTATACAGATAATGAAAGCGGCAACCCTAATTCAGAAAGCCTTTACGATTGGCAATCTTATTGTGAGGTTATCGGCAACATACATGAGGACAAGTCGTGAACTTCACAATCATCTGGCTCTATGTTGACGGATGGATATTCCAAGTGCCGTTGAGCATGAACTGAATTATTCCTACTTAATAGTATTTTTCGCTTGACATAAAAAGGGGTACGTGATAATGGAGGGGCAGAGGTTAAAATTCTTATGAGTGTAAAGACGGCGCTCAAAATTCACTTTAAATTTAGAAATAGGCATACAGAAGCTACGCAACCCTTGCGTGGTGGAGCTTGCTCCGGGGCCGTCACCCTTTTCTGTATGCCTATTCCTTTGTTTAAGGGACTCGTCTAATGGCAAGACCAGAAAAGCAAGGACTCGATTATTTCTCCCACGACATCAATTCAAACAGCGATCCTAAAATTGAATATATAGAAACAGTTTACGGCTTAACTGGATATGCTGTCTATTTCAAACTTCTGGAAAAAATCTATTCAAATAGTTATTGGTTAAAATGGACTGACCGAGATGAAGTTTTTATGGTTAAAAGATACCAAATGGACTTGTCCGTTTTTAAAAGTTTGATGCAAGATTTTTTTAATGAGGGGTTATTTGACGCTCAAATGTATAAAAAACACCAGATTTTAACCTCTCAATCCATCCAAAACAGATATTTTTCAGCCACAGAGAGAAGAAAGAAGGTTTATATCAATAAATCCTATTTGTTATCAGAACCAGATATTCCAAATAAGATAATTATTGTTTACATTAACGGAATAAATGATGACATTAACGGAGAAAAAGACAACATTAACTCAAGAAATGTTGAGCTGAACGGAATTAATGACAACATTGGTACACAAAGTAAAGTAAAGGAAAGGAAAGTAAAGGAAAGTAAAGAGCGAAAAACATTTATACAACCTTCCTTGCATGAAATACGTCTTTATTGTTTAGAAAGGAAAAACAACATAGACCCGCAGTATTTCCATGACTACCAAGTAGCACGAGACTGGAAATTGAAGGGGGGGCAGAAAATTAAAGACTGGCAAGCGGTAATAAGAACGTGGGAGAGGAACGATTATAATAAAAAACCTGTTCAACAAATAAACTTTCCAGAAAAATCTCTTGAGGAACTCGTATCGTGAACAAACTACCGCCACAAAACATCGAAGCCGAAGAAAGCCTTTTGTGTTCCTGTATGCTTGAAGACCCTTCGGATGTTATAGATATGCTTGTTCCTGAAGACTTCTATAAGTCTGCTCACCGGAAGATATTTGCGGCTATCGTTAATTTAAACAAGACAAAACAGCCGGTTGACTTGACTATGCTTCATACGCAGTTAAGCGGTATGGGAGTTCTTGAAGAATGTGGTGGTGCGAGGTATCTGTCTAAACTACTTGATATTCCACAGGCATCAAACAAAATTCACTATGCCAAGATAATAAAGTCAGCTTCAGTTGGAAGGCAGATAATTAACAAGGCAAGCAAAATAATAAACGAGATTTATGAAACACCGATAACTAACGGGAATATTATTGACCTTCTTGACCATGCTCAAGCAGAAATGCTGAATATTAACTTTGACCTTGCTAATGATAACCTGATTTCATTTCCTGATTTATGCACCAAAAGAATCGGAGATTATGAAGAACTGTCTAAAGGAACTATAGTTGGACTAAAGACCGGATTTTATAGCCTTGACCTTTTGACTGGTGGTTTCTTTGGTTCAAAGCTGATTATCATAGCGGCAAGACCGAGAGTAGGAAAGACAGCTATCATGTTGAATATTGCAAAGAATATAGCATCTTGTGGGCATAAAGTAGGTATCTTTTCAGTCGAGATGGACAAAGAGGCTTTGATGGATAGGCTGATAGCTTCTATAAGCGGAATAAACTCAATACGCCTTGCTACTGGGAAAATAGGTGATAGGGATTGGAGAGATATTCACGATGCCGCAGAAAAGATATACTCATTACCGATTTACATTGATGATACAGGCGGTTTGACAATTCAAGAGCTTAAAAGACGTGCAAGGAAAATGGTGAAAAAAGGCATTGAGATAATATTCATAGACCAATTAAGCAAACTTCGTGGTGGTCAAGGCAGGTCTGAATATGAGCAGAGGTCTTTTATTGTCAATGAACTTGCTACTTTAAAAAAAGAATTGCGTATGCCGGTAGTCCTTCTGGCACAGATAAACCGGAAAGCTGATGACAGACCGGATAAAAGACCAACCTTGTCTGACCTTAAAAGCACAGGTTCTTTGGAAGAGGACTCGGACATTATCCTGCTTGGGAATAGACCATTCCTTTACACAAGAAACCCGAACGATGAAGGCAAGGCAACATGGGAAATTGCAAAGCATAGAGATGGAGCGACAAGAACGATTGATATGATGTTTGACGACAAAACAACAACATTTTATGAGGTTACAAAAACTTATGAGAAACAATGAAAAATTAAAACTAACGGAATGGGTCGAGACTGTTATGCCCTTATTTATAAGTGGCTTGTTAAAGAAAGCCACAGGGGATGTCAAAAACGGTGAGGTTAATATGTTTTTCTATGAATGGGAGATACGAATAGATTTTACACCAGATCGTAGTTTGGGGGAAAAGATTCAGAATAACTATTGAAGCAGAACCGGACAACGTAGCATAGGGGGAATGATGCCAAAGAAAAGATACCCATGTGATTTAGCACCTGACGGGATTTGTAAATACGGTGGGAACAAGATTTATAACTATGGTTTTGTGCGGGGAACGGCGGCCTTTTGCCGACATTCAAAAAAATGGACGGTGGATCTTAAGTCCTGTCCGTTGAAGGATGCCGACAAATTACTAACAAATAGGAATATTAAGCCATGATAACTGAAATAGAGGTTAAATGCCTAATTCACAAAACAGACGTTAAGACAAGTGCGGAATATGAAGCTGGAACAAACAATGAGTATATAAAATGTATTTTAAAAGTTTTCCCTTGCCCTAAATGTATAGAGGAAGCCCTGAAGGAGAAGCCATGAGGACAGAACACAACGATAAAGCCAGCTATATCTCATACACTCAGTTCGAGATTGAAATAGCAAGGTTGTGGTTTGGACTGTATGGCGGAAGCACCGAGTATTTGCATGAACAGAAAACAAGATGGGAGTACATTCAATGGCTCAAGAAACTGGCTCAAGAGGAACTAAAACACGAAAAGGACTCACAAGAGGCTCTGTGGCTTCGTCAGATGCACCCACAACCGACTTCTGGTGATTAAGCTGTTCGACAACGAAGGGAATTTTGATAGTCTTAAAACGTAAATGAGCGAGCCGAAGGTTAAAAGGAGGGGTAAATGAAAGAATATTACACATGGGAAGGATGTTATTATTGCGTTACCAGAACGAAAGGCGGAAGGATAAAGCAGGTTATAATAGTTAATCAAGTCAGGCTTGAACTTACATCTGATTTTTCAGAGGACTACTTAAACCTATGTAAGCCCTGCACCAAGGCCCAGTTCAACAGAGCAGGCGAGAAGGTTGTGGATAAAATTCTGAAGGCGGTAAAGGACTGATATGGCAAAGTCGCAATACGAGATATATCTTCGGAAGCTGATGGATAAGCTCATTCTGGTTCAGTTTGATTCACCGGAATGGTATCTGACATCCGAAGGGCAGGAGCTTGTTACTGAAATTAAGATATGGCTATCTGATAAGGCTTTAAAAAGAAAGGGAGATTGAATGGAAATTGAACTGAAGCAGGAAATAGCTGAGCGAGCGTTCCAGTTGGAGCAGAGGTTAAGCAGTTGCCTTTTGAATCTCCGAAACGACTATCTTGAGCTTGGTGCTATAGCTACAGAGCTGAAAGCAGGGAAGCTGTATAAGGTTGTTTGCCCTGAAGCTCGGAACTGGCCTCATTACATTTCTATCCGGTTTGATGGAATAAGCAGAGCTTCATTGGATAACTTTGCTCTTGTTGCGAAAATGATAGGAAACGACATAGCCGACAGGGACATCCCTCTCAACAGAGCCATCGACATTGCCAGAGTTATCAGCCACATACCATCAGGGGAGGTTGAGGACACGAAAGCGGAGCTTATAGAGAGTGCGGCTACGTTGCCGAAACAGGCATGGCAGGATACGATAACAGAGCTTAAAGGGGGAGTGCCTACAGATATTTGTCTTCATGACGGTGAGTTTGAGATGTTCCAGAGATGCAAAAAATGCAATAAGTGGTTGAAGGTATGATAATCAATAGAATATTCGCAATGGCAAACCTTAATACGTTTTCATGTCAGCCTATCGGTTTATTCGTGAAAAAGTATCTTGAAAAAAGCACCGTATCTATCGACCCATTTGCAAGGGATACAGATATAGCTACTTACACAAATGACTTGAACCCTGAAACAAAAGCCAAGTATCACCTGAAAGCAGAAGACTTTTTACAGGAGCTTGTGAACCAGGGAGTGAAAGCCGACTTGGTTATTTTTGACCCGCCATATTCAATGGAACAATGCAAGAGGTCTTATGAAAGCTACGGGTATCAATTCACTTATGAAGATAGTTTGTATGTTATTAGATGGACAAAGGAAAAGAACTTAATTTCTAAACTGTTAGGAATAGGCGGTGTCTTTTTGCATTTCGGTGGCATACTAACGGCATGGGCATGAAAAGAGGCTTTACCATAGAGGAAATTCTGATGGTTTCTCATGGAAGTGCAAAATACGATACTCTTTGCATGGCAGAAAGACGCACATCGGAACAGATGGATATGTTTTGAAGGCATGAAATTACTATTAATTAGGAATTAAAGGGAGGGGCGTTATGAAGTGCGAAGGCTGTGGAGAGGAATGGCTATTGGGACATAGGTGTGGTGAGAAAGGAGAGGCGATGAACACACAAAATACGAGTTTAGAACCAGAAACCAAATGGAAACCCAAAGTTACAATAGGCTCGCTTGAGTCCCTTGCACTCGAAAACATCTATTTTGCGCTGAGAGATGTTGTGGAGGAGCTGAAGAAATTCAACGAGAGGGAACAGAGGAAGGAGGGGATATGAGAGTTGTGGGCGTTGACGTAGGCTTTTCGGGAGCGATAATAAAATAACCAAATTAAAGGTTGACTTTTATCTATTAGCCTTGTACCTTCAATATAACAGATTAGCAACCAATAAATAAAGGAGAAAAACATGGCTAATAAAAGAAGGTGTGATTCATTAGATGGTTCTATGGTTCATGTTAGAGACAATATTTACAAGAAGCCTTATCGAAGACAGAACGGATTGCCGGGAAACACTTATTACGCTCTAATAAAATGCGAAATATGCCAAAAGCCATACTATCGAGACCTTAATAATCATAATCGTGGGGGCCGTCCGGTATGTTCTCAAGAATGTAAAAATAAATTAATGCGGTCACCAACCGGAAGCAAAAAGTTTAAGAGAGGAAATGGTCATGGCTATATTCTTATTAAAAACCCTACCCATCCAGAAGCACGAAAAGGGTATGTTCCAGAACATAGGCTTGTTATGGAACAAAAAATTGGGAGACTCTTAAAAAACAATGAATATATACACCATATTAATTGCGATGTACAAGACAATAGAGAAGAAAACTTAATAATAGTTAATAGATGGAATCATAATACAATCCATAAATTTGAAAAGCATGTTAAGTCTCTTATGGAAATAGGTGTGTTGGTTTTTGACAAGAACAATCTTGAATATAAGGTGGTTAAATAGCATGGGATATAGAATCAGACCGAAGAAAAGACGCTTGCCGGGCGTTATGAATAAGCTGGAAAGAGCATATCAAGAGCAACTTGAATTCCGTAAATTGGCTGGCGAGATTGTTGCATATCGGTATGAAGCAATTAAATTTCGGCTTGCAGATAAGACGTTTTATACTCCTGATTTCATGGTAACTTTTGAAGATAGGATAGAATTCCATGAAACTAAAGGATTCTGGGAAGATGACGCAAAAGTTAAGATAAAAATGGTTGCAACCTTGTTCCCTGAATTCGGATTTGTAGCTGTGTATTGGAAGCATAAACAATGGATATTTGAAGAATTTTAATGCCTCGCAGAATACGGACGAAGGAGCTTAAAGGCATGAAACGCAACTCAAAGCAGAAGCTATGGGATGAGTGTGATGCTCTGTGGAGCAAGATAGTGAAGGTAAGGTATAAGGGTAGGTGCGGTTTGTGTGGACGACCCGGCTGTGACCCACACCACATAGTCCGCAAGAACGGCATGATGAGGTGGTATATCCCTAATGGATTTTGGGTGTGCCGAAGATGCCATTCTTATATACACGATTTCGAGTACGAAATGAATATCATAATATCGAGTCTTGTGGGAGCAGAGATGATGGAACACCTGATAGAATTGTCACGAATTATCAAACAACACAAGGCGTGGGAGTTAGCCGAAACGAAAGAGAGCTTGAAGGCAGAGCTTGAAAGGATGAAAACATGAAATGTCCAAGATGCGGAAGCACAATGGTTGAAAAAGCTCCAAGCATGGTCTATCTAACTAACCCTCCACAATGGGACTCTGTAATGTGGTGTTCTTGTGGGTATGCTGAGAACTTGGGGCGTGTATATGGTAAAACAGCAGACCAGTATCTCCAAGAAAAATGGGAACGAGCGAACAAGAACGGAATTACTATTAAATAGGAATGACTAATTGCTTACGGGCAGATTAGTCATATATCTTCCGGCAACCATCTATCAACCACCAGATAACCCTTCATATCATTCATTAAAGTGGCTTGATGCTCTTTCATATAGTTATTAATTGCGGTAGGTGAAGGGTGTCTTAAAGTATATTCAGGGTCAACCTGGTTTAAGTATTTGCCCCTCTCCGAGCAGATATCAAGCCAAGGAATTTGAAGCCAATATAGACCTAACCAATGACCCAAAATAGCAGGGTAATCATATAACCGTTTATAGAATGGTTTTCTTAAATCAGAATTAATTACATCTAACAACCACATTCTTGTTTCAGATGTCCAACGAGTGTCAATAACAAACTTCAGAATATGCTCCCCTTCCATATAATCCCTAATTGGCGCATAGGAAAACATATTACTCTGAGTAGCCACTGTGTCGTAATCAATGAGCCACATAAAGTGGTTATAAGTTCCTTTAGTTACTGCTGAGATTTTAGAGCCAAGCCATGAGCGGAGATTCCTCGAAAAGACCGCCATCGGATAATCACCTGCTTTCACCTTTAATTCTGCAAGAAACTGGTCTTTTCTTCTGTCTTCCATCTCCCCTCCTTAAAACTTATAGAAATAAACCTCACCATACTCATTCCACTTACCGCCCATGATATAAAGTCCACCATCCCCCAAGGTTAGTGCTATAGCTGATGGCATAGGAAGAAGGGTAAGCTCCTGCCAATGTCTGCCATCAGGTGCATAGAGGAGCTGAGCATTTTCAGGATAGCCGGTTTCGTTCCAGATGGAACAAAGTGCGTATCGCATCTTAGTGGCAGGGTCTATCAGCATATCCATTATCCAAGGTCTGCGGAGTTCGATGTCGTCTATAGAGTGGACTCCGTCAAAGTTATTCAGCCATGCCATTCTGCGAGTGCCTTCTCTATTCGGGTCTTCAAGAGGTGTAAGGCCAAGACTCCATATACCATCTCCAACAACCATATAGCCCAATATACATCCAAGTGCGTTCTCTTTGCGTAGTAACAACCTCTGGTTCTGGTCATAGAGAACAGGAGCGTCATTCTCAAAGCCTCCGAGCCACAGACTGTTCCCATCCGAAGCAATAGTCCAAATGTTCTTACCTGTGATTTCCATCCAAGTTGACCAGTTGTTTCCGTTTATATCTCCTCGCAAAATTCTACAACCACTCTCCCCTGAGCCGGAAGCAGTAAGAATTGCAATGCCGTTATTTACAGTCTGTATCTCTCCACCAAGAGACCTTGGCTCTGAACGAGACCATTTCTTCTCCCATGTTCTCTGTGGAGTCCGCTTAAATATCTGTGCAGGAAGCTCTGTATCGCAGATGGGTAGTCCGTCAGGAGTCATGTGAATCATATAAACTGATTCTGCCGTAATGTTCAGTTCTTCATGCAAAGCACCGTCATAACGAAGCAGTTGAGCCTGTCCATTAACTCGGTATGTACCAAGGAGCAATCCGTCAGGTGTTCTCAAACCAGTCATAAAGAACGAACCTGAACGCCTTAGTATCTGATGTAGCCCTTTAGCAGTTGGAGGAGGCCAAGCACCTGAAGACACAACAGCACCCGGCAGAGGCCATCTGTTTTCTTTATAGCCATAAGTAAGATAATGGTATTCCGCAGTCATGCCAGAATCCCTTACATCTTTCCACCATGCGAGATAAGCCACAGGGTCAAAACCATCAGGGAGCTTTCCAACAGGAG
>Ga0208957_1001738_pt1 | contig 10556 bp, 11 predicted proteins | sample RifOxyA1_FD_184029 | JGI IMG/M metagenome (GOLD analysis project Ga0208957, IMG submission 184029) | Groundwater microbial communities from Rifle, Colorado - Rifle Oxygen_injection A1 (SPAdes) | ecosystem: Environmental > Aquatic > Deep subsurface > Groundwater | place: Rifle, Colorado, United... | reverse complement strand
ACTTGTAGTTTCCCACGTCCTCTAGTACGTTACCGCATATTGGGCATTCCATATTTTTCTTCGTTAGTTAGTAGTTGTCGTATCTTTTGACCTTTTTAGAATGGAAGGGACGGCGCTTCAATCTGATCACGATTTCTATGTGCTGTGCATACCGTCCCACCATCTGTGAGTTTTCACCCACGCAGAATAGTATACTCGTTATTATACTATCGTGTGTGCGTGCAATGCTTGACTGGTCGCGTATACCCACCCTACCCCAATGCTAGCTTGGGAATTCGGCGCGCTGGGTATGTATACATAGAGCCAGTCGGGAGTGAGTGATACACAATCAATTAAGCATTATTCAATCCAGCAGGTATCACGACAGTAGGGCTAAGTTAATTAGTAGATAGCTATTCCTTTATCGTATCGCTCTTGTGAGCAGTCTTCTGGTATCACTACATAGAGTGAGCAACCGCGTGGGTCGCCTTGGTGGTACGCTGTCAAGCCTTCCGTGCCTGTATTTCGGGCAAGGTCGGCTAGTATCTTCCGTGCTTTCAGTATCGTTCTATCTTGCGCCTTATCTCTACGTGGTGTTGAACCGTAGTTACAGTCTGCTTCGTCCATTCGATGTAAACTCTTGGCAATCTTTAGCAGTTCAGGATATGCCCGAAGTGCTAAACGTAGGTCATAAATTTTCATGGTCGTGTCCCTTTCGTTTGTTGCCTCTCTGCCGTGGTATCTGCTGGATTGATTGCCGGAATACGTCCGGTGTCGTGTTATCGAGATAGTGGCATACCCGCTAGGATATGCTTTTTCCTTAGTAATTTGAGTAGTGATTGTTGATATTATTCTGTATCATCAGTGAATCAATACCATTTTTCAATTCATTGATGCTCATTTTTTCCAATTCGTCGGATTGTAAACCCTCATTCGACCAGTTCACCATCCTGTATAGGTTTACATAGTGAGATATAAGCGCATCTTTTTCAGTGTCCATACTTTTATTGTGTTAGCGGATAAGCCACTATCCCGATATATTATGAATACTAGCGAGCGAACGATGAAGCGTGATTGATTAGTTTCTTTCGGGTAATTGCCAATCGTACTTTGGCGTGTCGTGATGTTCGTCTGTGTTCATTCCATCCATTTTTTCATCTCCACAGCATCCGCATTTACTGTAAGTCAATATACTTCCCCATACCTCACCGTCCCTTCGCTAGTATCCATGTTGTCAGTGTTCTACTGCTATCCCACCTGTCCGGTACGCCTCACAAGGTTTCAGTGCTGACGTTCGCGGCTTAGTGGTCATTCACCGATTGAGAGGACAGGTTGGTCAAGGAAAGTTGCATACTGTTGCGCCTTGCCATGTCCGCCTCTAAATCAGTGATAATGTAAGCATATACCTAACTATACATACTGTCAAGCCCCTATAAGTAAAGCATATTCATGCATACATGTACTTATACACACCCATGAAGTACGACAATAACTATATTCCAATCAGCACGGGTCCAAGACATGCCCTGTTCATGTTACTAGTAAAAATACGAAATATAATTGAATCACTAATGAACAGACTATGAGCGACGACAAGAACACTCCAGACCTCTACAAGGCATGGTACGAAGCCAATAAACAGATTGCACGGGCGAAACAAGTCTACGAATCAGCAGTCCAGCAAGCCAATAAGATACAGCAACAGATAGCAACAGAAGAAGCGAATAATGTAAAGTAAACTACTCATATATAAACTGTCAAATAGGGAGAGTGCATGGAGAAGGGCTGAACAATTGTATATAGGATCGTAGATAGTGAGTATGTAGCTAGTATGCTTGGAGAGTGGCACTGGTGGAGGTTTGATTATTCCATTCACCTCATACTATCCCCTAAAAGACCTATATCAGTATTAGTCAAGAATAAGGTATGTCAAACGCAATAAAATACAGAATAAGCCCTAAAATGCGTCCTTATGTGTATTGGGCGTTAGTATTCACTCGCGGTGATACATGTGAGGAGTGTCATCAGTCCAGTGAATCCTATGACATAGACCATAAGAGATACGGTGACGACGTAACACTCAATGATTTACAGCTACTTTGCCATAGTTGTCATCAATCTAAGACAGAGGCAAGCGGAGAAGCACACCTGATGCGTACACCACACTGTGGTACATGCTCGTGCTATACATTGTAAGACCCTAACAAATAGAGGATTTCTCTAAGGTTAGCGGAGTATATGTGTAGAATATGGGTATTGAAAGCATATGGAGACGAGACCCCCTATACCATGTGGGGGTGGGGGTGTATGAGTGTTAGTATCTTTGACCTCCTCTTAGGAAGTATCACAAAGGAGACGACCACCTCTCAGAAATAATCACAAAGGCACCCTATATTACACCATAAATGGGTCGAGAAACTTTCAAAATGTCAAGAGCTGATTTACGAATTCCTTAGGAAAAATGCCAAATGTACCTAAAGACAAGATAGGCAAGAGTATCAATAACTTCCAGCAAAGAGATTACGCTGGGTTCCTTGAGGCTTACGTTAAGAATAATGGGGCTTACACGACTACCTGCAAGGAATTGAAGATTATGCGGTCTACGGTAGATGGGTGGAGAAAAGAGAACCCAGACTTCGAAGCAGACCTGCAGGAGGTAAATAGGCTTATTTCAGAGAAAGTGGAGAGTACACTGCTGGATTCAGCCCTAGACCCGAAGGGTGCGCCTGTGTCTAAGATTTTCTACTTAAAAAACAACTGGAGGGAGAAGTACGGGGAGAGGAGAGAGCCAGATAACAAGACTATAAACCTTTGGTTCGAGAAGCCTAAAGAGCTTCCTGAGGCAAAGATAATCGAGGGAGAGGTAGTAGATGAATAAATACAACCTTAGGTTCAACTATTACAGGGAGAAGTCTGGAAACTCCACATATTACCGCAGGGAGATTAAATCGTGGTGGAAGCCGTTTTATGCCCTAGGGGAATACATACAGTCATTGAACTACAAGACAGTGGATTCAAATAGGCTTTCTTGGTTTATTAGGAATCATTTCACATTTTCATGAGTTTAGCGGAGGAATTTTCCCCAAGAGACTGGCAGGAGCAGATAATAGGAAACCCCAACAAAGGCGTTGCGGAGGATTCTTCTAAATACAAGGTAGTCGTAGCCCACAGAAAAGCAGGAAAGACGGTCATGGCTCTTATGTATCTCTTTATGCTTGCCTATAAGTGCCAAGATGCCGTTAAAGGGGCAATCCGAGTTCCTCGTTTTACCTACATAGGCCCGACATACAAGCAATCAAAGGACATAGCTTGGGACTTGCTTAAAGACATTGTCCCACCCTCCATGCTCCTTAAGAAGCCAAATGAGACCCAGATGGAGATGCGGTTAAGGAATAGGGTGATTGTGAACATAAAAGGAGCTGACAAGGAAGATAGTCTTAGAGGCCCTGGACTCTATCACGCCCTCCTAGACGAATACGCCTTTATGAAGCCCCATGTGTGGCCGAAGATTATCCAGCCAGAGTTGGCTTCAACTGGCGGCGGTGCGTTATTCATAGGAACGCCCGACGGAAGAAACCACTTCTACGACGTCTTCGCTATGGGAAGGGACGGGGTTAAGGACTGGAAGTCATGGTTACTGCCCGCAACAAAGCCAACCCTTAACTTTGCAGAGAACACCCCAAGAGGTGATGCGCTCCTGTCTCTAGGTTTCCTTGAGTCAACCAAGGCGGAGATGACAGAGAAGTTCTACGCGCAGGAGTACGAATGTGACTTCCTTGAGAACGCTGGTATGGTTTTTGACAGGGTAGATGAGAATGTAGTAGATGAGTTTAGGGATTTTCCAGAGTCAGGACACAGGTACAGAATAGGCTTCGACCCAGCTTTCCGCGAAGACTTTTCCGTGTTTGCGATTCTCGATATGACTGACTGGAGGTTTAAGTATGTCTACAGGACGAATAAGATAGATATTGAACTTCTCTTAGAGAGAGCGCAGAATATCGTGAACACATGGACAACCGACGCGGGTCGCCCAGAGATGGTTATGGACTCTACTGGAATGGGAGATACGATTTTCGACCATCTCTCAACAAGAGGAATCCCCATAACCCCCATTAAGTTCACTTCTGCTGGGAATAAGCAGCTCTTGGTGAGAAACCTCTCCAAGATGCTTTCAAGGGATGAGGTTAAGATTCCGAGAGTTGACTGGCTGATTGATGAATTAAAGGACTACAGGTACAGGAGGCTTGAATCTGGACGCTACAAGTATGGCGCACCGTCGGACAAGCATGATGATGGAGTCACATCCCTGATGCTGGCAACATGGCAACTACCGCCGAAGATGTCGGTAACGAGGTCAATGAGAAACAACCCATTAGGAAATTATAAACCCAATAAATACACTGGATATTAGGCTAAGATTAGCCAAAAACTATGGCATATACAGATACGGAGGATACAGGTAAGGAAAAGTTAGGCGACATAAAAAAAATAGAGGATGCAAAAGAGCTTGTACTCAAGCGTTTTAACGTATCCGAGAAATACACACAGCCGTTTTTTACAAGGTTCCAGGAGTACTACAGGCTCTACAGGAGCGAACTCGAATCGGGAAGGCTCCCTTGGCGGTCAAACCTTTTCATATCAAAAACTTTCGAGATAGTTGAAACTGTAGCTCCCAGAATAGCTCAGGCTCAACGCACCTTCACCACCCTTCCAGTAGAGGGTATGGACACGGGAAACGCAGAGGCATATTCAGACCTCCTCAAGTTCCAGTTCTCAAAGACGAACATGGAAGATATTTTAGAAGAACTTGTAAAAGAAGCCCTTATCTACGGGACTGCTGTTTGTAAGACGAGTTGGAAAGACGGTATGCCGAATCCAGAAGTTGTAGATATTTTTGATTTCTTCCCAGACCCGAAAGCTAGGAACGCAGAAGAAATGAAGTATGGAATCCACCGACTTGAAAGAGATATAGAAGACCTAGAACAGAACCCGAACTACAAAAAGGAAGTCATTGAGAGGCTGAAGTCACAGAAAAGTTCCGACCTTCCTAGTAACCAGGAGAGAATGTACAGGGAGGGGCTCATAGGAGTCAACTCTTCCGACACCTCACGCCAGAGATATAGGGTTCTGGAATACTGGGGCGACTTCAGGGGAGAGCCATATATCATCGTCCTAGCTGGAAATGAAGTTTTAAGATGCGACAAAAATCCCTATACGAACTGGAATCCGTTTACGGTCATCAGGGACACAATCGTTCCCCATGAGTTTTATGGCATTGGGGAAATCGAACCAGTAGTTTCCCTCCAAAATGAGTTGAATGACATTCGGAATCAGAGGATGGATAATGTGAAGATTAACCTGAATCGGATGTGGAAGATTGTCGCTGGAGGCGTACAATTCGAGGACGAACTGGTTTCAAGACCTGGCGGGATTATCCACCTTACAAGACCCGACGGGTTAATTCCAAGTGATACTCAGCCACTACCAGCAGAAGCATTTACGGAAGAATCTATAATAAAATCAGACATGGAGAGAATCACTGGTGCGAACTCTCCGCTTTCTGGTGCGTTGACCTCGCCTATGGGTGGTACTCAGGGAGGGGTAATAAACAGAACGGCGACTGCGTGGCAGGGAGCAATCAACCAAGCCGATAAAAGATTCAACTCAAAGATTCAACAGCTAAAGAGGGGTCTTATCAAGATTGGGAGAAAGTTCCTAGAACTATCCCAGCAATTTATGACCCAAGAGCAGTTAATAAGGGTCGTAGGAAAGAACGGCGAAGCCGCCCTTATCCCGATTCAACCAGAGGATATTAAGTCAAACTTCGACCTAGACGTTGAGATTGACTACATGGATGAAATGCAGAAGATGAGCCAAGATATACAGCTCTTGCAGACAATGGTCAATGTACCTAACTTCAATGTAGCGAAACTTGGTGCCGACATCTTGCAACACTCAGGAAGAAAGAACGTCGAAGAATACATCTTACCCCCAGAACCCGTAGCACCAGAACAACCAAACGTCAACTACCAACTCAAGGGAGAACTCATGCCCGATGCCGTTGCCCAGATTCTTGATAAGAAAGAGAACATCAAGACTCATCCGAAAGAAGTGGCTTCAAGAATGAGAGCCGCATCAATGGAAGAAGCCGCAAAAGCCGCCGAAGTTCAAGAAGCATTAACAACTCAAACAGTCTAGTATGCCTAGGGGGACAAAAAAGACAGAGGTAGACTTGGCGAGAGAACAACTAAATAAGGCGAGTCTTTCGATAGAAGTCTACGAACGCTTAGGAAGAAATCCTGACTTCCAGATGTTCCTAGAAAATGTGGTTGACAAGCCGATTTACACTCTCCTTGACCTAATGGAAACCGCATCAAACGAGCAATTGCCGATTATCAGGGAACAGATTAGGGTGCTTAGGTCAATCAGGAAACACTTTGAATCAACAACAAATAGAAAAACAGAAATAAAAAATAGATTAGAAGAATTACCAACGGAGGAATAAGGAAACGTATGGATAACGTCGAAAACGTTGCTACCACCGTCCCGCAAGGACAAACGGATGCAACGAACCAGACGCCCGACACGTCTAGCGGTGAAACCCCGCGAAACGATGCCGCTGGCGTCGAGCAACCGCAGACCCGCGAGGGACAATCTGAGGGTGCTGAAGCAGGACTAATTCTTGGAAAGTTTAAGTCCCAAGAGGACTTGGAGAAGGCCTACCAAGAATTGCAGTCGCACAACACAAAAGTCGAGATGGAAAGGTCAGAGCTTGAAAAACTCTTTGTACAGCCAGAGCAGAAAGCTGAAGATGTTTCTCAACCTGAACCCAAGGCGCAAACAGAGGAGCTTAGTTCTATCATCGAAAAGATGAGACCAGCACTAAGTGATGAGGTCACAAGACTTCTCTCCCCCGCTATTGCGAAATTGGAAGTTCAGGATATGGTGAACAAGTACGGCGATAAGTTCGTGTCTGTTGCTAAAGACGTTGCAAGAATCAAGTCTGAAAAGAAAATCTCGATGGAAGATGCCTTTAAGTTGGCTACTTACCCAACTGTAGAGAGAACGTCGTTCAATCAGGGCGTTCAGAGAGCGAACGAAGCGACCCAGCAAGCCCAAAAAGCTATTGTTGAGTCGTCTAGGCCATCAGGTTACAAGCCAACCACGGTAGATGATGCAATTAAAAACGCAAAGTCTAGTGAGGAACTGGCTGAGGTGTTTGCAGCACTTGGGCCTGAGTACAAAATGTTCGAAGAAATCTCACGACAACGCACTGTAAAAAGACCAAAATAAATTCAGGAGGAATAGAAGGAATGTTCAATGGCTTTCTCAGGAACACCTTCTCTCTCAACTACCGCTGGCTTGTCAAGTGGTGTTACCTCGAACTTTCAGAAAATCATGTTGGAATGGATGAGACCGACCTTTCGGTATTACACATTCGCAACAAAGAAACCTCTGTCAGAACGGACTGGTAACGCTATAGTCTTTAATAGAAAAGTAGCCTTAGCACTTGGGTATAACCTGTCACAGGGCGTACCTATCTGCTCGGTGAAAACTATTTCAGCAAACCAAGTTTCAGCGTTGGTTCAGCAAATCGGTGATTCTGTCACCGTGTCTGATTACGCTCGCCTCGTTACGGTATTCGACACTGACGCTTATGCGACTCAGTTGATGGCCGAACAGGCAGCGCAAACAGTCGAGCAATATATCCAACAGAGCATTTTAGCCGATACTGGTATTACCCACTTTGTCAAGCACGATACAGGTGCTAAAGAGGGTCACTGGGGTCTGGTTATCTGTTCTGGCGGTGCGGCTCGTCTGGCATTATCAGACATTCGGAAAGCGGTTACTCGTCTTCAGGCAAATAATGCACCAAACTTCGACGGACAAAACTACGTTGGTATCGTTCACCCGAACCAACTACAGGATGTCTACTCGGATACTACATTCGCTAGCTGGGCGGCTTACAGCCAACCTGAGCGTATGTACGACTACGAAGTCGGAACGGTGTTTAATTGCCGTTTGATGAAGTCAACCTATGTTCCGATTGTACCTGGTTCAACACTATCAGGCGATAGCATTTCGACGGCCACTGGCTCATGCTGGCGTTCGCTCGGTATGGCTATCTTCGGCAGAGATGCCTTTGCCGTAACAGAGCTTGATGGCGGAGTTCAAACCTTCAAAAATACAGGCGCATCTAAAGATGACCCAAACAATCTTACGGATGTGTATGCATGGAAAGCGAATCTCGCTTCGAAGGTTCTGAATCCGAGTGCAATTGTTTACGTCTGGAATTCTGATGGTACGCAAGTCAACAACTCTATTGGAACGGCCTGCACAGCGCCGTCCGCTCCAATCAACCAAGGCTTCACCAACCTGTTCCCAGGTTGTGGAACTTCGGCACAGTTGACTCTTGCTACTGCTATCTTGTACAACAGCGACAACAATTACATCACGAACTGGTAAAGAGAGAAGATAGATAGCATTGATTGCTATGGCTGGGGGGAGAATTATTTCTCCCTCCTCCAGAACAATTTATGAGAGTTGAAGTGGTTTGTAAAAAATGTAAAAAAGTATTTCTTATTTTTCCACATAGATTAAATGGGAGAGATGGGAACTCTTTTTATTGTTCTAAGGTTTGTTACTGGGGGTCAAAAGTTGGAACACATGTCACGCTAGAAACAAAAAAGAAAATGAGCATGAACCATGGAAAACCAATATGGTTAGATGGACAGAGACCATGGAATAAGGGCAGGAGGGGACTACAAGTTGCATGGAATAAGGGAATGGTTTGCGGTTGGCGGGGTGAAAATCATTGGAACTGGCAGGGAGGCAAAACTCTAGAAGCAAGGAACTTTAGAAAGTCAACTGTATACAATGATTGGAGAAAGTTTGTTTTTAAAAGAGATAATTATACCTGCGTTTTATGTGGGCGAGTTGGTGGAAAACTAAACGCCCATCACATTAAGCCCTATGCATACTTTAAGTCACTAGGGCTAAGTATAGATAACGGAAGGACACTTTGTCTTGATTGTCATAGAAAAACAGATACTTACGGATATAGGGTAAAAAAAGTATGCGCTGTTTGATTACTGGTAACGAAGGGTTTATAGGAAGTCACCTTCAGGAACAAATGGAGAAAGATGGGTGGGAGGTTATTGGATTAGACAACGGAAGGTGGAGTACGAGGAAAATGCGCAATACGGTTGAGGGTGATATACGAGATAAAAAAATGGTTGATTTTCTAGTTAGTCAAGTAGATGAAATTTACGCCTGCGCAGCTCAAATCAACATAGACTACGGGAATGAACACATACAGGAAACGTATGACATAAACGTAAACGGAACACTAAATCTCTTAGAGGCGTGTAGGAAATACGGGAAGCCGATGATTCTCGCGTCAACAAGTGAGGTGTATGGGAGTTCTCAGATGGACAAGATGAGTGAACTCCACTCGCTCGACGCCCAATCAATATACGCAGCTTCCAAGCTCTCGGCAGACCGACTCGCAAAGGCTTACCACGATACTTTCGGGACAGACGTAAAGATTTTGAGAAACTTCAATACATTCGGTAAGTGGCAGAGATTCGACAGTTATGGGGGTGTGATAGCGATATTCGTAGACCGTGCATTAAGAGGGAAACCCCCTGTCATATTCGGGGATGGTGAACAGCTTAGGGATTATATGTCGGTGTCAGATGCCATACAGGGGTACAAGATAATTGCAGAAAAAGGAAGACCAGGGGAGCCATTGAACATAGGTTCAGGGAAAACTGTTTCAGTCAACGAGATAGCTGAACTTGTCAGGAAGTACACTGGTTGTCCAGAACCCACCCACATTGAGCCACGACCAGGGGAAGTAAGAAGATTGTGTGCGGACATATTAAAGGCTACGCTCATGGGTTTCAAACCAACTACAGATTTTGAAAAAGAGTTAAAAGAATACATTGACTGGAGAAAGGCACTCCCACTCACATGAATCCGCACGACGTAACAAGATGGTTTGAAGAAGAACTCTGCAAGTACACTGGGGCGAGTTACGCGGTAGTCGTGAACTCCTGCACAAACGCGTTATTGCTGGCATGTGCATATAATAAAGTAGAAGAAGTAACTATACCAAAACACACTTATGTTGGAGTGCCTCTTTCCATTATCCACTCTGGAGGACGAGTAAAGTTCGAGAATTGGGCTTGGTCTGGAAGATACCAGTTGAAACCATACCCGATTTGGGACTCAGCAAAACTTTTCACGTCTGGTATGTATATGCCAGGTCAGTTCATTTGTGTATCTTTTCATTGGTCTAAGACATTGCAAATAGGTCAGGGGGGAGCGATACTCCATGACAACCAAGATGCTGACCAGTGGCTACGCAAAGCAAGATTTGACGGAAGAAGTGAAAATGTGTTGCCTAAGGACGATAAAGAAATAATCCTTGGTTATCACTGTTACATGAGTCCGAGAGATTCCGCCGAAGGACTGACAAGGCTTTCATTTCTACCGAAAAAAAATTCAGCAGTTCCGAAAGACGAATACCCAGATTTAAGTAATTTACCAATTTTCAAAAAACCAGATGGAGG
>Ga0208957_1001737_pt1 | contig 10556 bp, 7 predicted proteins | sample RifOxyA1_FD_184029 | JGI IMG/M metagenome (GOLD analysis project Ga0208957, IMG submission 184029) | Groundwater microbial communities from Rifle, Colorado - Rifle Oxygen_injection A1 (SPAdes) | ecosystem: Environmental > Aquatic > Deep subsurface > Groundwater | place: Rifle, Colorado, United... | reverse complement strand
TCAGGTCAAGCACCTGCTCAAGCACGTGCTCAAGCACCTGCTCAAGCACCTGCTCAAGCACAATCCAAGCACGTGCTCAAGCAAAATTCAACCGGCATGACGGACTATGTTATTGGCCTGTTAAAAAAGGCTGGCGTTTGGGAGGAAATACCAGGGGGCTTTCTAGTCCATGATTATGAGGATTACCAGCCCTCCAAGGCCCAGGTCGAAGCTGAAAAGCAAGCTAAAGTAGCAGCAGGTCAAGCAGGTGGTCAAGCGTCTGCTCAAGCACGTGCTCAAGCAAAAGTCAAGCAGAACCTCAAGCAAAATTCAACCCCAATCCCAAACCCAATCCCAAACCCAATCCCTAAGCCCAAACCTAAGACCACCCCCCTCCCCTCCCCCCACGCCGCCGCCGTTTCACAGAGTTTAACGCAATTCTCAGACCTTACCCAAAAAGCCATCGCCCTCTATGAGCAAACCATCAGTCCCATCACCGCTAAAGTCGCCGAGCTTATCTCTGACTTTATGGACAACTCTTTCAAAGGCGAACCTGCCTGGCTCGACCTCGCCTTCCAGGAAGCCGCTAAAAATCAGGCCCGCTCTTGGGCCTACGTCGAGGCCATTCTTAAGTCCTGGCAATCTCAAGGGGGGCCAAAGGTTCAAGACTACCCTAAAAGTGTTTCGAAAGAACGACAGCCCGGCCAGTCCTATGCCGACTGGTTGAAAGCAGGTATGTAAGTGGAAAGCCTGCAAAGTATCCTAGCTCGCCTCCCCAAATCCCCAAAGCCGACTGTGGAAACCCCCGATGTCCCCATGCCTCCCCCCTGTCCCATCTGTCAGGGTGTCGGCTTCCTGCGCCACCAGGTCCCCCTCGGCCACCCCGATTTCGGTCAAGCCTTTCCCTGTCAGTGCACTACTCAGGCAGCCATAGCAAAATATCTCTCCCGACTCCCTCCAAAAACCTTTGAGTCCTTTACGGTGAACGCCAATAACCGCCTCGCCTGTAACGCCGCCCTCGCCCTGGCAGAGCACAAAACTGAATACCCCTGGCTGGTGCTCGTCGGTCCCCCCGGCGCCGGCAAAACCCATCTGGCTGTCGCCGTCCTCCGTAAACGGGCCGAACTCTCACAGCCCGGACGCTTTGAGGTTGTCCCCGATATGCTCGCCTGGCTCCGGGCTGGCATAGGTCAGGAATATAGCCTGGAGGAGCGGTTAGAGACTCTGAAAGATAGCCCCTTACTGGCGCTCGATGACCTCGGACGGGAGAAAGGAACGGAATGGGCGGAGCAGATAATCTATCAGGTTATTGATAGTCGCTACCGCTCCCGCTTGGAAACTATCGTTACTACCAATTCTCGCCTCGATTCTCTCTCCGATGCCCTCCGGGATAGGCTTCAGGATACTCGCCTGGCCTCAGTCATCCACATGGAGGGGGCCTCTTATCGCACAGGAAAATCTTATTGATTTGACTTTCTCCACTCCTCTATGCTATCCTGATGATAGGCGGGGCGGTCTTAAGCGGGCGGCGGGCACTTGGAGCTATATCCTCCTTACCCCGATTCTGATTCTCTATACTTGACTTCTTACCCCCCACTGTGCTATCCCTTTATCAGAATGACTGCTGAAACTATCCCAGAAAAGCTCCTGAAATATAAACGGGGCGAGAACCCCAACTCACGCAAAAACCTCAAATCAGGTTATCACGGACAGGGCAACGGCCAGAATGGGTATTCTTTGACCTCTGAGCTCAAACATATGCTTCAGGATAAGGAACTGAGGCAGAAGTTGGTTGAGTCCACCATCCGAGGAGCTATCAAACGTGAGGTAACGCCCTTCAAGGAGGTCTGGGATCGGGTAGAAGGAAAGGTGTCAGGGGATCAGCCGCCAGTTCAGAATGACAACCGGGTGCTGAACATCATCGTTTTGGACAGACACACGGCTGAGCTGATAAGCCAGATGGGGGAGCGAGCTAAGAGGCTCGAAGTAGGAGTGGAGGCAACATGACCCTCAATCCCTCTTTGTTTGCTACTCTGAACATCATGGAGGCTAAGGGCTGCGTCTTTGCAATGAGAGGAGAGGTTTCGTTATTCAAAGGCCCTGGTTTTATTGTAGGTTATCCCGACGAAAGCCTGGCGGGTTTGATGGACTCCTGGGTGAAACGCCACGAGGACGAAATTGACCAGGCCCTTATCATGCGGAGATTCTATAGAGCACAACGAGTGGAGGATTTAGCCCATGCTGGCTGAGACATGATAACAGTAGCCCAAGCTCCCCAAGTAGCCCAAGTCCCCCGGCGGATGGTAACAACCCGCCTCTTTACAGAGACGCTGGAGGCGTGGGTAGGCGGGAAACGTCGGTGTCTCCACGAAGGGGGCACATCTAGCTCGAAGACCTGGACGATTCTACAAGTGCTAGCCCTTATCGCCGAGAAAGCACCTGATCCTTTGCTCATCTCGGTTGTTAGCGAATCCCTGCCCCATCTGAAACGGGGTGCTATTCGAGATTTCTTTGCCCTCTTGGAAGAAAGCCAAGACAACAATCCCTATTGGAATAAGACCGAGGGGATGTATTCTCGGTCAGACTGGAAGGGTAGGATAGAGTTCTTTGGAGCTGATGATGACAGTAAGGTTCGGGGGCCACGCCGGGACATCCTTTTTATCAACGAGGGCAATAACATTCCCTGGGAGACAGCTCGAGGTCTTGACATCCGCACCAGTCGTTTTACCATCGTTGACTGGAACCCCGTCTCAGAGTTCTGGGCACATGAACACTGGTTGAATCAACCTGAAAACGCTTATGTTCATAGCACGTATCTTGATGCCAGAACTGTGTTGCCTGCCCAGGTAGTAATTGACATTGAGTCGTATCGGGTAACGGATCCGAACTGGTGGAATGTCTACGGGCTAGGGCGGCTTGGCAAGATAGAAGGTTTAGTCCATCCCTTCTTTGAGCAGATAGACTTACTGCCCAAGGGGGATGTGTTCTATGGCCTGGACTTTGGCTTTGCTGATGACCCTGCCGTGCTGGTGGCCAACGTCATAGTAGGGGATTCTCTCTACTCCCAAGAGCTTATCTATCAGACTGGGTTGACCAATGACGTGCTGGTGAGGCAGATGGATTTGCTAGGTGTAAGGCAGGGCTATGATGAGATATTTGCCGATGCCGCTGAGCCCAAGAGCATCCAAGAGATATATGATAGGCGCTTCAATATCAAGCCTTGTGAGAAGGGCGCAGGCAGCGTAGAGTATGGCATCCAGAAAGTCAATCAGTTCAAGCAGTTCTGGACACGGGACTCGGTGAACTGCATCAAGGAGCAAAGGAACTTTAGATATATCCCGGATAAGGACGGGAGGTTGACTTCAAAGACAACGCACAAGTGGTCTCACGGGATGGATGGGAGGCGGTATGCCGTATCGAGCCGGGTAACTGGCGGCAGGCGGCTAGTGAGCAAGCACAGGAACGTGTTTTAGGGGAGGGTGAGAATGTCTGACTATATGACACTGATTAAGCAAAAAGAAGAAGAGATGCACGACCTGGACGCTCGCATGCAACAGGATTCCGACATCCTGTATCTCAAGAAATATGTAATGCGGGATAGTCAGGGGCAGAGGGTCCCTGATGTCATTAACATTACATTAAACCGACCAGCAATTTTTGCGGCCAGTGTTATCTCGGCACTCAGCGGAGCCAGCCAGCAGACGATAGTGGAAAGTGAAAACGAGTCCATAGACACCCACAAGATTGAGGAGTTTCAAGAGGCGGCGTTCAATGCGGCGGATGCGAGACTGCGGAGACAGGCGGGGCGAGCTACCCTGAACCCCTTTGCTGATATTCAGTTGTGTATCCGGGGCAGGACGGCACGGCGAGTGTTATTCAGGATAGAGGGTGGAGTGTTGGTGCCGGACATTGTGCCTTGGGATGGGCGTTACGTTAGGTTTGACGAGGATACAGAGGGGTTAGCGTGGGCTTCCTATCAGACATATCGAAGCAAGGCGAACATCGAAAGCGAGTATGGCGTTGTGGTTAAGGGGAGAGAAGGTGGGGTGCTCGATATCTGGAGCAAAGAGCACAACGAGGTATGGATTGATGGCAGGAAGGAATTTGAGCAGCCACACCCCTATGGAGAAGTGCCGGTTGTAGTTCAAGTAGTATCCCTGGGGTATGGGGCAAGCCTGATGGACGGGGTGGCCTCTTTGGGTTTTGGTGGTGGAAGTCAAGTGCCGACGAGATTAGCTAGGGAAGGGGAAAGTATCTTCTTCCTGATTCGGGACATCATACCTGAGCTGAACCGGCTGGCGACTATCCTGCAGACATTGAACTTGAAGGCCGTCAAGCCTCCAGCAGTGGAAAACCGGAAGGGTGGCGGCGACCCAGGCGAATACGAAGACCGCCTGGGCATAGGCGGCATAACGGGAATGGATGTAGGGGAAGGTATTAACCTAGTGGACTATGGAGATGCCAAGAGAGCAGCTGAGATGCTCTACAATATCATGGAAAAGGCGATGCAGGCGGGCAGCATCACTGATGTTGATTTAGGCAATCTTCAGTTTCCTTTATCGGCGGTGGCCCTGGTAGAGCTAGGAGAAGGTCGAGACCAGGTGTATCTTCCCCGGCTTCAGGCCAAAGCTATGCTGAACCAGGCGACGGCAGAAATGTTCACCCGGCAGGCACTTCAGATAGGCGGGACAATAGAGCTGGGCACACTGGGCCATAAACGTCGTTTCAGCACCAGGAAACTGATGGGTGAATACGAGACGACCTACAAGTATTTCACAAAGTCGCCCAAGGTAGACATAGCCAGGATGTCGATGGCTGCCGCAGCCAGGGAGTTCTTTGACACTGAAACCATCCTGAAAGACGTGCTCATGGTGGAGGACTGGAAGGGGACTTTGCAGAAAAAGTATTACTACATGGCGGAGCAGGTTGACCCCCTGATATTGCGGCATCGCATCATAATGAGCATGGTGGGGTTGGCGGAGGAAGGAGATGAGAACGCAGCGAAAGAGGCTGAGATAATGGCGGCGAGCATGGGGATGAGCTTGAGCCAGATTAAGGCGGGGGGAATACAACCCGAAGTGCCTCCGCAGCCCAAAGAGTCGGAATCAGTAGTGCCATTGCTGGGTGAGGGAGGTCAAGTAGGCGGGTTGCCCACATCGGCACAGAAGGCGAGCCAGCTAGTTAGAACGCCAGCGTAGGAGGAGTGATGCCCAAGAAGTTATTTTCCAAAGAGGATTACTTTAAGCTGTTGGACAACGCCCTGAATCCTCCTCCTCAGGTTCCGGGACTGAATGTGCAGGGAGGGCTGCTACAAAAAATGAGGGAGGCAATACAGGGCCGGAAACCGGGAGCGGTGAAACCGCCAAAGATACAAAGCTGATGGTGATTAACCGCAGGCAAGGCTCTAAGACCTTCGAGGAGCTGGTTAAGTCCAAGGACTTAAACGAGCGGTCAAAGGACATCGCTGTTGCCAAGGACTTTCCAGACCGCTACGCTGAGTGGCTTTCCCGATGGGCTTCGGACACTTTTTTCAAGGAACGGATGTCGGGTATTGAAAAAGAGCTTGGGGTGGCTCCAGGTGTTCCCACTGCTCCTGTTCCCGTTCCCACTCCTACGCCCGTAGGTATTGGGAAGAAGCCGCCGCCCTCAGCTCCTATTCCCTCGACATCACTCATAACAGGGCTTATAGCAGACCCCTTGAAGCCTGCAGCCCCAAAAGTTATAAAGTCTTCTCTTTCTCCTCCGCAACCCGTTGACACTGAGCTACTATGGGAATCCGTAGCCACCCTTTATCCTGAGTTGGCCCAGGAGCCGAGGGAGATAGTATTTGAAACTCTCGCAAAGGAGGTCCAAGCGGATACTGAGGTTTTCCTGAGTGATATTCGGGCCAAGGGCAGGAGTGAGGAAAGCGTCTATCTTTTGAAAACCTTCTTTGATGTTACCGATGCAGATGTGGCGCAGTTCTTTGCTCCATCGGAGAAAGACTTACTTGCTGCGGCGCTCCCTGATTTATCCTTTGAAGCGGCGGTTGACCTTATTCAGAATAATCCCAATCAGCTCAATGAACTGATTAGGAAAGGTGGGCCGACTCTGGAAAACCGCAAGCTACTCAGGGCTATGGGGCTTGAGTGGGGAGAAATCTACGACATCCTCAGGACCAAGAAGGTTACTCTGGATATTGAGGGAGTTCGCAGGCTCGTTACAGTCCAGGATAACAACATGGTGCTGGATGAGGATGGGCAAGAGATAGGACGGCTTAACCCGGCCACCGATGAGTTCGAGCCTTACCAGTATAGGCTTGGCGACACCTGGAAAAACTGGGTGGCAAGCGTTGGAGACGCTATGGTAGTTACTGGGGGGGTTATTAGATGGATAGGGCCTGATGGAATCGGAGAGAAGTTGTCGGAAAATGGCCGATTTCTTCAGTCCCATGACCCTCCCGACCCTGTAGGTGAGTTCACCTGGCAAAGTCTATTTAATCCCCGTTGGTGGGGGGGGCAAATTGGGGGCAAGATTATCAGGAATGCCGCCCCCACGGTGGCTTTACTGCCTGCCTATGTCATTGGGGCTGCTGCTGGAAGTGTTATAGGCGGCGCTTTTGTTCTAGGCAAAACCGCCACCTTTATTCTGCAGGTTCTAGGAGCTGGGGCATTGTCCGCCGTCGCCGAATCCGCTATGGAAGCCGGAGGAGGTTACGATGAGGTCAAGTCTAGAGGGGGTTCTGATTTAGAGGCGAAGGAGGCTGCCTTCCAAATCTTCAAGAATGACCTTATGTTGCTTGGGACAACCAACTTTGCCGAGTTAGCAGTAGCCTTTGCTCCTGTTCCAACCAGGGTTTTCGAGAGGCTTATCTCTAAGGGGCTGCTGGCTACAGCCAGGGCCGGTGGCCGGGTTACAATCACAGGCTTGACCAACTCCGGTCAAGAAGTTGTGGAGGAGGCCATTCAGCGTTCAGCTTTAGATAAGAATTTTGAGTGGGATGCCGAGACGAGAGAAGCGGCTCTTATCGGATTGATTTTTGGGGTTGGCTTTGGTGCGGGTGGCGAAGTTTATAACACCATCAAGAGCCGCACCATTCAGGCTCTTTCGCCTGAGTTAAAGGCGCAGTTCGATGAGGCCAAGGCGGATGCCCTGGCCAGGGGGCTGAAAGAGGAGAGAGCGGATGAGGCGGGCCTGGATGCGGTATCCGACAACAAAGAGGTTCAGGACATCATCACGGCGGTAACGGAGCAGGTCAAGATAGAGGAACTACAGAAGGAAATCAAGCCCAAGGATGCGGTGGAGGAGGTAGTCTGGGAGCAGACCTTCGAGAAGATGAAGCGGGAGGCCCCACAGGTTCCTGCCGCTGAGATAGCGGAGGTGTTACCAAAGCCGACAATAACCACCGCTGAGATACGGACGTTGCAAGGAATAGCAAAGAAAGAGGGTCTTTCGGCGGACGAAATCTCAGAAGTGCTGAAAGTTGCTCGTAGTGGCGACCTTCAGGCAATGGAGGAACTGGAGGCTGGTGAATCTGTAAATAGATGGCTTGACCAGGTTATCGCAAGGCAAGAGAAAAGTGCTTTCAAGGCGGAGGAGAAACTTATATCTCAACGGGCGAAAGCAAGAGAGGCAGCACGGCCTCCCGCTCCAACGGCTGCGATTAAGCCTCCAACGCTCCCGCCTGAGTGGGTGGGGAAGCCTATTTCCAGGGCATCCCTTGAAGCCCTTGATAAATGGCCCGTCGGCAAACGTGTGCGCGTGAATGATAAACAGGGTGTAATCGAAACGGGTATTAAGCCAAGTGATAATGAGGCAGTTATAGTTAGATTTGATGATGGGGACGCAGGTCGAGTTAGTGTAGTTACGTTAAGAGAAATTTCGCCTCAAGCATTGGAAGGCGAAGTTGCCGAGGCTGCCCCTGTTGTGGTTCCTGCCCGCAGGCTTACTGGTGTCTTTGCTATGGCCGAGAAGATCGTTAAGGGGGCTGAAAAACTAGCCCAAGCCAAGGAAACTATCAAGGCTCTCCGACAGCGAAAGGCTAAAACCGAGGATGTCCAGGCGGCCCTTGTCTCGATGATTAAAGAGCACCTGCCGTTATCTCACCAGGGCGAGTTACTTGCCAAGGTCAAGAATGTAAAGACCGACGCCGACTTGCTAGAAGCCCAGACACGGGTTGAAGAACTGGCTGAGGCTCAAACTGAAAAACAACTGATTGCTGATATTGCCGAGGAGCTGAAGAAGGCCGCTCCCAGGATTGAAAAGGGTATAACTGTAGGAAGGCTCTCCCCAGAAGTCCAGCCAGTTTTGACTGAACTGCAGCACACCCTTTTCGGGCCTAAAGGCCAGAGCATAGTAGCCAACACTGCCGCTTATGAGGCGGCTAGAGAGCAGATAGCCCAGAACATTGCTGCCTATCAGGTTGGCAAGATGTCCTGGGAGGATTTGGTTCATAGCAACGAAACGCTCAAATACACGGGAATTCATGGCATGTCGGTGGCCCAGCTTCAAGAGACGCTTGACTACATCCAGGACTTGAAACGAATAGGCAAGGACATACGGAAGGGTAAGTTTGAAGCCATAAAGCAGCAGGCGGAGAAAGTCAGAACTGCGGGCCTGGACGAGATTACTGGTGGGCGTGGTATCAAGGCCGGCGCCGGGGCCTTGCGTCCTGAAGACCTGGCGGCGGATAAAAGCATACTTGACCAGCCCGTCAACTCCCAATTTGGCCTCGGGGACTTACTGGATAAGTTAGGCAAGTTCAAAGGGAAGGGCACGGAGGCGCAATTTAAGGGCTTCCTGATGGTGTTCAACCGGGCCGTCCAGAGAGCCACTAACGCTGAAAATGCGGGGCGGATGCGAAACCTGAAGGTCATAAGAGATAAGTTTGGAGAGATTTACGGAGTTCCTAAAGCCAGGGAGGCGCAGCGCCTGCTGTCCAAGTTGGCGCTAGAGGATGTGGACCTGGGCACATTCCCGATAACCACTGAGAAGGGGCGGCTATACCTGCCCATCAAGCTCACTAGGGCGCAGATGATGGAGGTTTATCAGCTCTACAAGAACCCTAAGAATCTGGAGACCTTTAAGGAAGGTCATCACTGGCCCCCCGAGGTCCTGGCTGCCATAGTGAGCAGGCTGTCAACCCAGGACATAGCCTTCGCCGACTGGCTCCAGGAGGAGTTCTACGATACTTACTACGATAGAATCAATCCAGTCTATCGGGACGAGTTCAACATCGACATGCCCAAGAATCCTCACTATGTGCCCCAGTCCAGGGACTTCACCGCCGAGGGCGAGACCGAAGAAGCCACCATGCTTTTGCAAGACCAGAAGCGTTACGCCTCAGTTACGAACAAGAGTCTGAAGGCCCGGCAAGCGAACACCCGGCCCTTCAAGTTCAACGGCGTTATCGAGGTGGCCGTCAACCATGTCCTTCAGATGGAGCACTTCATGGCTTGGGCCAAGACCATGCACGAACTGAGGGGATTCTTTGGCAATACGGAGGTCAGAACTGTCATCAGGCAATATCATAGCCAGGATATTCTTGTGCGTATTGACTCCTACATGAACGACCTTGCCAGGGGTGGAAAGGATAAGGCGCAGTTTGTCAACGCCCTGGATAAAATTCGGAGTCGGCTTGCCGTTTCAGTTCTGGCCTTGAAGCCCTCTATCGGCCTTCAACAGATATGGACTGTGGGCGCTTTTATGACCGAGATGAAAACTGGCGACTTTGTTACTGGCTTCGCCGACTTCTGGAAGCACCCAGTTCTGAACTACAAGTGGATGATGGAGAACTCAACCTACTTGAAGGCGAGGTATGAGGGCGGGAACTATGAACGGGACATTAGATTAGCTCAGCGCAAGGATACGCTGGCTCATGTCAGTGGCATTACCAACATCTCCGAGTATTTGCTGTGGCAGATAACTCAAGGGGACAAGTTTGGCGTCATGCCTGGCTGGTGGGCCAAGTATAAGGCGGGGCTGAAAGAGGGTTTGGGCCAGGAAGATGCCATGCTGGAAGCGGATATGGCTACGGAGCGCACGCAGAACACCTCTGAGATAGCGAGCCTGGCCTGGCTCCAGAGGGGAAGCTCTCTGGGCGCGCTCGTTTCCATGTTCCAATCTCAGCCCAACAAGTATTTCCGCATCATCGCCAATAACATTCGGAATATGCAGTATGGGCGTGTAAGCAAAGTTACAGGAATGAAAAACCTGTTTATCGTCTGGGTGTTGCTCCCGGCGCTATTTCAACTTTTGGCCGATGCGGGGCGATTCAAGAAGGAGAGACAGGCCAGGGTGCTACTTCTTGGCCCCCTTAACGATATATTAGCGGTGGGCCAGATGGTTCAGACAGCGTGGGGCTGGTTCACTGACGATAGCTTCGAGTGGCAGGCCTCCCCGGTGTTATCAACCAGTAGGGACCTCATGAACTTTAGCACCAAGTTGATGAAAGTCTATCGCCAGGAGAAAGACCCCTATAAGGACGTGGCGATGGATGATGTGGTGGCCGCCCTGGAGTTCCTGGCAAAGGGCCTTGGGCAGCTAACTGGCCTGCCCACGCCCTATCTAGTCCAGGTGGAGAAGGCTCTGCGGCGGGG
>Ga0208957_1001735_pt1 | contig 10558 bp, 7 predicted proteins | sample RifOxyA1_FD_184029 | JGI IMG/M metagenome (GOLD analysis project Ga0208957, IMG submission 184029) | Groundwater microbial communities from Rifle, Colorado - Rifle Oxygen_injection A1 (SPAdes) | ecosystem: Environmental > Aquatic > Deep subsurface > Groundwater | place: Rifle, Colorado, United... | reverse complement strand
GAGCCGCACGAAATCGAGATCGAGCGTGGCGGCATCCAGTGCGGAGCGGCTGGCGTCCAGAATGTCGGGCCGCAAAGCCTGCAGCTCCTGCAGGAAATCCGACGCCCGGAACAGGAACATGCCGCTGTTCCAGAAATATTCGCCCGATTCCACATACTGCTGCGCGGTGGCCAGGTCGGGCTTTTCGACAAAGGCCGCGACCTGGTGCACCCCGGCAGTATCGGCCAACTGCGCACCCTTGCGGATATAGCCGTAGCCGGTTTCCGGCGTGGCTGCGACGATGCCGAAGGTGGCGAGATGGCCGTGCTGCGCGGCCTGGGCCGCGGTCCGGATCGCATCGTGGAACGCCGCGACGTCGCCGATCAGGTGGTCGGCCGGCAGGATCAGCATCAGCGCGTCCGGATCGTCGCGCGACAGCATCAATGCGGCCACCGCAATCGCGGGGGCGGTATTGCGCCCTACCGGCTCCAGCACGATGGCACGCGGCGCAGTATCGATCTGGCGCATCTGCTCGGCAATCATGAAGCGATGCTCCACGTTGCAAACCATCAAAGGTGCAGCCATTTCCGGCATGTTCGCCAATCGGCTGACAGTGTCCTGCAGCAGGCTCCGGTCGCTGGCAAGCGGCAGCAGCTGCTTGGGCAGCGCCGCACGGGACAACGGCCACAGGCGGGTGCCGGAGCCCCCGGAGAGAATCACGGGATGTATGCTGGTCATGTCGAGTGCTCTTGAAATTGAAATTCCGTTCAAACGAGGCAAATTCCGTTCCTGACGCCGGGACCCGTCCGCAATCGTCCGCCCAGTCCCCTGGCGATCTGGGTCATGCGGAGGTCACGGCTTGCCCGGCTGCATGGCTGGCTCCGTGGGCGCAGGCGCAAAGCCGCTGGCATATTCGATCTTGCCGCTGCCACGCAGCTTGTGGATTTCGGCTTCCAGCAGGGTTTTGCGCTTCCCGCCCAGAATCAATTGAGCGATCGCGTCTCGGGCCTGCTCGAGCGACACGGGCTGCGCCTGGCTGTCCAGCAATTGCAGCACACTGACTCTACCCTCGTCCATCGGCACCACGACCGCCTGGCCATCCTTCATCCTGGCGAGTTGCGCCAGCATGGTCGCCGGGATCTTTTCCGCCGGCCTGACCGCCTCGCCGGACTTGACCGCAATCCCTTGTGTGCCCAGCCAGTCGGTGAACTCGGCCAAGCTGCGGCTTTGCTTCAACTGTGCCGCCACTTCGGCGACCCGCCCTGCCGCCAGCTGCAATTCGAGTTCATGGACGCGGTACAGCTTGCGCTGCGCAAACAGGTCGGGATGCCGGTTGTAGTAATCCTGGATGTCGCTGTCCGAGGGTTTGGGCAGATCCTTGAACAGGCGTTCCATATAGGCTTCCACGAGCACCTGGCGTTGTGCCTGTTGCATGGCCAGCGCAACCTCCGGCAATTTGTCCAGTTTCGCGTTCTTGGCGGCGTGGCTGACCAGATGCTGGTCGACCAGGGCTTCCAGCACCTTGCCCCGGGCTTCGGCGGCGTCTGCCGCGCTCATGGGGCCCAGACGTGCCAGCGCTCGGCCCAACTCAAATTCGCTGATCGTGTCGTCCCCCACTTTGGCTGCAACCGTATCGGGGGGGGGTGTGGCAGGCTGTTCGCAGCCAGACAGCAGCGTAGATACGGCCAGTGCGACGGCAAGGGTGACACGGGGGCTTTTCATCAACACTCCGGCATTCTTGAATGCCCGGTATGGTGCGGGATTCGACCGCATTGAGCAAGCCAAGGAAGCGTATGTTCGAAATATGCTCAAGAAAGAAAGATTTACACCGTAATTCAAAATCACTACGTCGGAGCGGATCAATATACCGATGGCACACGCCGCTTATTGACCTATATTCGACTATGTAGCTTACCCGGTAGGGGTTCTTCCCCAGGCGCTCCTCCTCCTGCCACACCGGGTTTTTCGCGGCGCCTCTGGCGCCGCTTTTTGTTTGCCCCTCCCTGTCGCCAATTGGCACCCCCGCTGTCCGGCGCAGGATGCCTGATCGTTCCCGGATGGCCTTAAAACGCGCGCTCGCCGGTCGACGCACGCGCTTTCTTGAGCGCTTCGGCCGCCCTGGCCTTGGCAGCGGCTTGAGCGGCTTGAGCGGCTTGAGCGGCTTGTGGATCATCGCCCCCGAATGCCCGCACGCCGACCGATGCGCGTGCCGCCTTGAGCGCTTCAGCCGCTTTCGCCTTGGCTTCTTCCAGCTTCGCGGCCTCCAGTTTCTTCGCGCGCAACGCTTCCTGACGTTGACGCTCGGCCTGTTCTGCCCGTGCGGCAGCTTCCTTACGTGCCCGTTCCTGCGCTGCCAGTTGGGCTTCGCGCTGCTGTTTCTCCTTGAGCGCCTGCTGACGCTCCAGTTCTTCCTGCCGTTTACGTTCGGCCTCCTGGCGTGCCCGTTCAGCTTCCTGCTGCGCCTTCTGGGCTTCAAGACGGGCGCGGGCCTTCTTCAGGTCTTCGCGCATCTGTGCGCCGGTCTGACGGATGCGTTCGCTTGCCGCAGTCAAGTCCTCACCGGACACGACAGGCGTATTCGCCCCGGTATCGGCAGCCTGGACATAGATAGGCAGGGAACATATCAGCGAAAGAACGGCGATATGTGGTGCGAAGTACAGCTTCATGGGAGTGCCCTCTCTAGATCAACTGGTGCACAGGCGCCTGGTCGCTGTGGCCCCCACCTCATCGGAATGAAGCGGGAACCACGGTCAAACCATCACGCACCTGTATCTAGAACGGCTTACGACCACCCATGCAAAATCTTTATGGGTAATTTCGCGAGGGCGAACTTACACCGGTACCGTCTCCTCGAACTCCAGGGAGACTTTCTCGCCGGCATCGACATCGATGGTCACCCGCCCGCCGTGCGCCAGCTTGCCGAACAGCAGTTCGTCGGCCAGCGCCTTGCGGATGGTGTCCTGGATCAGTCGCGCCATCGGGCGGGCGCCCATCAGCGGATCGAAACCGTTCTTGGCCAGATAGGCCTTGAGCGCGTCGGTGAACACCGCCTCGACCTTCTTCTCGTGCAACTGCTCTTCCAGCTGCATCAGGAACTTGTCGACCACTTGCAGGATGACGGGCTCGGTCAACGGCGCAAACGGGATGATGGCATCCAGCCGGTTGCGGAATTCCGGCGTAAACATACGCTTGATCTCGCCCATCTCGTCGCCGCTTTCGCGCGAATTGGAGAAGCCGATGGTCGCCTTGTTGAGCATTTCCGCGCCCGCGTTGGTGGTCATGATCAACACCACGTTGCGGAAATCGGCCTTGCGTCCGTTGGTATCGGTCAGCGTGCCGTGATCCATCACCTGCAGCAGCACGTTGAAGATGTCCGGGTGAGCTTTTTCGACTTCATCCAGCAAAACAACGGCATAGGGATGCTTCGTGACAGCTTCCGTCAACAGTCCGCCCTGGTCGAAACCGACATAGCCAGGTGGCGCGCCAATCAGCCGCGATACGGCATGGCGTTCCATGTATTCCGACATGTCGAAACGAATCAGTTCGACACCCAGCACGTAGGCCAACTGGCGCGCGACCTCGGTCTTGCCGACCCCGGTCGGGCCGGAGAACAGGAAGTTGCCGATCGGCTTTTGCGGATTGCCCAAGCCGCTACGCGACATCTTGATCGCAGTCGCCAGCGCGTCGATCGCCTCGTTCTGGCCGTACACCACGGCCTTCAGGTCACGGTCCAGCGTCTTCAGCGAATTCTTGTCGTCGGACGAGACGGTCCTGGGCGGAATCCGCGCGATCTTGGCGATGATGTCCTCGATCTCGCGGGGGGTGATCGTCCTTTTCTGCTTCGATTTCGGCAGGATGCGTTGGGCGGCGCCCGCCTCGTCGATGACGTCGATCGCCTTGTCCGGCAGATGACGGTCGTTGATGTAGCGCGCTGCCAGTTGCGCTGCGGTGGTCAGCGCCGCCGCCGTGTATTTGACGCCATGATGGTCCTCGAAGCGCGATTTCAGGCCGCGCAGGATTTCCACGGTTTCGTTGACCGAGGGTTCCGGCACGTCGACCTTCTGGAAACGCCGCGACAAGGCATGATCCTTCTCGAAAATGCCACGATATTCGGTGTACGTGGTCGCGCCGATGCAGCGCAGATTGCCGGACGACAGCGCCGGCTTCAGCAGGTTGGAGGCGTCGAGCGTGCCGCCCGACGCCGCGCCGGCGCCGATCAGCGTGTGGATCTCGTCGATGAACAGGATCGCCTTGGGATTGTCGGACAGCTGCTTCAGCACGCCCTTCAGCCGTTGTTCGAAATCGCCGCGGTATTTGGTACCGGCCAGCAAGGCACCCATGTCGAGCGCATACACCGTGCTCTGTGCCAGGATGTCCGGCACCGAGCTTTCGACGATGCGGCGCGCCAGACCTTCCGCAATCGCAGTCTTGCCCACGCCGGCTTCGCCCACCAGCAGGGGATTGTTCTTGCGGCGGCGGCACAGCGTCTGGATCACCCGTTCGAGTTCCTGGTCGCGCCCGATCAGCGGATCGATCTTGCCGGCCAGCGCCTGGGCATTCAGATTCTGCGCAAAGCTGTCGAGCGGCGAACTGGTCGGCGCCTCGGCGTTGACTTCGGAGGCCTCGTCCGGTCGTGCCGGTTCGCTCTGCGGGGTCTTGGTAATGCCGTGGGAGATGAAATTGACGATATCGAGCCGCGTCACGCCTTGCTGGGTGAGGAAATACACGGCATGCGAGTCTTTTTCGCCGAATACCGCCACCAGGACGTTGGCGCCGGTCACTTCCTTCTTGCCGGAGGACTGGACGTGCAGGATGGCGCGCTGGATCACGCGCTGGAAGCCGAGCGTCGGCTGGGTGTCGACCTCGCCCTCGCCCGCCACCTTGGGGGTGTGCTCCTCGATGAATTTGCCGAGCTGGTCGCGCATCGCATCGATATTGGCGCCGCAGGCACGCAGCACCTCGGCTGCCGACGGGTTGTCCAGCATCGCCATCAGCAGATGCTCCACCGAAATGAATTCGTGGCGTTTCTGCCGCGCGTCCATGAAGGCCATGTGCAGCGTGACTTCGAGTTCCTGGGCAATCATCTAACTTTCCTCCATCGTACATTGCAGCGGATGCTGATGCTGCCGCGCGAAATCCACAACCTGCTCGACCTTGGTATGAGCAATATCCCTTGGGTATACCCCACACACACCCACACCCTCAGTATGCACTTTGAGCATGATTTGTGTCGCCCGTTCTTGGTCGATGCCGAAAAACTTCTTGAGGACCAGCACCACGAATTCCATCGGGGTGTAGTCGTCGTTCAGCAGCAAAACCTTGTACAAGGGCGGCGGCTTTACCTTCGCCGCAGACGGTTCCAGTAGGGTAGTGCCTTCTCGCTTGGTTGCCATAGCCGGAATAAGCCTAGATTACTGGCTTTATTTTGATGTGATGGAAGGATTTTTCAAGCCCGCTGGAAGTAGGGCCAAAGCCCGCCAGGGGCGCGAGGGGAAACTAAGGCGAGGAAACGCGCTGCCTCCCCCTCGATACCAGGCCGCTTCGCAGGCAGCCCGAGTGTAACCCTTTTTACCCCTATGAATCATGGGACACGCCAGCCGGCGGAAGAATCCGGCGGCCGGCCTACTATCATTCCACCCGGGGCGGGGTGCGCACCACAGGGATTTGCACAAAGGGCTCATCTCTGCGTCATTGGATTGTCACGGCGGCTTGCTAGATTTTGCGCGTTCTCGGCCGCCCCCTGTGGCGCGGCCGGTTTCCTCAAATCCACCCTGGAGATCCGTGATGTCAGATTCTGTATCCCTTTCCCGTCGCCGCGCGCTTCAATTGCTTTCCGGCATGCCGATGCTACCCCTCGCTTCGTCGCTGGCCGGTCTGCCCCTTTTAGCCGAAGCCGGTCCGATGGGCATGCCGGTTCGCTACCGGTTCGGCGCGATGGCCGCCCCGTCGCTGGCCAACCCGGCCCAGATGGCAGAGACCTATGTCGCCTCGACGCTGACGAAGGGCGTCGGACGCCACCTCGAGACCTATGCGCTCGGCTACGAAACCTTCTTCCTGACGGGCGAAACCGTGCCAGGCGCGGAGGGCGGCATGACGCTCGCCGGCGGCTACTACGACATCAACAATGCCCCGATCCTCGATACGACTTCGCCGGATCAGCGCCAATTCTTCTCCGACTGCCCGGACGGCATGTCCCTGCTGACCCTGCCCAAAACCCACTCGCGTCGCCGCGGCTGCCAGCGCGTGTATGCAGTGGTGCAGTTCGAGTACGCCACCAAGAACGTCGCCGGCGCCTCGATGTACGGCCGGCTACCCTCGCCGATCGCTGTGCTCGCCCTGGACCAGGACGAGCGCACCGGCAAGCTGACGCTGGAAAGCTACTCGAACGTCGACACCAGCGGCGTCCATGGCCTGTGGATCACCTGCGGCGCGAGCCGTTCGCCCTGGAACACGCACCTGTCGAGCGAGGAATACGAGCCGGACGCGGTGACCATCGCCGGCAACGCGTCGTTCAAGGCATTCAGCCAGAACCTCTATGGCGATCCGAACGCGGCCAATCCCTACCATTATGGCCATCTCCCGGAAGTGACCGTGCGCCCGAACGGCACCGGCAGCATCAAGAAACACTACTGCATGGGCCGCATCTCGCACGAGCTGGTTGAAGTGATGCCCGACGAGCGCACCGTGCTGATGGGTGACGACACGACCAATGGCGGCCTCTTCATGTTCGTCGCCGACCGCGCCCGCGACCTCTCCGCCGGCACGCTGTACGTCGCGAAATGGCTGCAGAAGACCGCCGCGAACGGCGGTTCGGCCGACATCGAATGGGTCCGCCTCGGCCACGCCAGCAGCGACGAGATCAAGGCGCTGGCCGACGGCCTGACCGCGGCCGACATCGTCGACGTGAAAACCAGCGACCCGTCCGACCCCGGCTACACCAAGATCCCGTTCGGCGGCAAAACCCAATGGGTCAAGTTCGTCGAGGGCCAGGAAAAGGCGGCGGCCTTCCTTGAAACGCACCGTTATGCGGCCTACAAGGGCGGCAGCCTCGGCTTCACCAAGATGGAGGGCACGACGGTCAACGTCCGCGACAAGATCGCCTATTCCGCGATCAGCTACGTGCAGACGGCCATGATGAATGGCTCCGGCGGCATTTCCATCCAGGGCCCCCAGGCCGGCATGGTCTACGCATGGAAACTCGATGGCGGCCAGTCCGACGACACCGGCGCACGTATCCGCAGCCAATGGGTCCCCGTCAACGGCTCGCCCCTGCTGATCGGCGAGGACCTCGCAACCCCGGATGCGCTGGGCAACCTCTCCAATCCCGACAAGATCGCGAACCCGGACAACCTGAAGTTCTCGGAAACGATGCGCACCCTATTCATCGGCGAGGACAGCGGCCGTCACGTCAACAATTTCCTGTGGGCCTACAACGTGGACACCCAGGAGCTGAGCCGCATCCTGTCCTGCCCGTCCGGCGCCGAATCGACCGGCCTGCATGCCGTCGACGACGTCAACGGTTTCAGCTACATCATGAGCAACTTCCAGCACCCGGGCGACTGGGAATCGCCCCTGCATGACAAGGTGAAAGCCGTTCTCGAGCCGCTCGAATCGGCCAACTACAACGGCAAGTTCAGCGCCGCCGTCGGCTACCTGACGATCGCGGGCCGCACCCAGCACGACGGCGGCCGGCACGACGACTGAGGCTACGCCCTCCCTGCCTGGAGGTCCGGGCAGGCCCATGACACCGTCCGGCGCAGCCCTCAGGTTGCGCCGGACGATCGTCCTGTATCACGTGCGACACCCATTCGGATGTAGAGCCATGGGGGCATGAAACCGCGCAGTCCGGACGGATCCGGCTACGGCCAGCCATTCATCGCGATGCCCGATCTCAGCCGCCAGGCGGCCTGATCAGCTTCTGGTCATCCAGCTTGTCGCGATATTCTTCCAGCAGGTTTTCCGTCTCCACCTTCTTGAGGCCGGAAAACGGTTCCTTGTCTGCCAGTATCTCGCCGCACGTCTTGTGTTCGAAGCGATCCATCAGCGATCGCCCCACCCCGTAGAGCGCCAGATTCTTGCGCTCGCACGAAGCAATGTCGCGTTCATGGCGCGTCTTGAGCGCTTCCAGGTCGCGTTTTTCCGCCCGCGTCTGTTGCAGGGACTGGGTGGTGTCGGCCAGGGTCTTTTGGGTGTCGGCCAGCCGCTGCGATGTGGTGGCCAGTTCTTCCTTGACCTGCGTCAGCTCGCGGCTGGCCGCCACCAGCTGCTGCTTGCTGGTGCCGAGCCCATGCCGCAGGCTCGCTACTTGGCCTTCCGCGGTCTTTGACGATGCCTGGGCCTGCTCCAGATCCGCCGCCAGTCGGGCCTTTTCCTGTTCCACGGCATCGAGTTGCCCCTGTACCTGGGACAACTGCTGCTGTACCCGCCGCAAGGCCTCGCGCTCGCGGCTGGCCTTCTTGTCGGACGCCTCGGCGTGCGGCGCCAGGCCGGCCATGCACACCATGAGCGCCAGCGACAAGGCGCCCAGCCGCGCCGGTCGCACATACTCGGATATTCGATGGGTCTGCTTCATGGATTGGTTCCCCGAACAAGAAAAGACAGGTCGCGGCCTATGCGCTTCAAAACGAGGTCCCCCCGCGCGCCACCAGCATGGTGGCGATGTCCTGGCGGTCGCCCGCCCAGAAGAGCGGCCGGTTGCCATTGCGATCCATGAGATTGGGGTCAACGCCGGCTGCCAGCATCATCGTGACGACAGCCTTGTCGCCCTGCTCGACCGCGATACCCAGGCTGACCCGGCCCTCCCGGTTCCAGATCGTCATGTCGGGGCGATAGGCCAGCAGTTCCCGCACCACGTCGGTCCGGTGCATGATGGTGGCCGCGATGATGGGCGTGTTGCCGTCATTGCTTTTCCTGTCGACGTCAGCGCCGGCCTTCAGCAACAGACGGACGATCCGGACGTACCCTTGCAGGGCCGCCATGCCGAGCGGGGTAAAGCCGCGTCCCTTCAGATCCGGATTGGCACCGGCATCGAGCAACACGCGCGTCATCTCGACACTGCCGTTCGATACCGCATGCATCAACGCGTTTTCGCCCCATTCATCGATCACGGCATTCGGATTGACGCCCCGTTTCAGCAGCGCTTCCACACCTTTGATGTCATTGCGTGATGCCGCCGCGATCAGCTCGCGCTGCGTGCCTTCGGCATAGACCGGCTCGCGATCGTTGCCGGTTTCCTTGATGCGCGCGAACGCGATCGGGTCATAGCGCGGCCGCGCCTCGGGTGACAGAGGCTTGGGTTCCGGCAACAGCCAGTCGTCGCGCTCCATGTCGAAAGCCAGCACCGGCCCGCTGACCAGCAATAGCGCCAGCAGCCACTCAGAACTTCGCATTGAAATCCACCTGCAGCACGTCCACGCCGAACGGCAGGCCGTCGATCGCATCGGCCGACAGCCATTTGGCCGTCAGCCAGGTGTTGCGGTCCATGCCATACGAGCCGCCGATGAAGAAGCCCTTGCTGTTGGTGCCGCCCAGACGGAAATCGGAATCGGCGAAGGCATCCAGCACCGCATCGCGCTCCAGATGACGATAGCCGAGGAAGGCCTGCCAGTCGCCCCGATTCTGGATTGAAGGCCAGCCCACCGTGACCTTGCTCTGCCATCCCAGCGTCCGGGCTGCCTGGGGCGTCGTCAGCAGCGCATTGACCTTTGCCGTGTCGTAGCCGACGTTCTTCACCACATCGCCGTCGACGATCACGTGGAGGGGGTCGAAGTGCGCCAGATCCAGCGTGGCCGTCAGGTTGACCAGCGAGTAATCGGCAGCCAACCCGTAAAGATATTTACCGCCGGTCTCGGTGAATGGATTCGCGACCAAGAACCTCGTATTGCCCTTCTGGCGTGCAGACAGGATGGAATCCGCGTAGTCATAATGGCCATCGATGGCCGGATCCTGAACTGCGGCCATGTTCCGGTAGTCGTAGTAGGCCAGGCCAAAACGCCAGCGCGTATCGCCATCCATTTTCCAGTCCAGGCCGGCCTGCGCGGCAAGCAGCCACTTGTCCTTCGCCAGGTTGACGGTTGATGTTTCCACTTCCTGCAGCGGGAAGGCGCCCAGCGTGAAGAATGGCTTGCCGCTGCGGTCGCTGCGCGCCCATGGGGTGAACGTGGCCGCGAGGCCGTCGAAATTGAGATTGTCGCTCCATACCAGATCGGTGCTGAAGAAGGGGTTGGGGATGCGGCCGCCCGACACGGACAGCCAGTCCCACGGCTGGACCTTGGCATACGCCCGATCCAGCACCAGCGTGTACTTGTTGAAATCGTTGCCCAGCGTCTGGTTGGTAGAATAGGGCTCGGTGGTGTTGCCGGTGGAGAGGCGGAACCCGGTTGAAACATAGTCCGTGATTTTTGCCGTCAGCCCCAGGCGCGCCCGCACCCGCAAACGCTGGCGGTCTGTCTCGGTGTTGATCGGGTCAAAAGGATCGATCGTGCCAAGCCCATAGGGATCGAACAGGAAATCGGTGCCGGGCGCATTGCCGCTGGCGAACAAGTCGTCCTGGTAGCGCAAACGGATATCGCCATCCCAC